>Ga0307508_10005611_pt1 | contig 11896 bp, 10 predicted proteins | sample 9_EM_MG_FD_203089 | JGI IMG/M metagenome (GOLD analysis project Ga0307508, IMG submission 203089) | Populus trichocarpa ectomycorrhiza microbial communities from riparian zone in the Pacific Northwest, United States - 9_EM | ecosystem: Host-associated > Plants > Roots > Unclassified | place...
ATGATAAGCCAATTGAACAACAAAGATGGGAGGGATTCCTCTGAAAAAATTCAAGGATGTAGATAACATGCACTCATAGTACACTGCAAATTTGTAAATCCTAATCTTTTGTCGTTGCAGAGATATTGCTGAATTAAGCGAATGTGAAAACACCAGTACCGTGTGAAAACACCCCATCCATGATAGTACTCCCATATACCCATACTACGGATTATGTTTCCATTCACGGGGATGGCGTTTCCCACAAAGTATCACAGTCCATTAAATAACTCGAATGCTACTGAAAATTCAAAGACGGAAGGGTCAATTATACATACATAGTGCGATTATAGTGACATTGTAAATAAATATAGTGCTTTGGAAATTCTGAACTCAACATCTATCTAGGTTATAAAAGTGGGCAATTTCAAACATTTAACCCGTGCGATTCTCCCCGGACACACCATCCTCGTCCCAGGATACGGCGCCAACTACTTTGCCCGCATCAGTAAGAAGCATTTGGCCCTTCCCTAGAACTATTAAATTCTCCTTCAGAGAAGCGGTAAGGCGTGGAAAAGTCTTTTCTCGTCTCTCGCTCACCACCTCTTCAACCGATTTCATATCGATCACGGCTGTCGTGAAGATCCTATTGTTCTCTTCTTCCTTGATATTGTCCCAGATGATAGTAGAGACGGGAGAAATGGGGCAAAACGCGATCTCGGCTGACTGGAGTGAGGGAAACACGTCCGAAGTCAGAATCTTATCCAGTTTGTCCCAGCGGCCGTCACTTTCCATCCATTGTCCAAGGACATCAGGAGGGAGACTAACTCTCGCATACCGGAATGACCAATGGACCGTGGTCAAGCTTAGCATAGGACTGTGGATAGTATCCAGAATTCCCAGCAAGCCAGCGAGTGGTCGAGAACCTCTAGCGATAGCATCCTGGCGCTCCGAAGAGAAGGAGTTCTCCCAAACGAATTTCAGGGTCTCGAGGGCATGAAGTCCGCCGAAATTTACCTTCCAATTGATTGGGAGTTCTTCCTCATAACCTACAAAATCGAATGTCAAAAACGAATATAAATGCACCTATATTGTTATGACTCACCATCAAAGTCATACATGATAGTTAGATTCCTCAAGGATTTCATTTTCGGAATGACTGCTTCTGCGTTGTTGAATGCAAGGGAAACCCGGATGTTTATTGTGAGAGTGGTAAGATTCTGGAACATTAGGTCGAACTCCCTGTCTTCAATACCACGGGGCCAGGTCAGGTCCGTTTTCAAGGTACGCAAATTGGGATACGTTGGTGGAGCATTCGAATCTCCTCTTAGCGGTAGCAACGGAAAGCCGAAGGCACGCGTCGAGGTGCCCTCACGAGATAAGGGATCGGGGTCGAGGCCGTATCGTGTAACATAGAGATTGTTGATGTGTGTATCAGGAAGGACATCACAGATGAAGAAACGACCGTGTATCTCCAGTGATCGGAGCGATGGTAATTTCATGAAGTCCCACACAACATCCTCAAAATTTTGAGTGAACACGGGAAAATCGAGAGGTGCAACTGTGAAGACGAAGCTCGACAGCTCCGACTGTTCATTTCCTCTGCTCAATGAAAGGAACAAAGGCACAAAGTCGTCTGCTTTGAATGGATGCGTTAGGGCCCAGTCTGTTGGGGTGCGCTCCAGCGGGTGTATATAGAACACGAAGCGTCGGATGAATCGCCGGACGGACATCCAAGAAAGTCGGGAGGGTGGTTCGAGGAGGCTGAGTAACAGCTCAAGACGGCCTAGTGAGATAGATGAGTCAATGTTCAGGGAGTGAAAAATACGCATCATTGCTAAGCTTCGTACGAGTTTGGAGACAGAAAGACAGGCTCTGAGGGCCTGGTTGACATCCCCGACATATGGTTGAGAGCGAATGGGCGCCAACTGGTGGAAGATGCATTCCATTATTTCCAGTGGTAACTCAGCCATGAAGATGCGGTAGTGGTTGATCGTGAGGCCTGAAGGCACTCGGAGTAGACAGCCATTATATATTGGCGAACGTATGAGCGAGGAAGCTACAACCTTCTCGAATCTCTGAAAGTGAACAACAACTAGCGGATATTAGATTTGCGATATATGGCACACCATGAGTAATTTTGATATGAAAATAGCAAACAGATGAGCAAGCATTCCCGAAGCCGACCTAACCACTTTGCTGACTGGATTTCGATTCTCCAGACGAGCGCTAGCGCTCGACGGAGCAATAAAGGTTCCTTATGTCTTTGTGTTTGTCATAAATGGTATTTAGCAATCATGTGACTTATCTTACGTAGATGCCAGCTTATTGATCAAGCCGGTGCCACATCGCACTTCCGACTCGTCGGACTTTATAATCATTAGATCCCAAAGTTTGTAGTGGATTGGGAGTGGCCGTCGCGCTGCCAGTGGTGAGGAGATTTTTTACTTCCGAGGGTATTTTCCCATTCTGGCACGCCATTAAATAATTGTTTACTTACAACAGAAAACCCGTCTGCTGTACTCAAGTTTCAACCAGACATATTGCAGAACGGATAATTATGTTGAATGCGACAGTCTGAATTTTTGAAGAATAACCAATAGAACGGTAACCTCGCTGAAGTTGTCGCAGAATACAACGTGATGTAATTTTTGAAGATCTATATGTGAGAAATCGGAATCAGTCATTAATGGTTGTAGGTTTATAGATATGCCCACCTGGGTGTGGACGCCGAGGATTTGTGGTACTACGATACTCAAGAATGATATAGTCAGAGAAAGAAAAATTCATTGCATACGACCCTTGCTGTGAAAAGCAACCAGAATGTTCTGCAAGTCGGTCACCATTGCGGAGAAGTTCCACACCCCATCCCTTGGCTGGAATGTAGAAATCAACCCGTCCTCATATTCAGGGAAGGTCACGATGACATCTGAATTTCACCAGAGGGTAATTCTCGCTCAGTCACAAGCCGTTTGGGAGAAAACCTTCGTATGACTTGAATGATGAAGGTGAGAGAATATCGATTGCAGGTGCTGGTTGTCCCACAGCTGCGAAGCGAAGAAATAGGCGACAGTCTTTGCGTCGCTGCGTGGCTGCACATCATCCTCACGTCCGAGTCATTGATTGCGGAGGTTAAGTCCGTTACCCAAATCAGGATAGATTTTCTTATTGCATTCGCGCCTAGTATGTAGCGTCAGTAAGCTCACCCAAAAGGACACTGATTTTAACTGACTCGGATTATCCCATTTTTTGTTTTTTGTTCAATTTATTCTTGGGCGTCAGCAATCTTGAAGCTATTTCCATTGTCACTGCTACACTAACATCATTTAGTTAGCCACTATTTAGTTGGCCGGCTACCGCCTCTTTATTCGCAAACCCCAAGACATGCATCTAGTGCACTGTGCAGCCAGTGCAGCCAGCCCAGTCATCCAATCTTGCACAACCACCCCAGCCAGCCCAACCAGTGCCGCGGCATTTACAGCACTGCAAACGAATTGTCGCCACGGCGTGACGGCGTTGACGAGTCTGAATATTCCGAATGCCAGTGTCAATACCAGGTCCTGCGGGCCGGGATACGGACTCCGGAAATATCTGAAATCGAGAGATTAGATTATCACCCGTTGAGTCTGTTTGATGGGAACCCGTGTCTTCCCATATTGTTGGGTGTTCCTCATGTCGTGTCTATTTCAAAGTCTGCTGGCCAAGGACCCCCGCAATACCAAGAGAACCTCGATCACAAGTTTGGCAAATTTGTCCGGACTGCTGAACCCACTTTTCATCCGGATTGCACCAAGGTTGTTTGCAATTTTTCGGCCCTTCGCATCCTTTGTCCGGACCTTACATCAAGGTGTTTTGATTTTTTTGTCAGATTCGCCTCAAGCTAATTTGCAAATTTCGGCCTACTTTTGTCCAGCTTTGTACCAAGGTTCAGTCGGTATTGGGGGGCTTGCTGGCCAGTTTCGAACATCGATTGATGGCTTCTTTTCTTGTCTCGCTGCATCCTCGGCTTTCTTTGCTACATTCCTGCATGTCGGTGGTGGCGACCATCGTTTCTTGTATCATCTTCATGCGGTGCGTGCGCACCTTCCTTGTGATGTATTTCAATTTGTAGGGCATGCTCGTTATGTTTGTATACTACTTACGATCGTCCTAGCTTATCCAAATTTACAAATCGACGTGTCTTTTCCGTATATAAGTTAATATAACGCAAAAAGAGGCAGGGCAGTGTGAGGACTCCTTGCCACGCGAAGCACATTTAACCATGCGGTTCTGGGCGACTATGTAAGATCCGTTATTTAACCGTGACGCATGGGACAATTCTGCGGCTAGATCCACGGGCCAAAAAACTCTAAATGTGGGTACAAATTCCACATTCGCCGACCCCTTGCTGTATTGTAACCACTGGCTGTTTCTACGTCGTCTAGTGTTGCGTATAAAACTCCGGCTAGGTAAAAAATTATGTAAATTACAGGCCCGATTTTTGGCAACAGTAAATAATGTAAATTACACTGTAAATTACAAATAATTTACTACATCACGTGTATGTTACACCAGCCCACTGAGCCCAGAGCCGAGTCAGCCGACCCTACACGGAATCCCACGACCATCGGGCCGACCCTACAGCATCACATGATCAATAATTTTTTACGTTTTTTACATACCCGATATCTGGCCTTGGTAAAAAAGTAGTAAATTACTGTAAATTACACCTGTAAATTACACTTTGTAAAAAATACCCGACTTTTACACGCAACCCTAACGTCGTCAAAACTCGATCACTCAAACTCAACCGTGACTGGGCCATGTGATGACCATCAATCATTTACCCAGTATGGAAGTCACAGTACCTCTGCGTTTCTGATTCGTCGTTTCAGCACCTCGCTTGGCGAGTTCGAATTTTCAACAAGCATCGCGGCAACACCCAGCATGTGTAGATATAACAGATGCTGGGGGAATGTTTTTGTTGCCTCACACCAAGTGCTATGATTCACTGGATTCCGCTCCTTTCGTTCGTTGCTGTTGGCATCCAAGCTTCACCTTTGCGCCATGTAACTCGCGCAGATGGTGTCATTTCGTCTGCGATATTAGACGGTGTTACGTATTCGAATAAAGTGAGTTACTTTTCGTATGTTCACGATTGCACATGCATGCTGAGTGCATTGTTCAAGGGACTTGTTGGGTTTGGATTCATTCCTGCCGCCTTCAAGGACTCTACAGGCGATACCATGGGGGCTATCGGGAGTTCGATGGCCATTGAAAGGGGATCATGGAAGAAGGAAGACGGAAAATTCACTGGAGTTCTCGTCGCCCATCCAGATCGCGGTTACAACATGTTTGTTCCTCCCTTCGTCACTTTGTTCATTCGTTCCTCTTTCGCTCATGATCAATAATTCCTCCCATCTCGAACACAGGAAAGGTACCGTGAACTATCAGGCTCGGCGACACGAGATCGAGTTCACCTTCACTCCGTACTATGATTCCGCGCCGCTTGACTACACTACTGCTGCAAAAACCTTGCAGCTGACCTATCTCAAAACCACTCTCCTCTACGACCGCCTACACAATACAACAACTGGACTCGATCCCCTTGCAGTGAGACCGAGCGATTCAGACGTTCCCAGTGATCCAGAGGATCCCAGGGACTCAGAGGATCCCAACGACTCAGAGGATCCCAGTGATCCAAAGGTTCCCTGTGATACAGACGCCAGCGACCCACAGGTTCCCATCGTCTCGACTGATGACCCCAGGTTGTCTTTGGACATCGAGGGCTCAGTGGAGGACAAGGACGGGTCGTACGTATTTCATTCTTTTTTTTTCACTTGACGTTCACTCTTTTTTCCAAAAAGGTTTTGGGTCAGTGATGAATACGGTCCTTACATCTATCACTATTCAAAGGATGGAGATCTTATCTCCATTATCCAACCCCCTGAGGCGGTACTCCCTCTTGACACTGCTGGAAACCTCAATTTCACTGGCACTAAAAACCAAGCAACTGGAAGGGCTGGAAACCAGGGTACGAACTTTTTGACAATATTACCCAAGGCCATACTCTTACACTCGCTTCTGTAGGCCTTGAAAACCTCACATTCGACGATGCTACATCAACCCTGTACGCGATGTTACAAACCGCCGCTGTTCAAGATGGTGGAGGCTCCAGGGCCACCTCGCGCTACACTAGGCTTCTTGCATGGGATGTCTCCGATCCTTCTAACCCTGTTTTCAAAGGGGAATGGGTAGTTCCCTTACCTCTCAATAGCAAAGGGGAGTCGCTGGCTTGCAGTGAGATTTATTTCGTCAGTGACAACATCTTCCTTGCGCTCCCCAGAGATGGGGGTGGCAGGGGTGGAGATAGTCCTACCTCAAATTACAAGTAATTCAGCACCTTCTCTGTCGTGCTACTGTTTTTGATATTTTTCTACAGGAATGCAGGCCTCTTTTCCATCGCTTCTGCGACGGACATCCATGGAACCAAATTTGACCAACCACAGAACCCCATCGCCGTGCAAGGAACTCTGGACAGTAGCATAACTCCCGCACAATACGTCGACTTTGTCGACTACCTGGATGCAACCCAGCTGTCTAGATTCGGCCTCCACAATGGTCGTTTTTCTTTTCTCGCCGCTTCTGTTCTGATTTTTTCTGATGTGCAACTTTGCAGGTCCTCCGGATGACCAGACACTCATAGCTGGCAAATGGGAATCACTCACCCTCGCACCGGTCTGCGACCCTGCTTTCCCGGATGATTACTTCCTCATCTCCGCTGTACGTCTCGTCTCATCCCAGATATTTCCATGCTGAACTCCCCTATCAGGCGGACAATGACTTCCAAACCACGAACGGTGTTTCCGTTGGTCAGCCATACAATGCAGGTCTCGACGCGGACAACCAGATTCTTGTTTGGAGGGTCACGTTGCCTAGTGTTCCCCGGGGACAAATCGAGGAATCTTTTGGGAAGTGCACATAAAGGGCAGCATTTGTGGATAAGCGGCTGCAGGAGAAGGTTGCTTTTCGAAACCTCTGTCTTATTGTTTACGATATTTAAGTGTGTGGGGGCGACGTGAATAGAACTTTTGTTTTGCTATTAGATCTGCCACTGGTGCTGTTCAAAGGCTACTGGTTTCGGGACGTGGGTTGCGTGCGGAGATCTTCGAGCAATTAACGTTAAATTAACACTCATCCGAGCCTTCTGAATCCCCATTGGCACCTCAAATTTATCACGTTCAAGAAACAATCCTTTGCAAGGGTAGACGCGTCCTCTTTCCAGGTTTGCTGTCCCCAGATCTAGTCCCCAGATCTAGAGATGTTAACAGATGAATAATAACCATGGTGAAATTTCGATGGGTAATGCCAAACAAAGCCATACTTTGAGCAAACATCAGATTCAAAGCGCAATCCTGTCGTGGACGTCCCACGCACCTAACCAGAGGTCCTCGCACCGTCATTGTGAGATTGTCGATCGTTGACTTCGGCTTTTCCACCAGACGAAGGAGTGAAGAAATGCAGAATTTCAATATAATACAGTGTTTCTGCGCTAATTCTCGGCGTGTTGGAAAAATGGTCGTGACAACATGACGACCAAATGAACGATTTCCACCGTGCAGAAAGAAGGAAGGAAGTTGGGTAAACGTGTGCTAATTATATCTCTTATGTTGCTTACTTTTCTCCACCACTAAGAGACTTGGAGTATGGCGTATGAGGTACGCTGTTTTTAATTATATTTCGCATTGCTCACTTCATTTCGACTCCATTTAGGCCGTCCACAAAGCATTCGCCCTCTTTCCGGCCTCTCTGGCCTTGATTTGGGTACTCGGCGCATTGTTCGTCCCGTTTCGACGGCTTTAGCTCCCATACGAGCGGTCTGCGCACCATCCGCCCCGTTCTCCGGCTTCAGTGTGGACAGTCCACACCACCTGCCCTATTCCCGACCACTTGGGCTTCAGTTTGGACACTCCACATGACCGCCCATTTTCGACGGCGTGACTCTGGCTGATTGACCGTTTCAAATTCTAGACTACAAGTTCTAGTCTTTGACAGCTGCCATAGACCTACTCGCCACAGCTGCGAAGGTGGCACTGGTCTTGTCCCCCTGTGGCTAGCAGGGACAATCTGTGGCGCTTGGTGCTCCACACGAACTCACTGCCGTTGGTTGGCCGTGGCTTGATTTGGCACATTTGTCCCTGTCCCTGGCTAGATGGCCGAAAAAAATTCGTCCGCGCGGTACCTGTCCCCCTCTGGCCATGACATCTGTTAAATTACCTTCCATCTTGACCTCAATGTGGCTTGAGGAAATGTCAGGTCCAGCATCAGGTCCCAGGTCATATTAGCTCCCATCCGTCGCTTTCGACCACAACAGAGGTCTTTGAAGAATGATTCCTAGTGCCACACCCTATCGTCATGTCTTCTATCGTTACAACACTCACAAGCGGAATCCAGACCGTCGCTGCTCTTCTACCCCTCTTTGGGATAGAACAATGCGAAGAACGCGTCAGCTCGGCGCTCACGAAGGGGTACCTCGACGCAGCCGCGACGCCTATGTCCCTCTTGGGCAGCCTTGGCCTTGCTAAGGCGGGGATCAAGACTTTACTCGCTGCCCTTAGCTTCTCCATTCACAAACGGGAGTTCGTTGGGGTGGTGGCGCTGTCAAATAGGGGTGTCTCCTCGCGAGGTATCAATCTCTCGTTGATAATGGTCGATGAAAAAAGGAAAGGGTCTTACCTTCTCGAATCTCGATTGGACGAGATGCACGAGGAACTATTCTTCAACAAGACCAAAATAAATCATGTATCCCCCAACACCAACCAATGGAACTTCCTCACGATCGTCAGCGCTGCCCTTCTCTGCTCGTTCGGCATGATCCCCTACATTTATCTCAACACTATGGCGGAGAGCAATCTTCCTCCCTTGAGTCGATGGATATTCCCTGCTTTTCGCGTCACTGGTGGATTCTTGACTGCGACATTCATCCAGTTTATCATTCAGAGACGCATCACGATACTCACCAACCAGTGGCTAGACAGGCAACGTGGTGGACCTAATCAGGACGCTGAGAAAACGATTGCTAACGCCCGTCCAGACAAGTCTGAGAGGGTGGCACCCACACCAACTGATCTCGTTACGTTCTTCCTCCTCATTCCGCTCTTCCTTGGTATCCTCGCCTCGGCTGTGGGTTATGTGGGGTGCTTCACCGTTATCCAGAGTGCACAGAAACCAACAGGGCCTCTCAGCTGGTTCGGCTTAGAGGTTGGCCTTGTACTCTTTCGATGGTTTCTATGGGGACATAATCCAAGTTGGGATGACCCTCCCCCGCTGGAACTCGTCCTGAACCTTGACCCCGATCCACCTCTTCCCACCTGCAACCAGTATGACGAATGCATAGAGGCCGATAAAGTGTTGCCCCTCACCCGCGCAAGTCAATTCCTCAATTCGATTACGTCGTTTGCCGGTCTTATCGAACGCTTCGACCATCCTGATCTCACCCTCTACTTTACCTTTACACGGAAAGGAGTCGACAATGCCGGTTCGCTTCGATCTGAATCGCCGCGCACGCCTTGCGATCGAGTTCTATATATCACAGTGCTAGACGACAAGGAGCGCACTACAAGAATCTATAAGCGAGAAGGCACAACCGATTGTTTTTATGAATCTGCTGTCCCCGTTTTCGACCTTCAGCATGGTCTACTTGAAACTAAACTTGGCAAGAAGATTCGAGTTGAAGAACGGAACGACCCCATCATTTATGATGACCGTGATATCAGATCTCGCCTCATATCACTTCATCAATCCATCATGGATCACATCCACTTCACCATTGGAAAACCCGAGGACTTCCGAACCAGAGAGGCAATTCTGACCAAATGGACGATGGTGGTGGACCCTGACCGTGTGAGTTGCCGAGAGATATACCGGCAACATTGGACAACAGCTATTAGGAGCGCTCGGGAAAGGGAATTGGAGGGTAGGGACGTTTCTTACGAGCGTGACAAAAGTTACCTCACGCAAGGATGGATTGAGGGGAAGCGGCGATCGCTCGATAGGACTCGTGGCGAGTGGATCGAGAAATACATGGATTGGGTTATTGAAAGCACGAGGAAGAGATTTGATGACGAGAAAGAAATAACAAGGCGGATTCCAGCCCACGAAGAGAAAGTCAATGGCAAAAAGATGACGACGAGTGATGACAAGGGAATGAAAAGCAGCGTGGTAGACATGGATCTGCTGTCTGAGGAATGGCTGTTCAGTGAAGAACGGTGGTGCATGGAAAAGTTGCTTGTCTCTGAGGTAGCAGCCTGGGAGCAAGAGCTTTGGACGGCGGTGAAGGATTTTGCTGGCAGCCTGAGCAACAGAGTGCTAAAGGAGCAAGTACGGAAGGAGTGGAGAGGGAACTACTGGAAGAGAATCAACGTGAATATTGAGGCGATGAAGGCGAGGATGGAGGTTTCGAAAGCGAAGAAAATCAGCAACAGACTCGAGAATGAATGGCGTAAGGCAGAGGAAGAGATTCGGGACCACTGGCAAAAACTCGTTGAAAACACGAAACACAGCTTTAGCCTTGTTGATCTCCCTTACAACCTCAAAAGTGTCACCGAAATTATCGAGGAGCATTCCTCAGTGAACGAGACGCAACGAGACAGACTCCTAAGACACCATGACGAGATGCAATGTCGGTTGCACAGGGAACTGGAGGATATCAAATTTCGGTTGACCGAAGACGGTTTGGAGAACTGCGATAAATTCTGGAGTTACTCGAGCATCGTCCCATTGAAACACTCTCGGACAAAATGGCTTGGCCTGAAGATTGATTCCGACGCAGAAAACCTCGAAGTCTACTCTCGGGCGCTGATCGAAAACAAGAACGCCATCTTTATCTTCTTCGAGTTCACTATGAAACCCAGTGCTCAACAAAACAATTGGATTGAAAATGTGATCAAAACCCGTGGCATGCGTTCGATTTACGTTTACGTTTGGCGTGAGTCGAGTCAGTCGTTCGACGCAGAAAGTCCGATTCGCAATGGAGGGCCACCTATTGTCATCCACCCTGCCGGATGTCCTAAGATATCTGAATCCCAGTCCCTACTTTGTCTCGACAATAATTCGACCATTAAAATCTCGTTCAAAGGCCCATCTTCTGGCAATCTCACTTTAAGCCTCACACATCGTTCTCGTGTGTCTGGTACGACTCTCACAATGAAAGTTGCGCAAACATTGGACACATTGGAGCTTCCCATCCCATCCGAGTCTTCGCTCACCCTCGATGATATCACACTCTACCCCAGACCTTCTGGCTGGCCATCCTTCGAGCCAAATGAAGAGAACCACATGACTATTCGGGTCAATTCCAGATTATGCGATTATTTCATCCAAGATATAAAACTGCTGGATGAAAAAGGAACTCCCTTACTATGACGGCGCTGCTAAGGACGGACCCAGTGAGCCGATGTTGCCACCTGCATCCCGTTTTTCTGCAGCACAGGTTTATGGCCCTATCCGCGCTATCCGTATTAAATTGTGGTCCATTCTGTATTTAGCCCATGAGACTGTAAAACTATACACGAGTAACTTACTACTAGTCAAACACACCCGTTTTCAATTGACTTACATAAGATTGTAATTCCCACAACCGGATGCACAACTGACGTCACAAATGGCAGGCGATTCGAAATTCGCACTTTTTCCCACCCCCAAAAGAGCGCCGGCCATAGCTGAGACCTCTTTGGACGACAATGTCTTTGTTTTTGCTCGACAGCCCTGTCAACGCCGCCATCTCCCGTCATCTTTCGACCAATTTATTGAGCAGTCATCAGGAAAGTGGGTCATAACTTAAACGTACTTAAACGAACTTAAACGAACTTAAATGACTTATTTCAGTAAATTTAAGTAAATTTAAGTAAATTAAATCGTACTTAAAATCACTTATTTA
>Ga0307508_10005612_pt1 | contig 11893 bp, 11 predicted proteins | sample 9_EM_MG_FD_203089 | JGI IMG/M metagenome (GOLD analysis project Ga0307508, IMG submission 203089) | Populus trichocarpa ectomycorrhiza microbial communities from riparian zone in the Pacific Northwest, United States - 9_EM | ecosystem: Host-associated > Plants > Roots > Unclassified | place...
TGAGACCCTGCCCGCCACGCTCACCGTCGAGCGCACGGTCGTCTCCGGCACCCCGCTCGCACCGTACGGACGCCTGCCCGCCTCCCTCGCCCCGCCCCTCGACCCGCTCGGGGAGGTGTACGCGGCGCTGGTGTCGGGGATCCGCGACTACGTCCGCAAGAACGGATTCCGGTCCGTGATCCTCGGTCTGTCGGGCGGTGTCGACTCCGCCCTGGTCGCCACTCTCGCCGCGGACGCGATCGGCCCCGACCACGTCCACTGTGTCCTGCTGCCCAGCCGCTACTCCAGCGAGCACTCGCTCACCGACGCCGACGAACTGGTCAAACGCCAGGGCCTGCACGCCCGTACGGTGCCGATCCGCACCATCGTCGACGCCTTCGAGGCCGAGATCGACGTGCGGGGCCTGGCCGCCGAGAACCTCCAGGCCCGGGTGCGGGGCGCGATCTGGATGGCGCTGTCCAACCAGCACGGCCATCTCGTGCTCACCACCGGCAACAAGAGCGAGATCGCCACCGGGTACTCGACCCTGTACGGCGACTCCGCGGGCGGCTACGCCCCGCTCAAGGACGTACCGAAGACCCTGGTGTGGCAGCTGTGCCGCTGGCGCAACGACCACAGCGGCCCGGCCGCGTGGCTGCACCCGTTCGGTACGGCCCCGATCCCGCGGCACATCATCGACAAACCGCCGTCGGCGGAACTGCGGCCCGACCAGCTCGACACCGACTCACTGCCGCCGTACGAGGTCCTGGACGCGCTGTTGCACGACTACGTGGAGAAGGACGGCGGGCGCCGCGCGCTGATCGAGGCGGGCCACGATCCCGCCCTCGTGGACCGGGTCGTACGCCTCGTCGACCTCGCCGAGTACAAGCGGCGCCAGTACCCGCCAGGACCCAAGGTCACGTCGCGGAACTTCGGCCGCGACCGCCGACTGCCCATCACCAGCGGCTGGCGCGACGGCGGCAGCCACCTCCGCGAGAGGGAGACCGAACATGCACAGCACATCTGAGACGGACCTCGTCACCGTCCTCAGGAGGTGGGCCGCCGAGCAGGGCGAGAAGACCGCCACCGTCTATCTGGAGGACGGCACACCGGGAGAGGGCGAGATCGTCTCGACCTACGCCGGCCTGGACCGCAGCGCCCGCCGTATCGCCGCCTGGCTCCAGGCCCGTACCCGGCCCGGGGACCGGGTGCTGCTGGCCCATCTGCCGGGGCCCGCCTTCCTGGACGCCTTCCTCGGCTGCCTGTACGCGGGTGTCATCGCGGTGCCCGCGCCGCCGCCCGACGGCCGCCGGCGCAGTCTCGCCCGGCTGGAGGGCATCGTGGCGGACGCCGGCATCCGCCATCTGCTCACCGACACCCCGACCCTGCCCCTGCTGACGGAGTGGCTCGCCTCGGACGGCATCGCCCTGGAGCACGTCGCCTCCGACGCCCTCGACGCCCGCCCCGAGGACTGGCGGCCGCTGCCCCTGGACGGCGACACCGTCGCCTTCCTCCAGTACACGTCGGGCTCGACCAGCACCCCCAAGGGTGTGGTCGTCACCCACGCCAACGTCGTCGCCAACCAAGAGGCGATCGCCGAGGCCGCGGGCTCCACGCCCGAACTGCGGGGCGTGGGCTGGCTGCCGCACTTCCACGACATGGGACTGATCGGGCAGCTCCTGCACCCTCTCTACGTGGGCGGCTCGCTGTACTACATGTCACCGCTGGCGTTCCTCAAGCGCCCTTCCTCCTGGCTGGAGGCGATCAGCCACTACCGGGGCACCATCACTCCGGCCCCCAACTTCGCCTATGAGCACGCCGCCCGCCGCACCAGCGACGAGCAGCTGGCCCGGCTCGACCTGTCCTCGCTGGAGGTCGCCCTCAACGGCGCCGAACCCATCAGCATCCCGGTCCTCGACCGCTTCGTTCGCCGTTTCGCCCCGGCCGGCCTGCGCCCCGAGTCGATGAGCCCCTGCTACGGCCTCGCCGAGGCGACCCTGCTGGTCACCGGCACACCGCCGCTGCGCGGCCTGCACACCTACGCCGCCGACGCGGACTCCTTCCAGCAGGGGCGGGTGACGCCGGCGTCACCGGGCGCCGCAGTCCAGCAGCTGGTCAGCAGCGGCCGGGCCGGCATCCTGAGCGTGAGCGTCGTCGATCCCGGCACCCTGGAGGTGCTGTCCGACGGCCGGGTGGGCGAGATCTGGGTGACCGGTCCCAGCGTCGGCGCGGGCTACTGGAACAACCCGGAGCGGACGGCGGACACCTTCGGGTGCACCACCGCCGACGGCAGGGGCGGCTTCCTGCGCACGGGCGACCTGGGCGTGCTGCTGGACGGCGAGCTGTACGTCACCGGCCGCATCAAGGACCTGATCATCGTCAACGGGCGCAACCTGTACCCGCACGACATCGAGGAGTCCGTACGGCCCCTGCACCCGGCGCTGGCCACGGGAGCCGCCGCGGCCTTCGCACTGGGCGGACACCCCGAGCACGTGGTCCTGGTCCAGGAGATCAAGCCCAAGTACCTCGACGGCACCGGTACGGACGAGTTGGCGGCCACCGTCACCAGCCATATCCGCCACACCTTCCAGATACCGCGGGCCTCGACCGTGCTGGTCACCCCGGGCTCGGTCGAGCGCACCACCAGCGGGAAGATCCAGCGGGCCCGGATGCGGGAGCTGTACCTGCGGGACGCGTTGACCGCGCTGGAGGTCGCTCCCGAGCCGGCCGTGGTCACCGCGGCGGGCTGACGGGGTCACCCGGTGAGCGGGCCCGGCGCCACGAGGAGGGGCCGCAGCGGAAGGAGCAGCGCCTCCTCGGCCAGCCGGGCCCCGCGCCCCGGTACCAGCCGGGCCGACAGCCAGGCCCACGCCGCCACCAGAAGCGGCGCGAAGCGTTCGGGGGCGCAGTGGGTGGCCCCGCGCACGATCCACACCGTGGTCTCCGCCCGCCCGGCCAGTCCGGCGACGTCGGCGCGCGGGATGTACTGGTCCTCGGAGCCGTTGGCCGCGAGCAGCGGTGCACCGCCCGTGGCCTCCAGCAGCCCCTGCCGGCGCAGCGAGAACCGCCCGAACAGGTCGGCGAAGGTCGCGTCGTCGGGCAGCTCGCCCAGCCCGAGCGCGTTGCCGACGATGCCCGCCATGCCGTAGGGCATGCCCATGAGTTCCGCGGGACTGCGCTCCGCGATACCGGTCGGCCCGCCCACGTCGACCGCGGCGTCGACCCGGCCGAGCAGGGCGAGTTTGGCGGCCCAGTGGCCCCCGAAGCTCAGCCCGAAGAAGCCGACCGGCCTGCCGTGGCGCTCGCGCAGCAGCTCGACGAGCGCACCGAGCACCACATCGCTGTCGGGCGTGAGCGCCAGCGCCGACTCGCCGGTGCCGGGCATGTCCACGGCCGCCACGAGCAGGCCGGTGGCCAGCGCGGACGAGACGAGCAGCCGGTGGAGATCCATCTTCCAGGTGTCGACGCCCCCGGAGACCAGCAGCACGCCCCGGGGTGCGGACGAGCCGTCGCCCCGGCGTCGGAACAGATGCAGCGGCACCGGGGTGGTCCCGGTGCCGTGCGGCACGTCGAGGACCAGCCGTTCGAAGCGCACGGGGAAGTGGCGGGCGGCCTTCAGATAGCACTCCAGCTGCCGTTCCTGGGCGGCCCGCCGCTCGGGGGTGGCCAGGGCGGGGAAGCGGGCCGCGCCCCAGCACAGCGACGCCGACAGCAACTTCCCCTGCTGCTCGGCGTGTTCGGCGTACCGCGACCACACCGGCACCCAACTGGAGGGCCGTGTCCCCCACATGTCGTCGATCTCCGTAGTGGCCCGCGCCACGAGGGCCGCCGGGACGCCGAGCCGGGTCAACTGCCGGGTGCGTTCCCGCAGCAGGGCCTGAGGATCGAGGGGGAAGGTGAACACGGTCTCTCCTGTCCGTGGGCAAAGGTACGGCTCCTGCGGCAACGGTGGCCGCAGGAGCACGGATACTGCTCCGAGCAAGGGCGCCGGCTACAGCGGCTCCATGACGAAGTCGCCCTTGGCGGCGCCGCATTCGGGGCACAGCCAGTCCTCCGGCACATCCTCCCAGCGGGTCCCGGGCGGGATCCCGTCCTCCGGAGCGCCCAGTTCCTCGTAGTAGACCCAGCCGCACAGCAGGCACATCCATGCCCGCGTCGCGGTCCTCAGGTCAGGACCGTTCATGCCCGGGCTCCCCGGCCAGGTGATCGCTCAGTTCGTCGATGGTCTGGTACTCGTAGAGCAGTCCCGGCGACAGCCGTCGTTCGACGACCTTCTCCAGCGCGCCGGAGAACTGGACCACCACCCGGGAGTCGAGTCCCAGCGATTCGAAGGTGACCGAGGTGTCGATCTCGTCCCGGGGGACCTTGAGATGGTCGGCGACATGGTTCACCAGCCAGTCGCTCAGCGCCTCCTGGGTCAGCGGGCCGCTCGGTTCGACCGTCTTCTTCCTGAACACGCCTATGCACTCCGTCCGCGTTTCTTCTCGATCTGTTCCTTCGACGGTTGACGCAGGTCCCACACCACGCGGGCCCTGCCGAGGCCGGCCAGGAGCCATCCGCTGAGGTCGGGTTCCAGCCAGGTCACGCCGTGCCGGTAGGAACCGGGGAAGGCGTGATGGTTGTTCTGGAGTCCCTCGCCGAAGGTGAGCAGGGCGACCGGCCAGTTGTTGGCACTGTGGTCCTCGTTGGAGAAGGGGCGCCCGCCGATCGCGTGGCAGACCGAACCGACCATCCAGGCCGCCTGGTTGGCCAGGAAGATCCGGGCCAGGCCGCCGAAGACGACACCGGTCAGGGCGGACATCGCGGTGCCCTGGACGGCCCAGCCGATCAGCCCCGGCAACAGGGCGCCGCCGACGACCCAGACCGGGTAGGTGCGGTGGAAGTACATCAGCCGGCGGCTGCGCAGGACGTCCGGGGCGAACACCGACCACCGGGAGTTCTCGGGGCTGAGCATCCAGGGCATGTGGGCGTACCACAGGCCGTGCAGCCGCTGCTGGAGAGTGCGGCCGTGCAGGTTGGGCGAGTGGGGGTCGCCCTCCCGGTCGCTGAAGCGGTGGTGGCGACGGTGTGTCGTCACCCACCACATCAGGGGGCCCTGGGCGCCCATCGAGCCGGTGATCATCATGACCGCCTCGAAGACCGGCCCGGTGCGGAAGGCCTTGTGGGCGAGGTAGCGGTGGAAGCCCACGGTGATGCCGAACATGTGGACGAAGTACATTCCCGCGAACAGCCAGAGGTCGACGGCCGTGAAGCGGCCGGTCAGCAGGAGGTACGCGGCCGCCGCGGTGCCGGTCAGCGGCAGGATCATGGTGGTCAGCGCGGCGAACCGCTTGGTCCTGAGGCTGATCGGGTCCAGCCGGACGACGGCTTTCGCCAGTACGGCGGAGTCGGAGCCAACGGTGGACATCAGGCAACTCCCTTCTCTCTCATGGGCTTTTCTCTCAAGGGCTTTCGATCCGGATAGCGCACGTCCGACACCAGGCCGAGCCGGTCCATGACACGGATGACGGTCCCGGTCGGGTCGAGCTGCCAGAACCCGTGCCGGTTGTGCGCGAGGGAGGGACGGGCGTGGTGGTTGTTGTGCCAGGCGCCACCGACCGACAGGGGCACCAGCGAGGGCACGTTCCCGCTGCCGTCCCGGGTGCGGTAGGGCCGGTTGCCCAGGGTGTGCCCGAGCGAGTTGACCGTCCAGGTCACGTGGTCGAGGAGGAAGATCCGGGCCAGGCCGCCCCAGAGCAGGCCGCCCAGCGCCCCGCGTGCCGTCCCCGTCAGCAGCCAGCCGAGCAGGGTGGGCAGCACCAGGCCCAGCAGGACCCACCCGAAGTAGTACTGGTTGAGCCGCATGACCAGCGGGTCGCGCACCAGGTCGGGGACGAGCCTGGCCCAGTTCTGCCGGCGCACTCTGAAGAGCCAGCCCACGTGTCCGTGCCACAGCCCGCGCAGCGGGGCCAGCCGGCCGGTGCCCAGGGGGCGCGGTGAGTGCGGGTCGCCGTCCCGGTCCGTGTAGGCGTGGTGCTGCCGGTGGATCGCCACCCAGAACACCACAGGGCCCTGGGCGGCCATGCTGCCCGCGATCGCCCAGAACGAGGTCATCACCGGCCGGGCGGCGAACGAGCGGTGGGAGAAGAAGCGGTGGAAGCCGCCCTCGACGCCCAGTGACGTCACCGCGTACATGCCGACGAGCAGCGCGAGGTCCACCCGGCTGAAGCCGTACCGCAGCGTGAACAGGACCGCCGCGACGACACCCAGGGTCGGTACGCCCACGGTCACGTACGCCAGCCGCCGGGCCGAGGTGTCGGTCCCGCCCTCCCGCGTCATCGTGCCGCCCCACTGCCCGACAGCACCGCGAACCGCTTCAGGGTGCCCTCCAGGAACGCGGCCCGGGTCGCCTGTCGGCGGACCTTGCCGCTGGTGGTCGTCGACACCGTGCCCGGTGGCCCGAAGTACGTCTCGGCGGGCCGTACCCCGTGCTCGGAGGTGACCGCGGCGATCACCTCGGCGCGCAGGGCCGGTTCCGCCGCCGCGAACCGCCGGGATCCGCCCCAGTACTCGGCGACCACCACCACCCGCTCCTGCTGCTCCTGCGCGGACGGGCCGGGGACGGAGAAGACCGCGGACCGCCGCAGCTCCCGGTGGCAGCGCTCCACCGACGCCTCGACGTCCTGCGGATAGAGGTTCCTGCCGTTGACGACGATCAGGTCCTTCAGCCGCCCGGTCACGAAGAGTTCCTCCTCGCGTACGAAGCCCAGGTCGCCGGTGCGCAGGAAGCCGCCCCGTCCATCGGCTGTCGTACGGCCGAAGGTCTCGGCGCTCAGGTCCGGGCGCCGCCAGTAGCCGGACGCCACGTTCGGGCCCGCCACCCAGATCTCGCCGACCCGCCCGTCCGGCAGTACCCGGGCCGTCTCCGGATCGACGATCACGACCTCGTGGTCAGCCGAGGGGACACCGCATCCGACCACCCGGGCGCCGGAGGCCTCGTCGACGGCGGTGCGGACGGTCCCGCCCGCCATCGGCCGGCCCGTCACGAACAGGGTCGCCTCGGCGAGGCCGTAACACGGAACGACCGACGTCTCGTCGAACCCGTGCGGTGCGAAGCGCTCCCGGAACCGCTCCAGTGTCGCGGCGGAGACGGGCTCGCTCCCGCAGAAGACCTGGCGCAGCGAGGACAGATCGAGGCCCGCGAGCGCCCCGTCGGGGACCGACGACGCGCACAGCTCGAAGGCGAAGTTGGGGCCGACGGTGATCGTCACCCGGTAGGCGGTCAGCGCCTCCAGCCAGCGTCGCGGATCCTGCACGAAGTGCCCCGGCGCCATCATGACCAGCGGCCAGCCGCCATGGACGGCCAGCATGATCGTGCCCATCAGACCCATGTCGTGGTACGGCGGCAGCCAGGAGCAGCCGACCCGGTCGGGTTCCGTCCCGATGTGGGCCTCCAGGGCCCGGCAGTTGGCGGTGAGGTTTTCGTGGGTCAGTACGACGCCCTTGGGCTCGCCGGTCGAGCCGGAGCTGTACTGGAGCACAGCCGGGTCCGCGAGGTCGACCGGTGACCCGGTGTCTTCCGGGAGGCCGGGGGAGATCCACTGGAGCTCCGAGCCCCCGAGTTCCGCCGCTTTCGCGGCGAACCGGCCGTCGGCCAGGACCGCCTGGGGCGCGCAGTCCGCGAGGACGGACCTGAAGCGTGCCACCGCGCGGCGGCCGGCGGGCGGGAACGCGGGTACCGCCGTACACCCCGCCCGCAGGATCCCGAACAGCCCGGCCACGTAGGCGAGTCCGGGATCGAGCGCCAGGACCACCCGGCCACCCGCGAGCCCCCGCCGACGCAGCTCCTGGGCCACCGCGCCCGAGCCGCGGTCCAGATCCCGGTACGTCCAGTCCACCGGATGATCCGTCGTCCCGTCGGGCAGAAACCGGAACGCCAGGGCCTCGGGGTGCGCCCGGGCCCGGGCCGTGAGGATCTCCGGCAGCGAGAGTCCACCGGGCGGGCTTGCGGATGGTTCCATCGGACAACTCCCGTTCGCCGTACGACCGACGAACCTGAGCCTGGCTGTCCGGGAGCGTCCCGGACAATGTCACCGATGCCCAGACCTGGGCGCCCCGGGATGCGGACACGAGGGAGATCCCGCAGGTCACGCGGGCACGAGACAGAGCACCCGGTGCTGCTCGGCAGCAGGGTGCCCAGCCGGCGGCCGAGGTCGGTCAGGTGGTACTCCACGCGGCGTGGCACGGTGGGGTGGAGGTCGCGGGTCAGCAGGCCCTCGCGTTCCAGGGCGCGGAGGGTCTGGGTCAGGACCTTCGGGGTCACGCCGTCCAGGCGGCGGCGCAGTCGCGGAGGAAGACCTCCACGCCGCCGTGTTTCCTCGTTCGGCGGCCCCGAGGTACTCGAATACACCGAGGCCGACGTGCCCGAACCCGGCCCCGGGGACGTGCTGTTGCGGGTCGGTGGGGCCGGGATCAACCCGGGGGACGCCGTGTTGCGAGCCGGGCGGGTGCCGGAGTTGGTCGACCTGCCCTGGACGCCGGGGAACGACGTGGCCGGTGTCGTGGAGCGCGTCGGCGAGGGGGTGACGCGGTTCGTGCCGGGTGATGAGGTGTACGGCATGCTGCCCGTCTCCCGGCGTGGGGCGTACGCCGAGTACACCGCCGTATCCGCCGCCGCGCTGGCGCCCAAGCCCAAGAACCTCGACCTCGCGCACGCGGGAGCCGTGCCGCTGGTCGGGATCACCGCCTGGCGGGCGCTGGCCGTGCCGGCCCGGGTCCGGCCCGGCGACCGGGTGCTGATCCACGCCGCGGCGGGCGGCGTCGGCCATGTCGCGGTGCAGCTCGCCAGGGAACTCGGCGCCCACGTCATCGGCACCGCGCGCCCGGCCAAGCACGACTGGCTGCGTGAGCTCGGCGCCGACGAGCTGGTCGACTACACCGCCACCGACTTCCGTACGGCTGTCGCTCCGGTGGACGTCGTCCTCGACCTGGTCGGCGGTGCCTACGGACCGCGCTCCCTCGACGTGCTCCGGCCGGGCGGGCTGCTCGTCGGCGCGGCGATCGACCCGGGCACCGACGAACAGCAGGCCGCCGACCAGGGGGTGCGCTACGTCTGGGTCACGGCCGAGCCCTCCGGGCAGGCGCTGGAGCCGATCACCGAGCGCATCGAGGACGGCCGGCTCCGGGTCGCCGTCGAACGCACCTACCCGCTGGCCGAGGCCGCCGCGGCCCACCGCGCGATCGAGGAGAGGCGGACGACCGGGAAGCCCGTCCTGGTGCCGTGACCGGAGCGGATGCCCCCCTCACCGGGAAGGCTCACTGACCGGCAGGCAGCTTCGCGGTGAGGGACCGGGCCACCTGGACCACCTTGTCGTCCGACACGGGGTCCGCCGTGGTCGCGAAGGTCAGCACCCAGGTTCCGGTTCCCGCGTCCCACACGACGAAGGTGATGTGCTGCCCCGCCTGTGTCTGGTAGGCGGTCTCCCGGAAGGCCTGCCGGCCCAGGCCGCTCACCGCGTCGACCCGCACATCACGCATCCCGGCCGAGTCGGGGTCCGCGCTCAGGGCGTGGGCGGCGGACAGCTCGGCCTTGTAGGTGCGGGAGGCCGGGGTGAGGGCCAGCGTCGACTTTCCGTCGGCGGCGACGTAACTGCAACCGTCCGGGGCCTCACCCTTGTTCGGGCTGAGCCGGGTCTGGAGCAGAGGGTCGGCGATGAGCCGCTTGGCGGCGCCCGTGGTCAGGGCGGTGGTGCACAGGCGTGACGGTGCCAGCGTCTTCATCGAAGCGGAGGGGCTGGTGCTGGGGACGGGAGCGGTGGTGCCGTCGGCAGCCGAAGGCGTGGAGTGGGTCGTGGCGGTGCAGGCGGTCAACAGACCGAACGCGATCACCGTGAACGAGCCGGCGGCGGCACGGAGGGAACGGCGCACCATCATGGGATCAGGTCCTGTGTGTCGGGATCAGTTCGGGAGGTGTTCGAGCGGGGAAAGGCACCCCGCCGGCCGGAGGGGGGGGCTCAGCGGACCGGCGGGATGCCTCGACGGACCGGTCATGACGGGATGTGGTCACGACCGGTCCGGGTCAGGAGTAGACGTTGTACGTCCCGTAGTCGTTGACGCGCAGATTGGTCGTCCAGCTGCCGTAGCGCTCGTTGGGGGACCAGGTGAAGAAGTAGGCGTTGTGGTTCGGGTTGCTCGGGCTCGACGTGCACCTCTTCCCTGTGGAGTGGTAGATGCCGACGTAGGTGCCCTTGGTCCAGCGGCGCTGCACGACCTGGATCGGCTGGGCGTACTGCCCCGGCTTCAGGTTGGTCGTGAAGGTGTACGAGGTGGTGGTGGAGCCGCCGCGGTCGTACGAGGGGGTGAGCTCGTCGAACAGCTTGCCGACGTAGGGGATCGGGACCTTGATGCTGAGGCCGACCGAGACCTTCCAGCTCGTCGTCTTCGACTGCTGCCAGGCGTAGGAGCAGCTGGGGACGTTCGTGGGGCACTTGAACGTGGGGCCCCGCCAGATCCAGTCCTCCCAGGTGTTGCCCGCCGACTGCGTGGTCAGCGACCGCGTCTTGTCGGGAGTGGAGGAGTTGCCGGCGATGTCGGTCTGCGAGCCGTCCGAGTTCTCCAGGCACACCGAGCTGGCGGCCGAGGCGACGCCGGGGGAGGCCATCACCACCAGCGGGGCCAGTGCCAGCGTCAGCAGCCCGACCCACTTGCCGCGTGCGAGGCTCTTCTTCCGTGCGGCCACGGAATCCCCGTCGCGGTGCGCGCCACCGTTGATCGTCACCCTTGTCTCCTTCGTGCCTTCGGCGTCATGCGGCCGAATCGAGTGAACCGACTTCGAGGAGGCGACCGTCAGCACAGCGCGGGCGGGCAGCGGCGGAGCCGTGTGTCCGAGTCGTGCTTGAGCGGCTTGACGAGCGTTCCCCTGGTCGTACGCCGGCAGCGTGCGCCGGGCGTCTGACATCGAGATTCACCGCCGGGGAGTTGATCGGGCACCCGTTTCATGGGGGCGATCAATTCCTGACGCGCGCCCCGGGCATCGTTGACACGCCCGTAACCGTGCCGTCGCGCGGCTGCCGCGTGGCGGCACGAATCAATCGACCGAGCGGCAGTCGGCGACAGCGCCGGGCCGGACTCACCCTCCGGCTGGACCTGGCCGCCCACGTGGACGGCCTCGCAGACGGAGCAGGTCGGCTCGACGCTCTGCTTGCCCTTCCGGCCGAGGCGAGCCCGTCCGCGAGCACCGCGCAGGTGGCGAAGGCCGCCTGGAAGAAGTGCGGTACGGACGACTACCCGACCCTCCAGTGCGCGTCGGTGAAGGTGCCGCTCGACTACGCCAAGCCGCAGGGACGGAAGATCACCCTCGCGCTGTCCCGGGTCCCGCACACCGCGAAGAAGTACCAGGGCCCGCTGCTGGTCAACCCCGGCGGTCCCGGCGGCAGCGGTCTCACCCTCGCCGGCTTCGTCGCCTCCGCACTGCCCAAGGCGGTCGCGGCGCAGTACGACGTCATCGGCTTCGACCCGCGCGGAGTGGGCGCGAGCAAGCCCGCCCTCGACTGCAAGCCGGGCTACTTCAACCCGGTGCGCCCCGCCAGCGTGCCCAGCACCCCCGCGATCGAGAAGGCCAACCTCGCACGCGCCAAGTCCTTCGCCGCCGCCTGCGGCAAGAAGTACGCGGACCTCCTGCCCCACATCAACACGGCCACCGCGCCTGCCGGTGACACCCTGCGCGGGATCCTCGGCTACCGGGGCTGACCGGCGGCGGGACAGGAGAAGGGCGCCCGGTGGTTCACCGGGCGCCCTTCATCGTCGTAGCGAAGAAGTGATCGAGGAAATGATCAGAGCTTCTCGATCACGTAGTCGATGCACTTGGTGAGCGCCTCGACGTCCGCCGGGTCGATCGCCGGGAACATCGCGACGCGCAGCTGGTTGCGGCCGAGCT
>Ga0307508_10005614_pt1 | contig 11891 bp, 15 predicted proteins | sample 9_EM_MG_FD_203089 | JGI IMG/M metagenome (GOLD analysis project Ga0307508, IMG submission 203089) | Populus trichocarpa ectomycorrhiza microbial communities from riparian zone in the Pacific Northwest, United States - 9_EM | ecosystem: Host-associated > Plants > Roots > Unclassified | place...
CGAGAAATGAGCAACATATTTGAAAGATAAAAACTGGCAAGCAAAATTACCAAATTTGATTAATGAAAATTACAAGATATTCCAGCGATCGCTAGGAATTCCGAGTTTCCCATCTGTGATTGCACTCATACACTCTTATACTAACTAATCTATGAGAGCGAAAGATGATTGAAAGACAAACATTATCTGTGACCATTAACAAGAATCATAGTTAGTAAAGGCAACAAAAGCTTTCATGTTCTGAGAGAACATAGACATAAAATCCCTGCCTGAATTACTTAGGCAACTGGAGGGCGAAGAACATGATCCTGAGAGGTATCAACAACAGCAGGGGGCATGAACTGCCACATAGAAATTCCAGGATAACCAACAAAGGGCATCAGCTTGCTGCCAACAACTTGGCCTGGGGCAGAAAATGGAGCTGGAATGGCAGAGGGATGAGGCAGGAAGTTTGGTGGAGTACTCAAGGCTTTCACTTGCCGCTCTAGGTTCTCCTTTTCTGTCTTTAGCCTCTGTTTCTCATCACGAAGCTCATTCTTCTCTGCCTGCGTATACAAAGTTTAATGAACATAAATGACAACCACACTTGCCTAGTTCCTTTGCATACTATTAAGAATAACAGGTTACATATAATTTATAAACATGTATTTCAAACCTTTTTTAGGTGTTATGTATTAAATATAATGCAAAATTACTGAATACCAAATCCATGGCACACCTTTAATTCATCGATCTTCTCCTGTAGACTCACATTAGACTCTTTCAACTTCTGAGATTCATCTCGTAACTGAGTCACCATTCGAGCAGCATCAACCAATATAGCAGATTTGTCCACTTTAGGAGGCCTTCCAGGATCTAGAAGAGCACCCAATTCCGTGAACCTGGAGTCCATGTCAAACTAAACATCAGAATAACAGAGAGAGAGAAGAATATAAGCATTAGAAGGGCAATACAGCATGCCTGTCGTTCAGCCTATCCCGCCGCATTTTCTCTCTACATGCTTTGGAGCCAGTTGCATTACTTGATCCAGGCCTCACTCTTTCATACAAAAAAATAAAAAATAAAAAGCAGATTAGTTCACAACAAAAGCAGATGTGGAGAAAAATCCAGGAATAACTAGCAAGTTATGACTAATCTGTATACACCGTACCGTTTCCGAGACCCACTTTCCTTATGACCATCCGAATTCTCATATGAATTATTGAATTCCACACTGAAAACAAATGGGGTAGAGAGAGAAGATGATTAGCATGCCTATCAAAAAGATTTAGTTTATTCATTTACATCAAAATCAGCATGCCAGAAATCATAACTTTTCATAGATGTAGTGTTGCTAAACATCCTGGAGCAGCATCGAAAAAGATATACTAAAAAGCAAGTAATTAGCAATTAAATTCATATTGAAAACCTCTAATCATGCAATTATGAGTCCCAGTGAAAAAGTACATTGAGCCATTCAACCATATTAGCTACACATTTCTGAAAAGAAGTAAATCCAAATCCCAGTAATAAAAAAACCATTGATAGCAATACCAATAACCAGAATAAATATGCCAACGCATGAATAAAAAAAATTAAAAAAAAAAACAGCCCTTTCTTATATTTAAAAAACAATAACTAATTAACAATATTCCAAACATTTTAGAGAATTTGATGATGCTATCATTACAACCTCAGAAAGGAGGTAACCTGTAACAGCAGAAGAACAATCATATTGCTACAAAACTCAAAAATATATCAATAAATCCACTAAGTCCTATTCTTTATACAAACTTTAGATTAGTTGCTATTAAACAGAACTTGTAAAACTCATTTGGCTACTGACATCTCTAGTCTTCTCATAAGCAACACAATTTAGTGTTTCCAGACAGCACAGTATACTAATTTCACAAATCAAACCCACATTTCTAAACAAAACAACAAGAAGGCTGCCAACATGCTGTTACCAAGGAAAAAAGAATTGAACTTTACCAATCAAAAAGAGCTAGTAAAACAAAAGGAAACATAAAAAGGCACCTTAAGAAGGCAGAATCAGTGAAATTATGAGAAGACCAAAGAGACCCATTCGGGGTTTCATCAAGAGATTCAAGACCAAGAAGGTCACCACCAGGGACCGAAATGTCTTCAATCAACCCACAATCAAAAACCCAGTTATCATTTTCATTAGGCGACACCATCTCCGCCGGAATTCAAGGTTCCCGGCGTGTGTTCCGGTAAGCCGCCGTGGTGGAAAGAAAAGAAAATGTTGAAAAGGACACGAGTGAATTTGGTTTGGTTTGTTGAGATATGAAAAGGAAAAGAAAGAAGGAAAAAGAATATATTTGTTATTTTCAAGTGTCACGTTCTGTTATGCTCCACTAGCACCACAAGGCACAAGTCAAGAAAAAGGTAAAGCAAGCAAATATAGAAAGCAACATAACACCATAGTTGCCACACCGCATTCGGGTTGACCTGTGGCACTGCTCGTGTTATCGGTAAGAGGATTGACTCAAGTTGATTCCTCAAAAAGAATTTTTTAAATAATTAAAAAAATATTATTTAAAAAAATATAGTTAATGAATTGAGCTTTGACTATTTAAATGAATAAACCTGTTTTTTTATCTTCTCAATTAATTTTTTTATTTTTTTATTTAATCTAAACTATTTTAAATATCATGTTGACATGTCAAACCAATCAAGGACTTACAATTATATATGACAGAAGCTTGCAATTTTTTGGAGGGTGAAATATATAATTAGTATTTGTGATTTGGATTGTTTATTATATTTGTATTTTTAGTTTTGATTTTATCATTATTACCTTTGTATTTACAATTATTGTTTATATTATATAAAATTAAACTAGATTATAGAGGAAAACATGACTAAAAACTAAAGTAGATATGACCAAAAATAAAAACTATAGAGGTAAATATAAACTAAGCATTGAAAATGATTATCAAATCAAAATCATAGAATTAAATATAACTAAAAAAAATATTTGGTAGTTTTAGAATTGAAAAATCCAAAAACAAATGCTAATCTTTTTAGACTATTGGGCTATGGGGAGTTCAAATTTTTTATTTGGCAATTTTGGATTTTATTTTTATTTTCTTAGTTTTTGGTTTGGTAGTTTTGAGAATAATGGTTATGGTATGATATGTAAGGAAGTACCAAGACTATAGATTTTTTGTGGATTATTTTTTATTATTATGTTTGGTGAAGTCTTAGAATTGTATATTTACTTTTATGATGGTATCCATTATTTTGATATATGATATTATAAAAAAAGAACTAATGCATAATCCTGTGTGAAACTTAGCACTTTCCAAGATTGGAACAAATTGTGGAAATTCTCGACGGGTTGTAACCGGGTTTTGACCAGATCAACCCGTCGAGTTAACCAGGTTTTTAACTACCTTTATTTTTTCATAATTCCGATCCGATTCCAGCCTTAGATCCCGGGTCAACCTGTCAGGCCGGGCTGAGTTTTAAAAGTATACATAATACTCAGGAAAATCCATAAATGATAAATGACTAAAATTAGAAAATAACTAAGAGCTTTACCATACATATCTCATTTACATTTTATTAGTGTTTTAGGATATAAAAGATGTATACAAAATAAATAAAAATATATTTAGTTAAAATGACAGATTTATTTAGAAACAAATTAAAAATAAATTTATTTAATTACATTATCTTTGTCACCTATCCTAATCAAACATGGCCAAATACCACTTTTATGGAGGAAAAAAATATTATATGAATTTCGTGTATCTAACCAATCATATTATATAAATATTTGACAACAACCACTACATCAATAAATTAGTCAATTTTGATCTATACGACTCTCCTCCATATAATAATTTAGGGAATTTTAATCACATATAAATGAGCTTCATTGAATAAGGTAGGTAGGCAGTAGACTTCAATAAACTTTATGAAAGGGGGAAATGACTAAAGATCTCAATCGCTCTTGCAAGCCACAGGCACTTGAAGTAGCAGTGGACAACAACAGGCACATACACACATGTATGCATAAAGATCACAGAGACTCTGCAATATTTGCAGGAATGGACTGAACAAAACTATCAATCCTTTTCCTTATCTCTTCTGGATTTGCACCCACTATCTTGTCAACTTGAGCACTATCCTTCATCAGCACAAATGTTGGCATACAAAAACTTGGTTTTTTTTTTTTTTTTTACCAAAACGACGTTGTTAGGTTTTTGAAGAAAAAAATCAAAACTTGACATGATCTTAGACTAGGTTGAGTCTTGTAATTATGATTAGAAATCAATTAAAGTATTCTAAAAGTTGTGCAAGTAAAGCAATCGATACTTGGGAACAAAAAAAGGTTCAAATCATCAAAAGTACAGCAAAAGAGGAAACTTGAACAGCCCACGTCAGAACCAGAAGTTTATTGCTCGACCAAGAAGTCACCACAAAGATGCCTTCAGGCTACCATCATATTCTCAGCTAGAGGTTTCATGGCATAAATTTTACTTGGCGTTTATGGAAACTTGGAAAGGTTCAGATAAGTCAAGGAGTCCACCCAAGGTTCTGTGGCTACATGACAGTGGGAATTTGTATTTTTGTATGATATTGGTAAGGTTCCAATATGAAGAAGATGTGCCCATCTTTACACCAAAGGCTATTAGTGATGATCTTTCATATCAATCACAATAAGAATAAAGTTTCCACTAGAAACCACACGGTGCTCATTCCCAGCCTCATGTGAAGGAATCAAATCACCAAATATTTGAAGTCGTATCTTTGTAAAGATAGCACTAACAAATATCTGCAGCATACATGCATGCATACATATTCAAAGACTTGTTTCATATGCAGAAAGGTAAGCATGGATGGCTAGATATGTGCAATTCTTGGGTCGAACAATGAATTGATTACCTTGACAGCATCCACATCAACAGTGAGAAACAGGATATCTGGATGAGCTGAAGCCAGATCTTCAAAAATTGGGTTCATGGCCACTGATGGCATACACCATGAGGCAGTAAAGTGAACAGCGATCTACAACATGGGACCCCAGCATCAGTAAGGAAAATATTCCACGCCCAAGAGACCCTCTCATCTTGACATCTCACACTTGTCGGCAAATTCATGAAAAACTCTAACTGGTTATCAATCAAAGTCCATGGAAGACACATGCTTTACTCCTCAAAACACAAAATCAACGAGCACAGTTTTAAGAAAAGCAATATTTCAACTGCAAACACTTTGATTTATACCCTTATAGAATTGTCAATCTTGTTTCTTTACACTTTGAATCCTTTGCACGCAAATTGTGAAGTTAGATGATGAAGAAAAAGAACTTACAGGGCAGGTTTGAGTGGTGGCTTGGGAGATATAGAAGTCCCAAGACTCCCCTGACTCCACCATTACAACTCTTGACTTATTGGTGGCTTCGCTTTCCATGTCACCTCCTTCCCTTTTCTCCTCACTATTTCTCTTCTTTAACGTCTTGGCTTATGCTTTTCAATCCTGTTTAAGAATCTAGAACCTGCTGGTTCTTGTTGTTTCCTTTTACAACCAGATTACACCAAACATTGAACTTGCTCGTTCATGGTTCTTCTTTAACATGCTGTGTTTGTTTCTCGGAACTGATTTTCGGGAAATCACTTTTCAAACTTTCTTGTATTTGTTTGTCATTAGAAAAGTTAGTCAATGGAAAACACTTTCCAGTAAAAAAAAAATTTGGCTTGGTTTCCAGGAAAGTGTTTTCCTTTTCTTAGGCGGAAAACATTTTCCGGAAGTTGTGAAAAATTAGAAATGTCATATTATTTGCTGATTATATCAAATTTGGTCCTCAAACTTTTGATTGTTATATATATTTTGTTTTAAATATTTATTTTTCAATTCCATCCCTTAGAATTTAATTTTTATATTAATTTTGGTCCTTATTTTTATAATTATTATTTACTTTTCCCTTATCATTTTTTGATTGAAATTTTTTATTTATCAAATTTGGTCCTCATTCTTTTTATTGTTACTTATTTTATTTTAAATAATTTATGAAATGTTAATTATTATTATTTTAATTTCTTCATCTTTCAATTCTTTTTATTTTTTAGATTTGATTTTTATTATTTTGATTATTATTTACTTATTTTATTTGAAATAATTTATGAAATGTTAATTATTATTATTTTAATTTCTTCATCTTTCAATTCTTTTTATTTTTTAGATTTGATTTTTATTATTTTGATTATTATTTATTTTATTTGAGATAATTTATGAAATTATATTTTTTTTTCAATTTCATTCTCATTCAACTTTTTAATTTGTAAAATTTATTCCTTATTATTTTAATAAACTTGAAAAAAATAAAATATTAATAAATTATTTTCCAGCTCATTTTTTATGATATAATCAAACATTGATAATCAAACATTGAAAAGTATTTTTCAAAAACCAAAATTTATCAACACCTAGGAAGCTAGAGTTACCCTTTAAATTGTCGGGTACGCAGCCACTTTGTAGGAGGATTTCGAACAAAGGGAGATAGGTTGAGAGTTTTCAATATAAATAAAAATAAAAAACGAGAAAAATCGAAGTGAATTAATCAAAACACTAATAATACAATATCTTATAAAGATAGGCTATGAATGTGATATACATAACATTGTCAAAATGAAACTCATCTTTTAGCTTCAGACTAGTTAGATAATATAGCACCCCGTTCACCAATTGATGGATTTCTGACATCCAAGGATCAAGGTCAGGAAGCCAACAAATTGATGACTATATAGCAAGGAACTAACGCAAGATCCTAACCTCAACATTTAATTCTAATGGTACAAATTATTAGCTCGGGAACATCTACAGAGAAATAACCAAACTCATTGTCACCCCCCCCCCCCCCAAATGGCACAACAATGACCCTCACAAACAGAAGTTAGCATCAAGGTGTGGTGATACACACAACAGAAGCAATTGAGATTAGCCATAACTCAAGCGCGAATCTGCAGGTCGAGCTGGCATTTGAGCTAGCATTTGACGTCGAGGAATACCAATTTCACAAGCATTAACTCTGGCTGCAAACCGAAGAGAACACAGAGATTCCCCAACTGAAGCAGGGTCCGGAGAAATATTGACAAACATCAGGGTTTTGGAATCGCCTCCTAGACAAGGCTGTAATAAAATATAAAAAAAAAATCTTAAACTTTAGCCAATCATCCAGAAACAACTAACATAATTAGAAGTATCAATTATCAACTAGGCTACATGTACACGCTGACTCCTACTCTCATCCGAACAAGTATTTTCGTTCAAGTAAAAGATGCATAGAGTTTGTAAGGGCCCTGAAAGTCATGTTACCTGCAGAAGGTAAGTCAATTTTGAGTTCCTAAACGGAACATGGTCCTCTTTCTTTGCCAAAGAAAATATCACATCACTCAAGCATGACAAGCTTCTGTTGATGGCCTGATCATGTAGAACAAGTTAGCATAACGACATTGAGGAAAATCACAAAGAGTTTTCAATAATGGATTATTATGGAGCATACCTGAGTTTCCTTCAACCTGTCTCCAGTTGCCCCACTCCTCGAGAGTCGCTCGCTTCCAGCAAGATCAATGAGGTTTAGAACTCCTTGCACTTGTTGTTCGGTACCCTGGCAACAAAAGAAAAGGTAGCAAGCACATGAATCAAAAAGTTAAGAAAGTTTAAGATCCTCCATGACTACAACATTAGACAAATAAGCACCTCATTTACTCCTGATATACGCAATGTGAACACAAAATGGCTTCTTGAAGACTGTTCATTCATTTGGGTCTTACCAACGGACCTAGAAAAACAAACAGGCAAACAAAACTTTTCAAACTCTAACTATAATCTTTAATACGATGCATTGAGCAGTAGCATTTCCTCACAAAATTTGTTAAGCCAAAAACGATGCAATAGATCATAACCTTAATTCAACTCTACAAATTTGCATGACAAGGCGAAGTCATTAGGTATCAAAGCAATTACTCTATCTACCTGCTTTGTGCAGCTTGCCGAAGTAGAGAGGAAATCTCTTCCATTCTACAAACGTCCACAATTGTAAGATCAGTGACATAGGTGTTTCCATTTGCATCGTGTTTGATGGTATACTGCTTTCCTGGAGCTCCATTTTCTGTACTGCTCGATTTATTTGTCGACAACAAATCACGAATGGTTTCATTGTATATTTCCAGCATTGAAGCCTGCAAATTTAAACCAAAAACAAACAGTTATTAGATTAGGAAGTCAGTGTTAGACATTGTAAAATAGTTTTAGATGAATACCTGCATTTTGTACTTCCAACCCTGTGCCATAAGGGACTGGCTAGTTTGAAATATTTGTTCTAAAGAGCGTGGTATCAACCCCTTCTGCTCTGGAGCTTCTGGCCTGCCCATCATAGTATAGGTTTTGCCCGAACCTGTTTGACCATAAGCAAAGATGCATACCTGCCAAAAGTGGTATATTGGCATTGATTAGTGCATATCTTAACCATGGCTAAAACCAACTAGATCTATCAGATGAACAAAATCATTTGGTATAAAATGGGAAGACTAATTTCGACTTAAAATCTCACTTTCAAATATGTCTAAACATTATAAGCCAAGAAATCATAGGTATGAGACAATCAAGATTAAAACTTTAAAATAAAAGTTTGTTTTTGTAATCAACATAATAACCTAAAACATCTTTCACAAATACAATTACATTCCTCTACAATTTCTTTAAAGAATAATGGCCAAGAGACCGTTTCATTCTGGACAATTACAGCTGAATTCTGTTCAACTTTTCAATCCAGCAAGGGAGAGATTTTTAAATCTGTTTTTTTAAATATCCCAAAGTACAAGAGAAAGAGACAGCAGAATCACCTTATAGCCATCAAGGGCACTCTGTACAAGCTGTGATATTTCAACAAAAACTTCTTGCTGAGAAGCATCATGATTGAACACCTTGTCAAATGTAAAAGGATATTTCTGTCCTGCTGAAAACAAAAGCCAGAAATTTTAGAAAAAAAAATCTCAAAAAGAAAGCACGGATTTCACCGAATAAAAATATGTTAATGAAAATGTAAACTACCTATTATTAGGTGCATTTCTGATGAGAAACATGTACATACCACTTTGTATTACATCGATGCCTCTGCCAAGAGCTTCTGTTGAGGTAGGATAAGAAATGACTGGTGGCTCAGACCCAGCACCATCATCTGGCAACACGGGACGCACTCTGCAAAATACTCGAATATTCCCCTTTAGCTCCTGCAACACATGATTTGTTAATTGTTAGCACCATCATCCAAGGCTTCTTTTGAGTGTATAAATGAGTTAGCACAAAAGAACCTTACCAAAATGGTATTGTGCAATTTTTTCCTCAATTTCTCTCCTTCAACTAGTTGATTTTCTGTCTCTGCTAAGCGCTCCTGTAATTCACGTACAGTTCTCTTTTGCTTTTCAAATTCTGTCCTTGTTTCTATAGAAGATAAATCAGACATCTAAAACAAACAAATGAAGATATTGTTAGATTTCCTTAAGTATATCCTTGATGCACAAGATTAACAACTTCCATTACCTTCAGCATTTCATTTGCAGCAGTGAGCTGATGCTCCAACAAGCATATTTGTTCCCTCTGAGAAGAACATGTCTCCTGCAACAAAACCTTAATCTTAGAATACTTGCTAAATAACGAATAAAAGGCAGAATAAGAAGGTCAGTATGAACAAACCTCCAAGGATTTTGTTTTTTCCATCAGATATTCTAGTTTTGCACAGGATTCACCAGTACTTTCTTTATACTTCACCACATCAGAAGTTAAAGCCTGCACTTGAGCCACTTGGCGATCACGATCCTCTCTAACCTGCTGCAACTCTCCTCGGAGACATTTCACTTCATTTGCTAATGTGTCCTTCTGATTCAAAGCCTCATCTTGAGCAGTCTAGAAAATACAGCATGTAAGAGAACAATTAAAGAAACCAAGAATTCTTGCAAGCTGTTAAATTGATACTACTTCAAAGGAACATACCCTGGCTAAATTTAATTGATCCTGCAATGAACTGTAGCGACCCCTTAATGTACTGTGGTTCTCGACTATAGTAGACTTCTCCTTTTCTACACGTTTTAGAGACTCGCGAGCAACTTCAAGTTCAGCATGCAGCTTGCTATTGTACTGTTGTAAACTCAAGTTGTACTCTTGTAATCGCTTGTACATATCATCAACTGAGGAAGCCTGCAAATTTCATCAAAGTTATCAATCATTAAGTGAAGCAACATTAAGATTTAAGACACATAAAGGGAAAAAATATTGAATTAGCATTGAGAAATAAAGATGCAAGAGTTACTAAAGGGAATTACCCTTTGATTGGCAGCTAAAATATCTTGTTGGGCTTTCTCAAGATCTTTTGATAGAGAAGCCTGCAAAGCTTCTAATGCAATTCGTGCTTCATTTTCCTTTCTATGACAAGCGATTGCATCCTAGTTGCCAAACCACAAAATCAAAATAAAGTTGAAACAGGAAGAAAATATCACAACAGAAAGTGAAAAATTGAAAATTTACCAGCTTTTCTGATTCTTCTTTTGAAAGTCTCTCTTGTAAACAAGCATTATCTTGCCTCAGCTCACTAATAGTTGCACTAAATCTCTCCTCCTTGTTTTTCATCTCTGCCTCTGGAAGAACACATATGAATCAACATTAAAAACTGTTTTGTCTTCATGATTTCCTACATCTCAGTCGAACAATAAAAAAAAAAAAATACCAACCGAAAGGAGACTTTTGAATGGTACTCTGTGATCAAAATAGCATGCTAGTTAAAATGTAATCTAGTACAGATGAATTACTAGCTAAACTTTGAAACATAAGTTAACAATCACTAGAACCCATCTTATTTCACACAAGAACAAAAGGTATATCAATTCCCAAGGGACATCACGTGCTCTGCCTAGAGTTAAATTAATGGTTCACTAAATTATGTATGGAATTCGTGGAAACACATGATGGATGTGCCGATGTGGGGAACTACAATCGGGTTCTATTATCAATTTATTGTCAAGAGTGGAACTGACCTATGAATGATATATCAACTCTGTCAATGTTTGTGGGTGTGTGCAAGAGATTAGATTGTCAATCACTTGCCGACAAACATAAGATCATGCAGTACTAGAAAGAAACATTAAAAGAACACAAAATACCAGTTTCGGTACACTTTTTCTCCAAAGCGTCTAAAGCAATTTGAAGCTTTCCTTCCTCTTCGACATGGGATTCATCTCTCTTCTGGAACCATTTGATACAAACCTTAAGCCTAGCATTAAGTTCACTCACTAATTCCAAATTCCCCTGCCAAAACAAAACAACAGTACCAAACTTTAGAAAAACCAACCCAACAAACAGTATCCTTCACTAAACCAAAATCACCAAACAAAACCTTGTGATCAAACTTTTTCATCTTCAATCTCTCATTGACCAGCGCATCAACTTCTTCCTTGGTAAACTCAACATTGCCACAATCCGAACCCTCAGCACAGCTCCCCACATCACTAGTTGCAGTAACATCCAGCTTCCTGTTAACAGAACCAAATGGCTTGCGCTCCACATTCGTAGCTCCTCCTGTTCTTCCCATCGCAATCCTCCTCCGCTTATCTAAAGGAATACCTTCCACCCCTTCCTTCTTCTACAAAAACCCAATAAAAAAACTCAATCAAACAGCGCCATAATTTTTCAATTAAACACAGTAAATGTCAATTAAAACAGAAATATCAACTTAGCAGAACCCAAATTCGAAACCCAGAAGGAAAAATTACAGACTAAACTAAACCAGTTAAAAACAATGAGATTACCAAAAAATTAAGCATCAAGTATAAATTCTAATTAGAACAGGAATTAAGGCAAAATCGTAAGATTTATTGCATAAAATTAAA
>Ga0307508_10005616_pt1 | contig 11889 bp, 19 predicted proteins | sample 9_EM_MG_FD_203089 | JGI IMG/M metagenome (GOLD analysis project Ga0307508, IMG submission 203089) | Populus trichocarpa ectomycorrhiza microbial communities from riparian zone in the Pacific Northwest, United States - 9_EM | ecosystem: Host-associated > Plants > Roots > Unclassified | place...
GACACTACTAGCAAACACGTGTTTCATATCTAGTGAGACTGCAAATCTATTGCCTGCACTAATAAAATCCAGACCATTGGTAAGTTACTGTGAAAGACAATCCCCTCAACCTCATTGAAGATTGATGAACTAACCATGCACCTGATATTCGACCCCTTTCTATGATTCAATACCATTAGTTGTTGATTGTCTGGTTAAGACTTACACTTTATCCAGCTTAAGGTCTGGTATCCATGGAGATAAGATTAGTTGTCTGGTAGACATGTCTGAATGTTTGATTGATCTTATCTAAGAAGAAAGACAGTGTGAGCATACACATGCATGCAGACCATTGTGTCTGTGTGTGTGCATGTGCTTGCCTGTCCACCCCATTCATGTTCAATCATAGTTCATGCCAACTCGCCACACCTGGCTGCACCCTGCCATCACAGTGACGTGACTTGGACCTGCCAACTGTGCCGATCCACCCACCACCACTGCTGCCGCACAAGATGTGCAACCATGCCATTGGTGCCATGTCCAGCAAGCATGATACGCAACATCCACTGCGTCCAGTGCATGCACACCCCCACCTGGTTGTTCACCCGATCTGGTTGTTTGTCCACCCCTGCCCATCCCATTGTTGTGTGGGCCACAGTGCACTCCCACCACCCATGCACCACACCTGTTCATGCCCACCCACCTGTCACCCTCCCGTTCACACACACTTGCCACCCTCACTTGTTGCTGCCTGTCACCACTGCCCTCACCACACATTCACCCACCGCCCCAACACCATTGAACCGACTTCCATGCAAGCATGCGAGCATGCTCACTTGCTTGCTCTCTCATCCTGCCCTGCTCATCTCACCATTGCCCGGTCAGTTCACCCACCCTCACCCTTTCACATCCGGTGACCCACCCCACTTCCCACTTGCTGCACCCACCTTCGCCCGTTCACCTATTACCCTGTTTGCTCCCACTTGCTGCACCACACCATCATGACCTGTTTGTACCCACCCGCCCCATTTTCCACTCACTGCACCTGCACCCACCCTTGCCCATTTGTTTATCTTGTTCACTCCCACTTGCCACACTCACTCACCACATCTACCTGCACTCCACAACTGCATGACTTGGAGCGTGCCCACCCACCTGTTCACCCATTTGCACCCACCCACTTGCACCTATGCATGGACAATGGCACAAGTGCATGACACGATGGTTACATTGGCATGATTGTCATGTCATCATTGCCCTTCACCCCTCACCCCTGCTCACATTGCCACAGCCACCTCCATACCCACAGGTCAACCCATACTCTCACCCATACCCATTCCCACAGGTCTGTACCTGGCGCAGGTATGGGTATGGGTACAGGTACAGTACAGGTGCTGGCACCTGGGGGTTTACCCATGACATTGCCTAATGTCAACTAATGTCACTATCTGTCATCATTATTAATGGAATAAATTAGATTTTTAATATGATCTACCAGGGATTGTCAAATAGTCCAGTGCCATCTGAAAAAGGTGAGGATATATATTACAATGGTCATACCACCAGGAAATTGGATTTGCCACACGTTAAACATCAGATGTGAGGTACTGGTTAAATTTGCAGCCTAGGATGGCTCCCTTCAGTGGCGCGAGTGCTGGCAGGTTATCAAAAATATTGGGCACTGTCTTTATGCTCTGATTACTAGGATCAGGCTGCATCTCCAAGTCAGCATCCTCTGAGTCATCACCACCATCCTTGTTGGAGGTGTATGTCCATGTGTATTCATCTTGGATCAAGGTTTCAGCAATCTTAATCCAATCATCCTCCCAGCGTGCTGTTTTGAAGTACAACAGCTTGTGCTGTGGATGTAACACTAGTTCCTTATTAGAAAGGTTTCATTTGAGAGACAATAGACTTACCCATAGTGATCCAATATACTTCCGAGCTATCAGTGAGCAAGTAGTAATGATTCAAAGTATTCCTGGCTAGTGAAATGGATGTGCAAATTGCTGTGGTGTACTTCTTGTTGCATGAATATGCTTGAAGTTGGTCCTCAATATGGTCCATGGTGGAAATAACTGTTGTGAGATTTGAAGTTGACAATGAAAACAAAAGTGCAGCCTTCTTGAGGATCTGTTGTGTGCATGCATGAGTTGTTTGTTTCTATTTGTGTTTGCAGCTTGCTAACCTTGAGGATGCTGTGTAGCTGCTCTACGACCTCCCATTTGTGGTCTGCAAGCATGAACCTCTACAAACTCAACTCCCTCTTCAAAGAGATTGCATCCACTGCCTTTCAATGATTTAGGGCATAATCCAGCATATCGTAAGTTGAATTCCACTGTGTCGAAATGTCTCACGGCATCAGATTAATGGTCATCTTCTGTTCCTGTAGAATGCTCTTCCAAACCAGGAGGATGACAGTAGTTGAATGTATGATTTTGTATGCTAATTTTCACAGCTGTGAGCCACTATTTAGCCTTGAGATAAAAGGTAAGAGACATGTCAACTCACCTTTACCAGCACTAATTTGATGGGACACACAGTTCGGTTGAGCTCATCCTGTTCCTCCTCACTCAGTTCATCTCACCCATCAACCCATGCATTGTTTTCATTGGATAATACTATCAGTGTCCTCATCGAGTTCTTGGTGATCTTGATTGTTAACACTAAGCGTCGAACCTAGCCTTTGGGCGCCAGTGAGACAATGAGTTCTCATAAGAAGACAAAGGATGCTTGAGTCCTGAATGCAAATGCTACTAAGTTCAAGGTCCTGTTGCACGTGAGTGAGAGGGATGAATGAAGTGAAGCACAAGTGGGCTCAAAGAAGTCTCTCAAAGGTCAGTTCCTTCTGAGGATTAGGCTAGATACAATGCTGAATTGTGTAAAACTAACTAAAGAGACAATACAGAGAGAGGCACTGTATATATAGTGTGGTTAGAACTCCGATGCAGAGTCCATAATGGGACAAGGGCAGGCAAGGCATTGGTGAAGCCAATGAGGGGAAGAGCATCCTCAACAGAAGGTTTCAATGGGTTGGAACGGAGTGGAAGAAGCTCGCTGTGCAGAAGAAGTGACTGCGGAGGGAAGATCTGGACTGCGGCACAGCAGTTGAGGGTAGGTTACAGGAATTGAAACCAAGTGGATAAAGGTGGCAAGAGATGAGTGAGAATGATCAATGGAGTCCTCAATGATTAAGACAGCCCTCCTTGTACTTGGCATCAGTTTCCTCTGTGCAGCAGTGATGTGCCTGCAGGCGATTCTGTTAGCATGTTGGATGACTCTGGACCTTCAGGAGTGGGTGGTGGTATGCAATACCCCCATAGTCGTTCGGATGACGTTTGGTAAGTGTCGTTGCGAATAACTTGTGACGACTGGCTGACTTCAGCTAGTGGGGAAGATGTTCAAGGTGGTGGGGTACCAACTCCATTGGATTCATGGCAAAAAGAAGGGCTAGGAGGATTCTACAAGGCTGGACCAGTGACGGTCCTACAGCATTGCACAGTGGATAGACATGAACTGGGGGGATGGAAGTGCACAGCGAGGTTGGGGAAATGATGGAGACAACTGGGGGACTGGATGAGGTTGGCCAGAAGAGAATGAGGGCAATGATTAGAGGGACGTTACTGTAGGGAAAACCTCCAGTCTTCCCAATTTGTATGCTAGAAGAAGGAAGCAAGCATTCCCTAAATGTGATTCTGGTTCCCAAGTATCTTCAGCGTGAGAGTAGCCTTTTCAAGAGACCAAGTATTGTCATCGGCCAGGGGATCCTCGGTAAGCGCAGATGGTTTCTACCTCATACTCTTCTTCTCCATCAATGAGCTCACTAAGTAGGGGAATGAAGTTGGGGCCAAACTCAGGAGTTTCTTTGAAGGAAGAGAGGAGTGAAGCATGAAAGATGCTGTACATCTTCCAAGTAGGAGGGAGGCAGAGGTGGTAGGCATAAGGAGAGATAACCTGAGAGATTTCAAAGGGGCCTTCTTGTCGAGGGGCCAGTTTTTGGAAAGGGAAGTTGATCTTCAGGTTATGAGAGTCAAGCCAAACATTTGCTCCTACTTTCCAAGGGGTGAACTTTGTTCCAATCCTTTCTTTCACAGCCTGAGCTGCCTTAGCATGGGCGGCGGAAGCCTCCTTGCAAGTGGCATCAAGGATTTCAAGTCGTTTGTCGAGAGTGGGAAAGAATGTCTTTCCAATTGGGGGATAGGCTTGGGGCTCGAAGCCCATCATGAGCAAGAACAGCATTTGGTTGGTAACAGAGTGAGTGGCTGAATTATGCAAAAACTCAGCCATCGGTAGAAGGTCTGCCCATTTCATGGGTTGACCTAGGCAAAAGATCCTAAGGTAGGTCTCCAGTTCCTGGTTGACCCGTTTGGACTTGCCATCAGTTTGGGGATGGTAGGCAGTAGAGAAGGCAATGTCATATTGGAGAAGGCGAGCCAGCTCCTTCACAAAGGCAGAGGCGAATTGTGGGCTGCAGTCCGAGATTACTTTGTCGTGGAGACTGAAGCAGGTGAAAACATGTTTGAAAAACAAGGCAGCAATGCCAGCAGCATTGATAGCTTTAAGACAAGGGATGAAAATCACCCCCTTTGTAAGCCCATGGTTGAGCACGACCAGAACAGAGTCAAAACCAAAAGAGAGTGGTAGATCTGTGATCATGTCACACAAGATCTACTGGAATGGATGGGAGGCAGAGGAAGAGATAGGGCAAAGCCCAGGGACAGTTGGGTGGGTGTTGACCTTGTTGGCCTGGCAAGTAGCGCAGCCAGCCACAAATCGGCAAACAAAAGTGGTTAGACCGGGCCACCAGTAGTTGCGTTGAACCAAGTGAATGGTGCAGAAATATCCACCATGGCCTCCCGCTGGGGAGCAGTGCAGGGAGTACACCAGATCTTGTCGAGCTGGCTCCAAAATGTAGAGGTGTCCCTTGAAGTATAGGGATCCTTCCATAAATGTCCAGTCATTGCAAGACGCACGAGGGAAGAGGGAAGTTTGCTGAGACATGGCATCGATGACATCCTTTACCAGCAGATCAGTCACAGTGAAATCAGCGATTCTCTCAGCCAATCTCACATCCAAGGCACATATCAAGACATCGGAGACAGAGGGCAGCATGGTAATGGTGGTGTTGTCGAGCGAGGTATCAACTTCATTATGGTGCGATAGTGCATCGGCTGGATCCATCTGAGAACCAGGACGGTTGTCCCACATGAGGTCATAGTCCTGCATGAACATTGACCACCTAGCCTGTCGTTGGGAGAGATTCTGAGGAGACTTGCAGTACATCAGGTTCCAATGATCTGTGATGATGGTGACAGGGTGTTTCATGCCAGTCAAGTACTGGTGCCACTGTGTAAGTGCCCATATGACATTGAGGAGTTTGCGATGATTGGCTCTTTCTCTTTTTCAGCAGCTAGAGCAGTGGAAATCATACATAGTTCGGCGAACATTCTCGGCATATCCCGCAGGATTGTATAGTTCCTCCCATAAGAGAGCAATGGTTTGGTCATTGTCTCGTCCATTGTACTGCTTGAGATATTGCATAGTCTCAGTGGTCTCCAGTGGTCAACTCAGCTTTGAATCAGGAAGTTCGACCATGCCAGTGGTCCAATCAATAGAGGGGTTGGCCTCGCATAACCAGGGAAGTCCTAGGATAACATCCTCATTCCCACATTGAATGATGTAGAAGGCACGATGTTCATCCCTGTCTCCTATCCTCAGAGTAAGAGACACTGTAAGTCGTATGAGACTGTTGTTGTTTGGAGTCCCATCAACATTATAGGCCATCCTTGGAGTGGCCAATGAAGTCATTTGCCAGCCTAAACAAGCGACCAAGGCTACATTGACAAAGCATCCAGGAGCTCCATAATCAATAAGAGCTTGGGTTTCAGTGGTTTTGCAATTTTCACCAGTGGGATTTGAATTGACTTAGACTCTCTACCAGCTACAAATACAGGCACAATCGAAAGGGGGGGAGATACAGATGCTGAAGCTGTTCTCCTCTTCAAAAATCCTCAGCAAGAAAGGCCACCATTTCAGAAGACTAAGACTCAATAGGGGTACCATCCTGATCAAGCTCCCCATAGACAATTCCTAGGGAGGAGACTGCTTCTTTCTCTGAGATGTTGAGTTTCCTAGCATAGTTGAGGAGCGGACTAGCCTTGGAAACAACAGTGGCTCGAGTGAAGGAGGAGGCAGCAGCAAGGGGAGGACGAGTTATAGTTTTGTTGCCAGGACGGGGATGCTTGTCAGTTCAACATCCAACCTTGTGACAAATGAAGCACTTATTGTTATGCATATGCTCCACTCGTTGGGCAGGGGAGAGTCAGATGGCATCCATGTCCATGGCATTGGGGTCTCGGCAAGAGGAGGAAGGCAGGAATCAGTATCCTTCAGAGGGAACATAGGCATGATTCCTAGACTGCAACTTCTTGAGTCATTGGGTGACATTATAAAATTGACCAGCTTTCATTAACCAGTCCTTGTATGTCTTTGGCTCGTTTTCCAAAGATGTCATCTTGAAGGCCAAGTCAGTCAATACCGCTTGCCTTAACATGTCCTTAAGGACGTTCTCATCTATTACCCTGCTCTTTCCAGCTTCAAGCTCAAAAGAGGAGTGGAATCCATGGAAGTCCCCCTTGAAGGGCAGACCTTCCATGCAGAGGTCGGCAAGGGCTGCCCGGGCCCTGCTAGTTTTATCTGTTGATAGAAAGACCTTCGCGAAGTCATATACGATAAGCCCTTTTGTCTTTTTGTCTTCCAATATGGTGTTGTCAGCAATCTTGGAGAGCCAACCCTCAGAGAAGTTGGTGTCCTGTCCTTTGCTCATCTTATTGAGAAGAATGAGCTTCATCTGTTTGCTGGTATACTGGGTCCTGCACATATTGAAGTATGTGCTCATCGCGAGGATCCATTGTCTGGCATCGTCGCTTCTCCCAGAGAAGTCTTCTGGGAGACCAGCCTTTACGTCTACAAGGGCAGTGGTAGTAGACATGTCGTCGTTGTCATTGTGGAAAATATGTATCCAAATGATCCGAGTTGCTATCAGAACTAGAAGGCTCAGAACCAGGAGGGGTAGAATGCAGATGGAGTGAGAAAGGGTGAGGTGTTAGAGATTCTCTAGCAGCAGTCAAGGCTCATTGGAAAGCCTGAGTGTTGGGCGAAGGAGGAAGGGAGGGAGCGCAGATAGTTGAAGCAGAGCAAGAGGTCCTTATTAATGGTGATGATGGGGGGGCAGGTGTTTGGGAGGAGCCAGGTACACACCTGCTCGGATTCTGATCACTAAAACCTGAAGACAAGCTAGGATGAAGCAGGTGGTGTTCCTGTCCAAAAGGAGGAGTTCAGGACTGAGGGAGTTCGCTATGTCCTTTGGAAGGGGAGGGGTTCTCCTGTCAAGAGGCGAAGATGAGGTTGTTGAAGTTGATCCGGTTTGTGGTGGGGATGGTCTCATCCGACTACCAAATAGTAGGGATGGAAGGCAGTTAGTTCTTTTGTTAACAATAAGTGTCGAACCTAGCCTTTGGGCGCCAGTGAGATGACAAGTTTTCATAAGAAGACAAAGGACACTCGAGTCCTGAATGTGAATGCTACTAAGTTCAAGGTCCTATCGCATGTGAGTGAGAGGGATGAACGAAGTGAAGCACGAGCAGGCTCAAAGAAGTCTCTCAAAGGTTGGTTCCTTCTGAGGATTGGGCTAGATACAATGCTGGGTTGCATAGAACTAACTAAAGAGACAATACAGAGAGAGGCATTGTATATATGTATAGTGTGGTTAGAACTCTGATGTGGAGTCCATAATGGGATAAGGGCAGGCAAGGCATTGGTGAAGCCAATGAGGGGAAGAGCATCCTCAATGGAAGGTTATGTAAGGGAAATGACGTAGTAAAAGAAGCATACGACAATTGGCAACAGTGGAGTTCTGCAGTAGAAGAGCAGAACCGATAGGGCAGAACTCTGCGGTAGACAAGGTGAACTAAAAGAAGAAATGAACAGCATCGGAAGCAATAAAGGAGAAATCGAAATTAAACATATCGGGCTCGTACCAGTCTCCCAATAACAAGAGTAGCTCCCATTCACTGCTCTTGTCCACCCAGGGGATTTCTATAACATTGATCTTCTTCATTGTCATTCTTGTGCTGTGACTCGTTCAGTTCCACAGTGCCACATTCAAGTGCTTTGTCTGCCTCCTGTTTATGAATATCAAACTGCTGGATCAACATTTTCGCCACTAGGTTGACAACATGTAGAAAGCATTAGGTATGGTTAGCAGAGCCCTCAAATGCCAGGATGAGCCATGAAAGCTCACATATCATCAGATCATTGCATGTAACATTATCACATATCACACTCAATATCCAAGCAAGATCAGATTGACGGGTGTGTGTCAATATAACCCTTTACCTTTTGTGATACTCTGTATTCCTTCTGCATTTCTTCAAATACAGCAGCAAGTTCTCAGCCAGTGTGTGATGTCACCACTTCGACAACATCCAATGGCATACTTAATAATAGTCCCTTGTACTCCAGGTGGACACAAAACGTGACAAATGCTGGTGATGTCCATGTGTCGATCATGAAGTTGATCTTCCCACTATAGTCCTGGTAGGTTGATGTATGTAAATATCAATCTTTGGAGCTGTCTGACTGACATACTTGTAGCATCTTAGTTACCCTTTGACAAGTTCGTGCAAATACAAGTTTGGTGTCTCGTGAGACAGTAGACAGTGATGGTACATATGTAGTGTTCTGGCCATCTCATCTTCATTAATAACTGAAACCCTTGATCAGATACAATCAAGAAAGGACATAGGCTCTCAGCCACCCAGTGTACAATCTCAGTGCTATAAAATGACCCATCAACAGGCACTCATATATAATGCTGTGCCTCCATACCATGCTTCAGCATGGGTGTGTTGATGGTAGGAATACATCACCTTTCCTGTGCCTTCTCACTCAAATGATGTTGTGATTGTTCCATCACGCAAGTATTTACTGACCACCTTTTTGCGCACCTCGTTGACGTCTTTGGCATCATCAGCTGTGGCCACAATCTCTGCTCCCCAATATTTTTTAGTGTGCTTTCACAAGTTATCAGTGGATTTTGCATTCCCCTTGTCAAGATAACGACATATTTTGAAGTTGCACCCTTGTCATGTATATTTAAAATCATGTGTATGCTGACCATCAATCTTGACAATCTGGGGCAGGAACTTGAAGAATGCATAGATTGGTGAGGACCATTCTCTCAAAAGGCAAGCTATGGACACCTCAGCTAACAAATTCTATGAGGATGTTGAGAACATACTTAGCTTCTCCTGAGTGGTTTCATCCCTTGCATCTGAATGGACACCCTGAAAGGTATGTGAATCAATTTCTTCAATATCATTGTCATCAGATAGTATGCTGATATTCTCCTCTGTTTGTGATGCCAGTCTCATCACTATGGTTGTTGCCATGGATGGGATGGGCCTATCACAAACATCATTACCTGGTCATGCCTTCTTGTTTGCTGCATCAGTGTCGATGTGATGACCATTAATCTTCTGCTTCTTCAAAGCATTACAAATCTTGGCCTCATTGTCAAGTGCTGCCCTTGCCTTGTCAGTCAGCTTCGGCTTTCATGGACTTTTGGAGGTTGAGTTTAGGAAATTAAGTTCTGCTTCCATGGTTTAAAGGGTGCAGAGTCGTGGAGTTGGAATAAGCAGACCCATGATGAATGTTTCACACTGGGATATAGTGTAAATTCTTTCAAGCTTTACTATAAGACAATAAAGTTTCTAAGCCTCTCCATTCTCATTGCCAAGTTTGGAAAGCATAGAATAGAGTGATCTGTACCCCCATGCATGGGTATGGTATGGGTATGGATATTGGTATGGGTCACAAAAATGTGACCCAAACCCATACTCATGCCATGCCCTAAATTTGCAGCAGTGAAGGTTGTTAAACCTGCACCAATAGAAAAGAAGGAAAATGCAACACTTCAACAACAAATTGAAGTCCTTAATTGGCATCATGCCAATGGCAAGAATCAGAGCAAAACAGCAAACCATTTCAATACAATTTATCCCAGCTTACAACTCAAGCAACCAAGAGTATCAGCATGGCTGAAGAATGAAGGTGTATGGCATATCAAATATGATGCAAGCACTGGCAGAGAACACACAAACAAACAGATTCATCAAACACAGCATCTCAAGATGATGAAGATGCTTGGTGTATGGATCTTAAAAGCAATGGCAGATAACATGCTCCTTATGGGGGAAGTTCTTCACCAGAAATGGAAAACATTTGCTGAACTTATTGGGGTGCCAGATGATGAATGTCTGAAACTGAGTGAAGGCTGGTTGAATCACTACAAGGCCCAAAATGGATTAAAGGGCATAAAGCAGCATCTGTGGCTATTGTAACTGCTGAGAAGGAACAGCTTTATGTCCAAAATCTAATAAATAAAAAAGATTATGCACATCATGACATTTTCAATGCCAACAAGTCACCATTATTTTATGCATGAGCTTTCTCTTTTTTTCAATGTTTTGAAAGTCTTAAACAATACACAGCATGCCACCTGATTGCAGTCTCACAGACAAGCAGCTCACTGGCATCAAAGGAAAAAAACCACCTCATACATATCTCACTGGTATCAAACACCCTATCACCATCATTATGGATCATCGGAACTTGATGTACTTCAAGTCTTTTCAGAATCTCTTCCAATGACAGGCTGGGTGGTCCATGTTCCTACAGGACTACAACCTCATGTGGGACAATCATCCCAGTTCTCAAATGGGTCCAGCTGATGCTTTCTCTTGATGCGATGAGGTTGATACCTTGCTTGTCAATATTGCTGTCATCATGCTGCCCACTGTCTCTGATGTTTTAATCCATGCTCTGGATGTGAAGTTGGCTGACAAAATTGCCAACTTCACTGCGACCAATCTGCTGGTTAAGGATGCTACTGACACTATGTCTAAGCATACCTCTCTCTTTCCCTGTATAGCCTGTGAGGATTGGACATTCTTGGATGGTGTTTTTTACTTCAAGGGTCATCTCTATGTCCTAAAACCAGCTCGCCAGGATCTGGTATGCTTCCTACATCATTTCCCAGCAGGAGAACATGGTGGTTATTTCCACACTGTTCACTTGGTTTAGCGTGACTATTGGTGGCCTGGTCTGACCACCTTTGTCTGCTGGTTTGTAGCTGGCTGCGCCATCTGCCAGGCTAACAAGGTCAATACTCACCCAACTGTCCCTGGGCTCTGCCTGATTTCATCCTCCACCTTCCACCCATTCTAGCAGATCTCCTGTGATATGATCACGGATCTTCTGATTTCCTCCTGTTTTGACTCTGTTCTAGTCATGGTCAATCATGAACTTATGAAGGGGGTGATTTTCATTCCTTGTACCAAATCTATTGATGCCACCAGTATCACTGCCCTTTTTTTCAAGCATGTCTTTGCCTACTTTGATCTCCATGATAAAGTCATCTTGGACTGCAGTCAGTAATTCACCTCTGATTCCACTAAAGAACTCGCTCACCTCACCTCATACAATGTCATCCTCTCCACTGCCTACCATCCCCAGACTAATGGTGAGTCTGAGTGAGTCAATCAGGAACTGGAGACCTATGTATCTCAGGATCTTCTGCCAAGGTCAATCCACAAAGTGGGCTAATCTATTACCAATGGACAAGTTTTCTGCCATCCACTCTATCATCAACCAAATACTGTTCTCTCACATGTTGGACTTCAAACCTTGGGCCTACCCACCCATTGGAAAGACATTCTTCCGTGCTCTCAACAAACATCTTGAACTTCTCTATACTGCTTGCAAAGGGGCTACCACTGCTTATGCTAAAGCCACTCAGGCAGTTAAAGAATGCATTGGAACAAAATTTACCCCTTGGAAAGTAGGAGT
>Ga0307508_10005617_pt1 | contig 11889 bp, 9 predicted proteins | sample 9_EM_MG_FD_203089 | JGI IMG/M metagenome (GOLD analysis project Ga0307508, IMG submission 203089) | Populus trichocarpa ectomycorrhiza microbial communities from riparian zone in the Pacific Northwest, United States - 9_EM | ecosystem: Host-associated > Plants > Roots > Unclassified | place...
GACGCTTGCTGAGGGGGAGCGCTGGCAATAGCAGCTCGCGCTAACCGAGCAGCATTGGCGCTAGCCGCGGGTCCGCGCCGCGAACCGCCGCATCGCGAGCGGCACGGTGATCGCGAGGATCGCGACGCACCAGACGACGGCCATCGCGACCGCGTGCTGGAGCGGCCACGGTGCGTCGGGCGGCATCGCGGTCGGATTGCCGAACAGCTCGCGGACGGCGGCGGCGAGCGTCGAGATCGGGTTCCACGCCGCGATCGTGCGCAACACCGGCGACAGCCCGCCGAGCGGCACGAACGTCGACGCCAGGAACGTCGCCGGGAACATCGTCATGAACACCACGCCCTGCGCCGCATCGGGCGAGCGCACCAGCAGGCCGAGCAAGGTGCCGGTCCACTGCATCGCGCACGCGAACAGCAGGATCAGGCCATAGCCGGCGAGCGCGTGCGGCAGGTCGGCATGGATCCGCCAGCCGACGACGAGCCCCGACAGCGACAGGACCAGGATGCCGAGCGTCGCCGCACCGAGCTCGGCGATGATGTGGCCGTTGAGGTACGCCGATCGTGCGATCGGTAGCGTGCGCAGCCGGTCGACGACGCCCTCGTGGAGATCGGTGGCGATCGAGGTCGCCGGGCCCATCACGCCGAACCCGATCGACTGGACCAGCACGCCGCCGAGCAGGTACTCGCGGTAGCTGCCATCGGGGATCGCGATCACGCCGCCGAACACGTACGCGAACAGCAGCACGAACATGATCGGTTGCAGCGTGACGTCGAGCAGCTTCTCGGGAATCTGGCGCACGTGCTCGAGGTTGCGCCGGGCGAGGACGAGGCTATCGGAGATGACACTCATGCGGCCGCCTTGGTGATCGTGAGGAACACGTCGTCGAGCGTGACCTCGTGACGCTGGATGTCGACGACGTCGATCCCTGCGGCGTCGAGCGCGCGGACGATCGCGATCAGCGGCACGCCGCTCCGGATCGGCGCGCTGACCCGGCGCGTCGCGAGCTCGATCAGGGGCGGCCCGGCCGCCAGCTCGCCGAGCGCGGCCGCCGTGACGTCGAGCTCCGCGGCGTGGCGCACCGCGACCGCGACCCGCTCGCTGCCGAACTGCTGCTTGAGCGCGGCCGGCGTCCCGTGCGCCGCGATCCGCCCGTGGTCGAGCACGACGATGTCGTCGGCGAGCCGGTCGGCCTCGTCGAGGTACTGCGTCGTCAGCACCAGGGTCGCGCCGCCGGCGACGTGTGAGCGCAACAGGTCCCACAGCTCGTTGCGGCTCCGCGGATCGAGCCCGGTGGTCGGCTCGTCGAGGAACACCACCGGCGGCGCGGCCACCAGCGCCGCGGCGAGATCGAGCCGGCGCCGCATCCCGCCGGACAGCGCCTTGACCAGCTTGCCGTCGGTGTCGGCCAGGCCGACCCGCTCGAGCAACTCGCCGGCGCGCCGCCGCGCCTCGGTGCGCGACATCTGGTACAGCCGGCCCACCATCTCGAGGTTCGCGCGCGCGGTCAGCAGGCCGTCGACCGTCGCCGCCTGCCCGGCCACGCCGATCGACGCGCGCACGCGTGCCGCGTCACCGACCACGTCGAACCCGGCGACCTCGGCGCGGCCTTCCGTGGGCACCGCGAGCGTGGTCAGGATCCGCAGCGCCGTCGTCTTGCCGGCCCCGTTGTGGCCGAGCAGCCCGAGGACCCGGCCGGCCGGCACCGCGAAGCTGACGTCGCGCACGGCCCACAGCTCGCCGAACCGCTTGCCCAGCCGTTCCGCGACCACGCCGTCCGACGTACGCTGTACCTTCGTTTCGTACACCATACGAACAAGCTAGCAGTACACTGTACGAATGGCAACACGACGCCGCGCCCCGGGCGGCAAGCGCGCGCGCACGCCGATCTGGGCCGAGCCCGCTCCCGGCACCCGCCGCCCGCGCCTGACGCGCGACCAGATCGCGATGGCCGCGCTGTCGATCGCCGACTCCGAGGGCATCGAGGCCCTGTCGATGCGGCGGGTCGCCGACGAGCTCGACGTCGGCACGATGACCCTCTACTACTACGTGCGCACCAAGCAGGACCTGCTCGCCCTCATGGACGACGCGCTGATGGCCGAGGCCGTCGTGCCGCCGGACGAGCTCCCGACCGACTGGCGCCGCGCCATCACCGCGATCGCCCGCGCCAGCCGCGACGCCTTCCTCCACCACCCGTGGGCGCTCCACATGCGCAGCCTCGGCATCGGCCCCAACAGCATGCGCCACATGGAGCAGTCGATGGCCGCCGTGGCGAGCCTCCCGCTCGACGACCACGGCAAGATGGACCTGCTCGCGATCATCGATGACTTCGTGTTCGGCCACGCGCTGCGGATGTCAGATCCGATCATGTCGTCGATCGTCGATCCACGCGCCGCGCGCGCCATCACCTCGTTCACCGCATCGCAGGTCGCGACCGGTGCGTTCCCGCTGCTCGAGGCCCTGCTCGGCGACGACGAACCGCTCGAAGCGTTCTACCGGATCGCCAGGTGGATGGCCGACGAAGGTCGCTTCGACCGCGGCCTCGAGGCGATCCTCGACGGCTTCGAGGCCCGGATCGGCCGCAGACCTCGCAAGGCCACGCCCTGAAGCTCGCCTACTGCGCCGCGACGTGCGCGGTGTAGGCGTCGGGCGCCAGCAGCTCGTCGATCTCGGACTTCTCGGTGGGCTCCAGCTCGATCATCCAGCCGCCGCCGTACGGCTCGCTGTTGACCTGCTCGGGAGCGTCCTTGAGGCTCGCGTTGACCGCGGTGACCTTGCCGGACACCGGCGCGTACAGGTCCGAGACGCTCTTGACGCTCTCGATCGTGCCGAACCGCTGGCCCTTGGTGACGAGGTCGCCCTCCCTGGGCAGATCGACCAGCGTGATGTCGCCGAGCTGGTCGACGGCAAACTGCGTGATGCCGACGCGCCAGGCGGAGCCGGCCGCGCGGAGCCATTCGTGATCGTGGGTGTAACGGAGATCGCTGGGGAAGCTGGTCATGGTTGGGTCCGCTTGTAGAACTTGCCGGAAACCACGGTGGCGGGAGTGTCCTTGCCGCGGCAATCGATCAGGAGCTGGGTGCCCGGCGTCGCGCAGGCGGCCGGGACATAGGCGAGGCCGATCGCGCCGCCGACGCAGATGCCGGGGCCGCCGCTGGTGACGCTGCCGATCACCGCGGCCTCGCCGCGGCCGAGCGAGCGATCCACGACCGCGTAGCCGTGGCGCGCGATCGCCCGGGCCTCGTCGGCGATCTTGAAGCCGACCAGCTGGCGCGCCAGGCCGTGCTGCTTCTGCTCGCGCAGCGCGCGGGCGCCGAGGAACTCGCGGTCGAGCTTCACGGCCCAGCCGAGGCCGGCCTCGAGCGGCGTGTGATCGTCGTCGAGATCGTTGCCGTACAGCGGCAGCCGGGCCTCGAGCCGCAGCGTGTCGCGGGCGGCCAGGCCGATCGGCAGCCCGCCGGGCGGCAGGTGATCGGTCAGCGCGGTCCACAGCGCCGGGGCGTCGGCGTTGGCGCACGCCAGCTCGAAGCCGTCTTCTCCGGTGTACCCGGTCCGCGCCGCGACGCACGCCACGCCCGCGATCTCGGCGTCGGTGAACGTGAAGCTGGCGAGGCCGGCGAGCTTGCCGCCGGCGAGCTGGTCGACGAGCGCGACCGCCTTGGGCCCTTGCACCGCGATCAGCGCGGTGGCCTCGCTCGCGTCCTCGACGTCGCACAGGCCGTGCGTGTGCTCGCGGAACCACTCGAGATCCTTCGCCGTGTTCGAGGCGTTCACGACCACGAAGAACTCGGTGTCGGAGCGCTTGTAGAAGATGCAGTCGTCGACGACCCCACCGCTCGGCCGGCACAGCAGGGTGTACACCGCCTTGCCCGGCGGCGCGGCGGCGACCGCGTTGGTGGTCAGCTGCTCGATCGCCTCGCGCACGCGATCGCCGCGCAGGTAGACCTCGCCCATGTGAGACACATCGAACAGCCCCACCGCCTCGCGCACCGCCTTGTGCTCCTTGATGGTGCCGGCGGGGTACGCGATCGGCAGGTCCCAGCCACCGAAGTCGATGAGGCGTGCGCCGTGTTGCTTGTGCAGCTCCCACAGCGGGGTTCGCTTGCGTTCCATGGCCGGCGGACACTAGCACGGCGCGGCGCGGCACGTGCGGCGGTCAGCCGGTCCGGCGCGCCGGCAGCGCGGCCGGTTTCGGGCGGCCCAGGAGGCGGCGCGCGACCCACGACGCGATCCGGCGCGACACCAGGCGCACCGACCAGGCCGCGAGCTTGTTGACCACGCCGGGGACGACGTTGCGCTTGCCGCTGCGCATCGCGCGGACGGCGATCCGGGCGACCGCCGCGGCGGTCATCATCGCGTGGTTGGCGACCCAGCCGTAGTCACCCGCGCCCGCGGCGGCGTGAAACGCGGTCTCGGTGCCGCCGGGGCAGATGCACGTGGCGCTGAGCGGCGAGCCGCGCAGCTCGTCGTGCAGGGCCTCGGTGAAGTTGCGCACGAACGCCTTGGAGCTGGTGTAGACCGCCATGTTCGGCACGGCCTGGTACGCGCCGATCGAGGCGATGTTGAGCAGGTAGCCGCGGCCGCGGTCGGCCGCCGCGCCGCGGTCGTCGATGAACCGCCGCGACAGCTCGACGAGCGAGGTGACGTTGAGCTGGATCAGCTCGGCGTCGCGCTCCCACTCGGCGGCGCCGAACGCGCGAAAGTAGCCGAACCCGGCGTTGTTGATCAGGATGTCGATCGGCGCGGTCGCGCGCGCGGTGCGCCACAGCGCGGTGGCGGCGCCGGGCTGGCCGAGGTCGGCCGGGATGATCTCGACCCGGACGCCGCGGGCGGTGCATACCGCCGCGACGGCCTCGAGCGCGTCGCGGCGCCGGGCGGTGAGCACGAGGTCGACCCCGAGCGCGGCGAGCTCGCCCGCGATCGCGGCGCCGATTCCGCTCGAGGCTCCGGTCACCAGCGCGCGCTTGCCAGTCAGCTCCGACATGGCGCGAGGCTATCATCGAGAACCGGTCCGGCGAGGCGCCGGGGCCTGGCCACCAGCGGCCGGGCGCGCTACCAAGCCACATGGCCCACGACGCGAGCTCGCTCGAGGACATGACCACGGTCGGGACGGTCGCGAGCGCCGCCGCGGCGACCAGGTCGAGGTCGTCCCGGCCATGACCGAGGACATCACCGCGTTTGTCATCGACAGCAGCGAGCTGGTCGGCGACGGCGGCTTCCTCGCGATCCGCCGGCTGCGGATGCGCAACCGGCGCGCCGACGGCAGCACGTCGCCGCCCTACGTGTGCGACGCGATCGCGCGGCCATACGGCCAGGACGCCGTGGTCGTGGCGATCTACGCCCGCACCACCGCGGGGGTGCAGGTCCTCGTGCGCGATGGGCTCCGCCCCGCGCTGATGGCCGGGCGCGATCCCGCGCGCGCGCCGCTCCCCGAGCCGGCGCCCGGGATGTTCTTGACCGAGCTCGTCGCGGGCATCGTCGAACCCGGCGACCGCGGCAGCGATGGCCTGCGGCAGCGCGCCGCGCACGAGGTCGAGGAGGAGGCCGGGTTCACGGTCGAGCCGGCGGCGATCGCGGTGCTCGGCGCGGGCGCGTACCCGTCCCCCGGCAGCATGGTCGAGAAGTTCTACTTCACCGCCGTCGAGGTCGATCCGGCGACCCAGCATGCGCTCGCCGGCGACGGATCGCCGATGGAGGAGGGCGCCCGGACCCGGTGGCTGGGGCTCGACGAGGCGATCGCCGCCGGGGTGCGCGGCGAGCTGGTCGATCTCAAGACCGAGCTCGGCCTGCGGCGGCTGCGCGACCACCTGGCCCGTGTCCCGTCTCCGTGACCTGCCGCCACGGCCGCCTCCGCCGAGCTCATCGATCTCCCTCTGGCAACCGGACCACCGCACGGCGACTCCATCGGCCTCCGTGCCGGCGGTGCCGCGGTCATCGCCCGACGAGGTACGGCCGCATCATCTCGTTGTCTTCGTGGTCGATGATGTGGCAGTGCCAGACGTACCCCGGTCCACCCGAGGTCGGGTCGAACGAGAACCGGTTGGTCCCGGGCGCCACGCCGCCGAGCGCGACGTTCTGCGGCGCAAACCGGACGATCACGCGGGCAACCTCGCCCGGGTTCATCCGGAAGGTGTCTTTCCAGCCGGCCTCGCCCGCCGCCGGGCCGACCGCCGGCCAGGCCCGCTTGAAGAACGGCGCCGGGTCGGGGTTGCCGCCGCACACCGCACCCGCGGCGCAGCTGCCGTATGCGCCGGGCGGGCCGCTGCCCGGGGCGTAGACCCCGCCCGGAAAGCCCGCCTCGTAGACCGTGGTATAGCCGGCGGCGTCGAACGGCTGGCGATTGATCAGCTGGAACTGGACGAGGTGCAGGTGGATCGGATGGGTGTCCGCCGTGAGATTGACGATCTCCCAGATCTCGGTCGAGCCGACCCGCGGGACCTCGGTGATCGGCGCGCTCCACTTGGTGTTGTTGACCAGGACCTCCAGCGGTCCGCCCGGGCCTTGATCCTCGTTCAGCGTCAAGCGCCGCACGGCAACGCTGGACCGTGGCGTCGCGCGCAGGTTCACGAGCGGGTTGGACGGCCGCAGGTCGAGCCACGGCGTCATCGCGACGCTCGTGTCGCTGCCGCGTGACGGGACAACGCGGAGCTGCATCACCTGGCCGGTGGTCGCGGGATCGGGCAGGTCGCCGGTGGGGAACGGCGCCCGCGCGGAATTGGTGACGAGGAACCGCGTGCCGGGACCGACGCCGGTGAAGTCGACGATCACGTCGAGCCGCTCGCCGGGCGCGAAGCTCAGCTGTGCGCTCGGCACCGGCCGCGGCAGGTAGCCGCCGTCGGACCCGATCTGCCAGAACATCGGCCCCGCCGCGCCGGTGGTCTCGTTGACGATCGCCAGGGTGTAGAACCGGGCGTTCGAGCCATTGAGCAGGTGGAGTCGCACTCGCCGCGGCTCGACCTCGAGGTAGGGCCACGATCGGCCGTTGACCACGATGACGTCACCGAAGAACTCGGGCGCCCAGAACGGATGGACATCGGGATTCACACCCGCGGATGGGAAATACCACTGTCCCTGGGTGTCGAACGAGCGATCTTGCAGCGCCAGGCCGACCTCGTACGCACCGCTCGGCAGGTTGCCGAGCTCGTGCCGCGGATCCTTGATCAGGTAGAAGCCGGCGAGCCCGGCGTAGACATTGAGCCGCGTCGCGCCGAGCGCGTGGTCGTGATAGAACAGCGTGGTCGCTTCTTGCTGGTTGGGGTAGGTATAGACATTCGTCAGGTAGCCGGGGCCGACCCGGCCGTCGGCGGTGAACCAGCTGTCGGGACCGCCGTCGAACTGCGACGCTACCTCGGCGCCGTGCAGGTGGACCGCGGTCGGCACCGGTCCTGTGTAGGCCTTGCAGCAAGCGTCGTCGGGCGCGGCGACGCAGTCCGGGGCCGGCATGCGCATGTGGCAGCCCAGGCCGAGCGGATCGGCCCAGTGCAAGGTCTGATCGTATGGCAGCGACGCCAGGAGGCGGGGATTGGTCAGGTGGTTCTGGTAGGTCACGGTGGCGGCCACGCCACGCTGCGCGACCACCGTCGGGCCCGGGTAGGACTGGTTGTAGGCCCACACCAGCGTCGCCGGGTAGCCCGCGGGCAAGACCTGCCAGGGCAGCTCGGACATCGCGATCGTGTAGGCCGGGCTGGTGGCTGCGTTGATCACCGGCGGCACGTACACCGGCGCCACGTATTTCGGAATGGTGCTTCCGTCGAGGGGTGTTTGTGCTGCCGCGACACCGCCACCGAGCAGCGTCGCCGCGACAGCGAGATCGAGGTGGAATAATCGTCTGAGTATTTGCATTGCCATACTTCTCCCGGGGGTACGCACCGGCCCGATCCTGACGCGCTGACTCGCCACACCTGGATGATTCGTGGCCGGTGGCGGACTCGCACCGTGCAGGAACCTTGCCCCGGGTAATCTGGCTGACTGATCGATCGCTGGGTGTTTCTCGCGCTAGCGCTGCGCTTGCGTGATTCTCGGTCTGCAGTGTCTGCGCATAACCAACACGGCGTGTGGTGGAGTACAACGCAGCTCCCTGGATCGGCTGTATTCGATTACCAAGGCAACCGTCGCGGCGGTGCCGACCGTCGCGTGGTGCCGTCCGGCAATGCGCGGCGACACCGCGATGGGCAGTGCGCCGGCGGGCCGCGCTGGCCAGTGACCACACGCGACTCGCTTTCGAGGCGAGGCCGTCACGAGCCGCGCTTCGCGCGATCATCGGGCCCGCCTCGGTGCGAGGCTGCGAGAGACCACGGCTGCCACGACGGCGAGGGCGCGTCCGGTGCCCGGCATGTGTGAGTATGCCGCTATGCGTGACGAACCAGAGCCCGAGGTTACGTTGCGCTCAGAGTCATTCGACGACCTCTCATTATCATCATCCTACGCCGACGATTTGCATTGTACGAGCCCTGCACAACGAAATTTGCAAATCTCGCTGTCACCGCGACCTGCGCGCGCGTTCACCGGGCGTGCAGGCTGGTCGTCGCGCGACATCATCGAGTGCAGTTCATCGCCGGTGGACCGGGACAGCCTGCGACCTCCGCGAGGCGGCCTCGCCGCCGAGCGGCCCGTCGCTCCAGGCGCATCGCCCGGTTGACGTCGACCTGAGCCTTGACGTCGACGGCCGTCGTTGAGGTTGACGTGGCCGTCTGATGATTCATCACGAGTTGCGCACGGGTGTGGGCGTGAACGTCGACCTTGACGAAGACGTCGACCTTGACGCGACACGTGGACGTCGACCGCAGCGAAGCGGTACGTGGATGTCTGACGCCAACGTCGACCTCGACCTCCGTGTCTGCGCATCGCCCACGGTTCGCAGCGCTGCAGCGGTCCACGTGCAAAAGGTCGAGGGTGGGGTCGAGGGCCACGTGCCGCTTCGCGGCGGTCAACCTCAACGCCTTGGGGTCAAGGATCAGGTCGACGTCGACGATCACGACGACAAGGATTGCTGCGCCACCGACGCGGACTTGTGATGAATCATCAGAGGTCGACCTTGACGTGGTCGCAGGACGTCGACCTGAACGGTGACGTAGGTCGACCTGAACGTCCTCGCATGGGCGTTCCCGGGCTCTGATCGCCGGCTCTTCAGCGGCCGAGCAGGTATGGCCGCATCATCTCATTGTCCTCGTGATCGATGATGTGGCAGTGCCAGACGTACCCCGGCCCACCCGAGGTCGGGTCGAACGCAAACCGGTTTCGCCCGGGTGCGACACTGCCGAGCGCAACGTCCTGGGGTGCAAAGCGAACGATGACGCGGGTGACCTCGCCGGGGTTCATCCGCACGGTGTCCTTCCAGCCGGCCTCGCCCGCCGCCGGGGCGATCGCCGGCCAGGCGCGCTGGAAGAATGGCGCCGGGTCGGGATTGCCGCCGCACACCGATCCCGCGGTGCAGCGGCCGTACGCGCCGGGCGGGCCGCCGCCGGGGGCGTAGACACCGCCGGGGAACGCGCGCTCGTAGGCCGTGGTGTAGCCACCGGCGTCGAACGGCTGTCGATCGAGCAGCTGGAGCTGCACGAGGTGCAGGTGCACCGGGTGGGTATCGGCGGTCAGGTTGACGATCTCCCAGATCTCGGTCGCCCCGACCCTGGGTCGCTCCGTGACCGGCGCGCTCCACGTTGCGTTGTTGAGCAGCACCCGCAGTGGTCCACCGGGACCTTGGTCCTCGTTCAGCGTCAGCCGGCGCACCGGGACCGTGGTCTGGCGAGTCGCACGCAGGTTGACCAGGGGGTTACGCGGCCGGAGGTCGAGCTGGGGCGTCATCGCGACGCTGGTGTCGCGGCCGCAGAGCGGTACGACGCGAAGCTCCATGACCTGCCCGACCGTGTCGCGGTCGGGCGCGGCGCCGGTCGGGTACGGTGCCGCGGCGGAGTTGGTCACCAGGAAGCGGGAGCCCACGCGCACGCCGGTGAGGTCGACCACCACGTCCAGGCGCTCGCCGGGCGCGAGCGTGACCTGGTCACTCGGCACCGGGCGCGGCAGGTAGCCGCCATCGGAGCCGATCTGCCAGAACGTCGGGCCGCGCGCCCCGCTATCCTCCCGGACGATGGCCAGGGTGTAGAACCGGGCGTTCGAGCCATTCAGCAGGTGCAGCCGCACGCGGCGGGGCTCGAGCTCGAGGTAGGGCCACGACCGTCCGTTGACGACGATGACGTCACCGAAGAACTCGGGGCTCCAGAACGGGTGGACATCGGGGTTGACGCCGTCGGCCGGAAACAGCCACTGCCCGCGGCGGTCGAACGATCGATCCTGCAGCGCCAGTCCGAGCTCGTAGGCGCCGCCGGGCAGGCTGGCGAGCTCGTTCGGCGGATCCTTGAGCAGGTAGAAGCCGGCGAGCCCGGCGAACACGTTCAAGCGCGTCATGCCGAGTGCGTGATCGTGATAGAACAGCGTGGTTGCTTCCTGCTGGTTGGGGTAGGTATAGACGTTGGTCGAATAGCCCGGTCCGACGCGGCCGTCGGCGGTGAACCAGCTGTCCGGGCCGCCGTCGAACTGGGACGGGACCTCGCCGCCGTGCAGGTGGACCGCGGTCGGGACCGGTCCCGCGTACGCCGCGCAGCACGGGTCGTCGGGGGCGGTGGTGCAGTCCGGCGGGGGCACGTGCATCTCGCAGCCCAGCCGCAGCGGATCCGCCCAGTGCAGCGTCTGATCGACCGGCAGGGACGCCAGGAGCCGGGGGCTGGTCAGCTGGTTCTTGTACGTCACGGTGACCGGGACCCCGCGCCGGGCGACCACGGTAGGCCCAGGATACGAGCGGTTGTAGGCCCATACCCGGGTGGCCGGATAGCTCTTTGGCAGAACTTGCCAGGTGAGCTCGGACATCGATATCGTATAGTCCGGACGATTGAAAGCATCGATCACGGGTGGGACGTAGACCGGTTCTACGTACTTGGGAATGCTATTCCCCGCCAGCGGGGCCTGCGCCGCGGCCGTCCCACTGCCGAGTAGCGCCGCGACAAGAACACCACTGAAGTATCGTGGTCGTCTGTGTTCACGCATCACACGCCTGCCTTTCAAAATGGATGCGGCACGGCGCGATCCTGACGCACTGACCCTCAGCGCATCGGCCCGGACACGACACCGCCCGCGGATTCGCCTCGTGCAGGAAGCTTGCCCGGAAAAATTCCACGGGTCTGCGTGGCACTTCGCGGTGATCGCGCGACAACTGCGCCGCACGCGATCGCCGCGTGCATGGTCTGCGCGCAGCCGGCAGCCCGTGCGACTGACTACAAAGCCAGTCGATAGCTCTGCAACCACTACAATCGACTCGATGGTCTCTGCAACCCCTACAATGCTTCTCGACAACCCCTGCAACCATCACGCAATATCGAGATACGTATCACGCGATACCGGCCATACGGCCGATCGCCACCTGCGCCGGTCTTGCAGGACCGTGTGGAGCTGGTGTTCGGCGCCGGATGCCGATGGCAAGCTCGACGCGTCCCCGCGGCGAGCTCCGGCACGCGCGACCGGATCACGGTTGTCGTCGACGACCCGACCCGACCCAGGCCGCCTGCCGGCACGCGCGAGGTCCGATCACGGCAGCCCGTGCGTCGCTCAAAGCTCCGCGGCCGGGCAGCGCGGGGGGGGGGCGCCCGAGGGTCCGGGCGAGCGAGTTTGACACCGGCGCACGCCGCCGCGAGGGTCGCGCCACGGGGACTCGTCGCGGCCCCCCGATCCGGATCGCCGTGGTACATCATCCCCGCTCGACGCCATGACGACGCCACGCGCCTTTCACCCGCTCGACCCCCGAGCCGCGCGGATGCGCCTGATCCTGGCAAGCGTGGTCGGCCTCGTGGTCTGGCTCGCGGTGCCCGTGCAGATGCCGTTCGCCACGCGCGTCTTGCTGGTCTG
>Ga0307508_10005618_pt1 | contig 11888 bp, 10 predicted proteins | sample 9_EM_MG_FD_203089 | JGI IMG/M metagenome (GOLD analysis project Ga0307508, IMG submission 203089) | Populus trichocarpa ectomycorrhiza microbial communities from riparian zone in the Pacific Northwest, United States - 9_EM | ecosystem: Host-associated > Plants > Roots > Unclassified | place...
TATTTACCTTGAAATCACTATAATCCAGCCTAAACACCAAAAGAAAGACAACACAACCAGACCCATCCTTCATCCATTTTCGTCAGATTTATTGTTGCCGATTTTCGAATCATTCACGGCACATCATGGGGTCTCTTGACATGTTGTCCTACCTTGGGTTAAAATTTTAGGTCAATCGGATTTTGAAAAGGCATCGTAATACTTGTCAACATAGGCTGTATGAATTTTGTTATTTACTTCCTTTTGACTTATGAACTTCCTATTTGGCAAGGATCTTTTTCCTACAAGGATATGGCAGCTTGTTTTGGGAATATTCTAATTCTATAAGGATCTTTAATGGGCTGCAATATAGTTTCCAAGTGTGACAAAGATTCATAAATGTTTCAGAATCCTTTTCTTACAAGGATTCCTTATTCATCCTATCTACAACAAGGAAAGAAGATTTCAGAATTAATTCTACCTTCAGATTTGATTCTCCTAGCTTATATGGGACTTTTAAAGGGAAACAAATCTAATCCTATTATATTTAGGATATTAAATTCGGATTTATCATTGTTATTATTATTTTCTTCTTAGTTTAGGGTTTATTTATATTATTTGGGTTTAATTGTAAGTGGGCATCATATAAGTCCATATAAGGGATCATTAGGGTTTATTTAAGTCTAGAGTTAGTATAAATAAAGGCATAACCAAACATGAAGGTTAGACAATTCATATTAATAAAACTTCTTGTGTGCCGCACTTTATGTGTGAGAGTTGGTGAGATAATCTCCCTTTCATGGTTCTCTAAAGAACTAAAAATGACTTATCGAAGAACAACTGGCTTCGTGGCATCATCCTAATACTTCTCGTTCGCGAATCAATATTTGTTGGGTGGGGGTTTTCTATTTTCAATAGTGCTGGTGCATAGGTACAAGTTATCTTTGTGTCACACTCCTATCAAACCTAATTTACTTGGCTTTCCGGGAATTGGTGTCTTTGTGTTGGGTTGCGTGATTACGAGATTCACATCAATAATATTTTCTTTATCTTGCTTATACTTGATCACATACGAAAATGTTTCAATAAATTCATCCTATTTGGCATGTCTCCAATTCAACTTACCTTGCCCTTTCAAGTGCTTTAATGATTCATGATCTGAATGTATCATGAACTCCTTGGGCCACAGGTAATGCTGTCACGTCTCTAAAGTTTTTACCAAGGCATAGAACTCCTTGTCATATGTAGATAATTCAAGGCTGCCCCATTAAGTTTCAACCCAAAATATGCAATGGGCCTCCTATCCTACATTAACATAGCTCTTATACTTGTACCTAAAGCATCACATTCAACTTCAAAAGCTTTTGTAAAGTTTGGCAAGGCGAAAATAGATGCCGAACAAAGTTTTTCCTTCAATAAATTAAAAATTTTATCTTGTTCATCATTCCATTTAAATCCAACAGTCTTTTTCACAATTTCAATTGAAGGTGCTGCAATAGTACTGAAGTCCTTCACAAACTTTCTATAAAAGCTAGCAAGTCCATGAAAACTCCTTACCTCAATCACAGACTAAGGTGTAGGCCAATTCCGGATGACCTTAAGCTTCCTTTCATCCATCTCAATACCCTGCGCAGTTACTACATATCTAAGAAACACATTTTTCTCCATGCAAAAAGTACACTTACTAACATTAGCATATAGTTTCTCATCACACCATACTTCAAGTTCTTACTATAAATTAGGATGTCATCAAAGTATACAACCACAAATTTACCAATCAATGCACGCAAAACATGATTTATCAATCTCATAAACGTGCTAGGTGTATTTGTAAGCCCAAACGACATGACTAACCATTCATACAAACAATGTTTAGTCTTAAATGTTGTTTTCCAATCATCACCTTCTTTCATCATAATCTGATGGTACCCACTTTTTAAGTCAATTTTAGAGAAAACACTTGTTACATACAATTCATCCAACATGTCATCAAGCCTAAGGATATGATGTTAATACTTTATTGTTATGTTGTTGACGGCACGACAGTCAACACACATTGATGCAAACCTCGTGATCCCGCAACCCACAATCAAGATTAAGATCTAATCCTGGAAAGCCGAAATAGGTCTGATAGGAGTGTGACACAATGGAATCCTGCCCCGAGGCACCAACATTATTGGATTGAGTACAATGATGCCACGAAGCCAGTTAATATTTGAGAAGTCAGATTTAGTTCGTTCAAGAACTGAAGAAAATCACTCTCACACGTTAAAACTGAAAAATTCAAAAGTAATAATCATCAAAGCTGCTGAATTTTAGGTAACATGTGTTTAAATAGTTCTTAAAAGTAACCCTAATGGATCTACCCTTGTGGGCTGAACTGACCCACTCACAAAACTGACCCAAAAACCCTAAACTGAAAAGCCCATAGCCTGATCCAAACAAGCCTTGGATCCTAGCTCAAAACAAAGTTTTAATTAAGCCCAAACATGAAAGAAAATAATAAAAATAACTACTTTCTCATTAAATACTACTAGCCCTACTTTCCTTGTGTAGCTAGGATGAATAAGGAATCCTTATAAGAAAAGGATTCTGAAACATTAATGAATACTTGCCACACTTGAAGATTATATTGCAGCTCATTAAAGATCTTTGTGAAACTAGAAAATTCCTGAAACAAGCTCCCGCATCCTTGTAGGAAAAGGATTCTTGCCAAATAGAAAGTCCACAAGTCAAAAGGAAGTAAATAAAAAAATTCGTACAACCTATTCTGACCTATATCACAAGTCTTTTGTGAACTCCGATTCACTTGAAACTTGACCCCAACATAGACCAATACCTTCGGAATCTTCTGGTAAAGTTTTAACTCGATCCAACGGTTGGATTTGGAGTTATGCTCAATAGCGTAAAACTAGACGGCAAAGAATTTTACACCAAAATCTGAATCTGACCTTGTTTGGGTCGTATCACAAGGCTGAACTGTATCATACATCCTTCATGTTCCATCCTTTTTTGGCACAAGTAACACTAGTACAACACAAGGGCTCATACTCTAATGAATGTATCTATTCATCATCAACTCATCTACTTGCCTTTGAAGCTCTTTCATCTCCTCGGGATTGCTTCTATAGGCTGGACAATTAGGAACCAAAGCTCTAGGTACAAGGTCGATTTGATGTTCAATTCCCTGTAATGGTGGTAATCTGCTAGAGGTGTCTTTAGGGAACACATCACTAAACTCCTACAATAAAGAAACAACCATACTAGGAATAGCAGATTCAAGATCCTTAATGTTAAAATAAGCCTCCTTATACACAAGTAAGATCACCGGCTTGTTAGTGAAAAACACAAATATGATTTGAGCTTTTTTTGCATAAACATTAGGTTGTTTCTCTAATTTTTCCACACTATTATCATCACACAACCTTACTTTCTTCACTCCTTGGGTTTTACCTCCACTCTCAACCGATTTAATTAATGATTTAGATTTAGCTGAATCTGATGGTCTTCTCTCACCATTTTCCTCACGTGAATTTTCACTATTCCCATCCTCACATTCCCTTTTCAATTTTATGTGATCATCATACATTTGTTTCAGAGAAAGAGGTACAAGAGTGATGGTTTTACCATCTTTTACAATAGTGAACCTATTTCTAAATCTATCATGAATTGTCTTCCGATCAAATTGCCATGGACGCCCTAAAAGTAAGTAACTAGCATGCATTGCAACTACATCACATATAACCTCATTAGAATACTTTCCAATAGCAAACACAACTGCCACTTGCTTCGTAACCTTCACTTCACCACATTCATTCAACCATTGCAATATATAAGGCCTAGGATGCTTAATGCAATCCAGTTTCAATTAATTCACAAGAGTATCACTAGCTATATTAGCACAACTACCTCCATCAACATCATGTTACATACCTTGTTTTGGATGTGACATCGAGTGTGAAATATGTTTTCATGTTGCTGATCTACATCATCTTCCTTGATTTGTATGTTTAGCACACGCCTTATAATCACTACAATCCTCTAAATGGGGCCTCTCCTCAACAGGATATGCAATCTCCTCATCACTACAATCCTCTAAATGTGGCATCTCCTCACTTTCAGATCCATTACTCTCCTTACCTCACTTACCGATTTTGGTATAAGCCAATCCTGGATGGCCTTAACTTTCACCTCATCCATCTCAATACCCTGCGCAGTTACGACATAGCCAAGAAACACAATTTTCTCCATGCAAAAGGTACACTTCTTAAGATTAACATACAATTGCTCACTACGTAAATGATCAAGATGCTCATTTAAGTGTTATTCATACAAACCATGCTTCGTCTTAAATGCAGTTTTCCACTCATCACCTTCTTTCATCCTAATATGATGGTACCTATTTTTTAAGTCAATTTTAGAGAAAATGCATGATCCATGTAAATCATCTAGCATGTCATCAAGCTTAGGAATAGAATGTCGATACTTTATCGTTATGTTGTTGATAACACGACAGTCAACACACATCCTCCATGTTCCATCCTTTTTAGGCACAAGTAACACTGGCACAACACAAGGGCTCATACTCTCACTAATGTACCCCTTAATCATCAACTCATCTACTTGCCTTTGAAGCTTCTTTGTCTCCCCGGGGTTGCTTCTTTAGGCTGGATGGTTAGGAATCGAAGCTCCGGGTATAAGGTCAATCTGATCAATTTCCTTTAATGGTGATAATCCACTAGGGATGTCTTCAAGGAATAAATCATCAAACTCCTGCAACAAAGAAACAACCACACTAGGAATAGCAGAATCAAGACCGTTTGTGTTAAAATAACCTTCTTATACACAAGTAAGATAATCGGCTTGTTAGTGAAAATACAGATATGATTTGAGCTCCTTTTGCATAAAAATTAGGTTATTTATTTAATTTTTCCACACTATTATCATCCCACAAGCTTTCTTTCTTCACTCCTCGGGTTTTACCTCCACTCTTAACCTATTTAATTAATGATTTAGGTTTAGCCAAATCTGATGGTCTTCTCCCACCATGATTGGGGTTGGCCGAACATGAGCAGTTTAACATGGTGGGTCCCATATAAGATAATGGAGGAAAATGGAGTCATGGACACGGTCAATAGTCAACACTATGAAAATACAATTTGCCCCTCTAAACACGGTTTACACAGTGGTCACTGTGAAAATCCAATTTTATTAAAACATTTGTCAATACATTGTCATATTAACTTTTTTATATATATATAATTTTGAGATGACAAAGTTTTATATAAGTTCGAGTTAACCCGTTAAACTGTTAAGTCATGAACTTGGTTAAGTTTAATAACTATGTTTTTTCAATTAATTTTTTATTTAATAATATGGTAATAAAAATAGACATGTATAAGAAAGTTATCGGATAAATTGTAAGAAATCTAAAAAAAACATGATGAAGGATTGTATAAAAAGAATACTTGCTAATAATATATAAAAATGTTATAATTATATTCATAAACAAAGTAAAAATTGAACCGTGTTTAATAAAATAATATCCTAAACATATTCTTAATTGGATTATTTTAATGAATTTCAATTTAAATTTAAAGGGAAAAAACAAAGATAAAAATGAGGTATCCTAAACATATTCTTAATTAGTTTATTTTAATGAATTTCAAGTTAAATTTAAGGGCAAAAAAAGCAAAGGTAAAAATGAGGTTACGGGCTTGGGTAGGTAACGTTACTTGTAAAAAGGATAGGCACGTGGGTTTATAAGGACAGACCCGCATTCATGGTTTTTTTTTATTTGTTTAAAAGGATAAATAACATATCATCCATTCTTTTATTTTTTTAATAGATGACCCGTTGTCTACTTGTCTAATTTTCAACTACTAATGAGGTGGTCGCAAAATCAGATTGGGTAATAATTTTTACCCAAAAAATATTTGTCAACCTAATTTCACCAAATAACACCTAATAAACATTCTTAAAATCAATTTATCAAGTTAAAACACCCTTAAATTAGTCCATTTAAAACTTCAATCTACTTTTTATTGGCAACAAAAAAAATGAAAAAACACATTAATAAACTTCTTTTATCAAATAGAACTCATTTATACTATGAAAGATTTTTCAATAGTAAATGCAATCAATACTTGCTTAGTAACCTTCACTTTACCACATTCATTCAACCATTGCAATCTATAAGGCCTAGTATGCTTAATATAACTTATATTCAATTTCTTCACAAAAGTATCACTAGCTATATTGGCACAACAACCTTCATCGATTATCATGCTACATACCTTGTTTTGGATGTGACATCGAGTGTGAAATATGTTTTTCCATTGCTGATCTATATCATCTTCTTTGATTTGCATGTTTAGCGCACGCTTTATAACCAAGGCCTCCCCCTCAACAAGATATGCAATCTTCTCATTACTACAATCCACCAAAGGTGATATGATCCAGGAAAGGTCAAATTCAGATTTTGACGTAAAATGTGCAACTATCTAGTTTTACGGCAACAATCATAATTCATAATTCGACTGTTGGCTCGATCTGAAATTTTATGTGAAGTCTCCTGACATGTTGTCCTACCTTGGGTTAAACTTTCAGGTCAATCAGAGTTTGGGAAGGCATCTCAATACGGGTCAATAGAGGCTGTACGAATTTTGTTATTTACTTCCTTTTGACTTGTGGACTTCCTATTTGGCTATGATTCTTTTCCTAAAAGGATGTGGCAACTTATTTTGGAAATCTACTAATTCTACGAAGATCTTTAATGGGCTACAACATAGTTTGCAAGTGTGGCAAGGATTCATAATTATTTCAGAATCCTTTTCTTACAAGGATTCCTTATTCATCCTAGCTACAAAAAGGAAAGAAGACTTCAAAATAAATTCTACCTTCAGATCAGATTTCCTAGTCAGATCGATCCAACGATCAGAATTAGAATTATGACTGTTGCAGTAAAACTGGATAGTTGCACATTTTACGTCAAAATCTGAATTTGACCTTTCCTGGATCGTATCAAAAGGTGGCATCTCTTTACTTTCATATTCAACCTCCCTATTATCTCTTGCAAGCATAACGTTTTGGTTTGGACACTGAAATGCAATGTGCCCCTTCCCTAAACACTTAAAGCATTTAATATCTCGGTCACGAGTAGATTGAGATTCAGATTTACCTTTCCCATCCATATGAGCATCCTTTATAGCCTTAGGTGGTTCGGCCTTTGCATGGATATAAGTCTTTGGCTGGACATACCCCTCTCTCTTCAGATTCGGCCTTTATGTTGAGAAAGATGAAGTCGGATTGGTTTGAAAGCATGTGCTGCCCCTTCTCTTTATTTGTCACTCCACTTTTGTTGCTGTTAGGACCATGTCCTCAAATTCCACATAATGTTGTAATTCTACAATATTCGTAATGTCCCTATTTAACCCATTAAAAAAATCTAGCCATAGTAGCTTCCCTATCCTTAATCACAATGGCCTGAATCATTGCGATCTCCATCTCCTTAAAATACCCATCCACAAATTTAGAACCCTGATTCAAACCCTACAATTTCAGATAGAACTCTCTATAGTAGTGGTTAGGCATAAATCACCTTCTCATCAACACTTTCATCTTCTCCCTTGACGCTACTGGCCTTTCTTCACTGATGCGATCCAAGCACAAAAGGATCCATTGGAGGTTCTGGTTTTACAAGGCTTAGAGCTAAGAGATTTAAAAAGGCTTTCAATGGACTTCTTCAAGATACCCCAAGGTGGACTTCAAGAGGATATTAAATAACGAGGAGCAAGCCGTGATTAATCTTATTCATGTTCAAGAGGGGCTTGTTGGTGGAACCAAGACCATTACACAAGGATTGGGAGAAGAAAACTATATTCAGACAGTTTGACCTTTCGCAACCTTTTTTTTTTATCATAACTGGAGCTACTGGTCGATTTTTGAGGTGATTCTAGTTGGGCTGGAAACTAGACTTCCATACCCTTCTAACTGTATATGGCACGCCTTCTAATTCTTTCAGACGAGAGAGAACCATTCGTTTGAAATTGGGTTTTGCTGCTGGCAAACAGAATGTGGAAATAACCAAACTTGTCTTATTAAATTAGTTGGGCTATTAAACTTTCTTTATTTTGTGACTGAACACTTGTTTGGGTTTCAGACTTGTTTATTTTATTTATTTTAATTAGTTTTCGCTAGTTTTAACTTGGGTTGATTATTATTTAAATTGAGTTTATATGTGACCCATTAAGGAAACTAGGGTTTTTAGCTTGGGTATAAATACTCTTGAGAATAATTTTAAGTATATTTTTTTGCCTAATAATATTTTGATTTTTGCCGACCTTTAGTTGTCAATTTAGGTTCTTGATTGAACTTTCAACTCTTCAAAGAATTTACCAATCTTTCTTGTGAATTTATACTCTTTTTGCTCGTCTCCATTGTGATAAGCTCATCTTATTTTTAGCAAACTTGGATTAGATAGATCTTGGGTTCAGGAATTCCATTAAATTCTGCTAGGGTTCGCATCAGTTGGTATCAGAGCAGATCCAATCATAGGTTATATCCTTCAATTTGTGTCTTTTGTTTCTTGATTTTTTTTCTCTCTATTGATTAGTTTCGGCCACATATATTAATGGAATTGTTGAATACAACATCATAAGATAGTGTTCTTGTTGAATTCTTGATTTTGCTGCAATATATACATAAAAAAAGAGTGTGTTCTTGAATTTTTCTTCTTGATTGCCGAATTGGTATAAAAAAAGGGCTTGATCTTGAAAAATTTGATTGTTGCTGCAAAAAAGAAGAAGAAAATCAACATTCTAGAGTTCGGCCGAGAGAGCTAGGGAAAGAAAATTGGTCAATGAGATTTTGTGTTGCTCTTTATTTTTTTTCAGGTTCTATCATTGCTGAATTTAATTTTCAGTTTGGATAGTAAATCTCTTTAGTATTATTGTTTCCATTCAGTTTATTTCGCATCTTCAAATCGTCATATTACTCGCACAAATTTGCATTACTATTCGTGAATTTGTCATCATAGTTTCGTTTTGTTAGTTCTTGAGTTTATATCAAATTTATAAATTCACTGCATAGGTGGTTGCTTTTCTGAATTGTTGCTAAGTGATTTCAAGAACTAAAGAAAGGCACTTTGAGTGGAAAAAGGTGTATGGAGCATATTAGAGTGAAAAACCTATTAATTTGTGTGAAACACGAGTGTGTGAGGTGTTATTTTTATTGCTAACGATTTTCGTGCAGGTTTAAAAAAAATAATGTTTTCTAACAATGTCCCACAGAAGAAGGGTGAAATCCTAAAAGATAGACTTTCAAGAATACTACAACAGATGGAATTTATGCTTGGTGAGCTGATGACTAGGATTGAAAAATTTGAGACTAGGGCCCCGTTTGTTTGCTGGAAAATAGTTTCCTTTTGGAAAGTGAATTCCGGGAAAGTGAATTGTTTTCTCATGTTTGGTAGTGTAATGGAAAATAAGTTGGAAAACACTTTCCAGTGTTTGGTTATGTCATGTAAAATGAGTTGGCAAATAACTTATTAATGTTTTATTTTTCTCAAGTTTATTAAAATAATGAGGAATAAATCTTACAAATTAAAAAGTTGAATGAGAATAAAATTGAAAAAAAATATAATTTCATAAATTAAATTAAATAAAATAAATAATAATCAAAATAATAGAGATCAAATCTAAAAAATAAAAAAATAAAAGATGAAGAAATTAAAATAATAATAATTAACATTTCATAAATTATTTCAAATAAAATAAGTAACAATCAAAAGAATGAGGATCAAATTTGATAGATAAAAAATTTCAATAAAAAAATGATAAGGGAAAAACAAATAACAATTATAATAATGAGGACCAAAGTTAATATAAAAATTAAATTTAAGAGATGAAATTAAAAAATAAATATTCAAAACAAAATATATATTGCAATCAAAAGTTTGAGGATCAAATTTGATATAATCAACAAATAATATGACATTTCTAAATTTTTCACAACATCCGGAAAGTGTTTTCCGCCCAAATTTTCCAGGAAAACACTTTCCTGGAAACCAAGCCAAATTTTCCTTTGACTGGAAAGTGTTTTCCGTTGACCAACTTTTCTAATGAGAAACAAACACATGAAAGTTTGGAAAGTGGTTTCCCGGAAACCACTTTCCGGGAAACAAACATAGCCTAGGTCTGATGGGGGACGTAGTAAAAAGGGTAGAGAAGCTAGCGAGGAGAGTGTAGCTGGAAACTCTGTAGATTAAGTCGAGGATGATCTTTACCGTGGTAGTGGATTCCGTACACATAGGGGAGAGAGGTATGAGAATCAGCCAAGGAGGGGACATATTCGGCCACATAGGGATTTTGATGATTTAGGTGATGTAGACTGAAATTTAGGTAGTATTATGTTAAAAATCACAGCCTTTAAGGGAAAAACTGATCTGGAAGCTTGCTTAGATTGGGAAAAAAAGGTGGAGATGATTTTTGATATCCACAGGTACTCTGAAGAAAAGAATGTTAAGTTAGCTGTAGTGGAGTTTACTGATTATGCCATGGTTTGGTGGGAGAGATTGGTGGTAGAAAGAAAAAGGAATAGAGAAAGACCAAATAGCATATGGGAAGAGTTGAAGACAATAATGAAGAAGAGGTATGTTTCTAAACACTATTATAGGGAGTTGTTTAATTGTTTACAAATGATTACACAAGATAATAAGAGTGTGGAGGAGTATCAGAAAGAATTAGAGGTGGCTATGATTAGAGTTAATGTTAATGAAGATGAGGAAGTTACTATGTCTAGGTTTTTGAATGGCTTGAATAGAGACATAGCTAATGTTGTGGAGTTGCAATCTCATGTTGAATTGGAAGAGTTAGTGCATTTGGCCATTAAGGTTGAAGGACAGTTGAAAAGAAAGGGTAGTACACGATCTGGAGCTTATTTGGGGTCTTCTTCAGGTTGGAAGTTGAATTATAGGAGAGAGGCTGATTAGTACTTAAAAGTGCATTTTTATCAAGGTTTTATATCAGCATTTTGCACTTGAAGTATCAGTAACTCCTTAACTAAAGCATGTTTTATAATAACAAGTTTGATACCATAAGATACCTTTAATTTATGATAAATATTCATCTTAAATGCAAGCCTATCACATAAATAAAGAGATTGATTGATGAGTTTAAGTACGGATATTGAAAGGACAAAGAGAGGGCCAAACTTAGAAAAGAGATGCTGGTTCAGTCCAAACTGGAACACTGTTTGGTTAGTGGGTCATATCTGGAGCTGTAGATCTTGGATTTAGATCTGCCTTATATGGATGGAAAGCTAAGACATGGGTCTAAAACTTTCATGCGGAGTCCAAGATTTAAAAAGGCTGTTTTCAAGTCCAAATTGTTGCAACAACGGAGAAGTCTGAATCTGTCCTGCAGCCCAAACACTGTTCAGTGTTCAGCCTATATCTTGAGTTCTAGAAGTCCAAATGACCTCAACATTTTTTTCCTGGAAAGCTGAGACAATTTCCTAGAACTTTCATGATTAAGTCTGTTCAAATTATGACGTTATCAATGATGTTTTTGGCAGACAAGAAGATAAGGATTGTTACCAAGTCAAGATGTGGCCACCCACTCAACAAGTCAACAAATCAATAGTTTTGAATTTTGGCCTATAAAAGAGGCATTTCCATGTATTTAGGCATCTTGGTTTTCAGAACAAGATTATGCTCTTGCTCTCTCTTTATATTTTGTAATGCTTAAGTTTTGCTTATATTAATCTCTTGCTTATGCTTTTCATTCCTTTCCTTGTTTATTTATGTTTCTCTCTTTCATTATATTTAGCTAAGTTTATCATGTCAAGGTGAAAAGGTTACACTAATGGTGTAAGAATAAGTATAATATAAACTCAACATGGACCATAAT
>Ga0307508_10005619_pt1 | contig 11888 bp, 5 predicted proteins | sample 9_EM_MG_FD_203089 | JGI IMG/M metagenome (GOLD analysis project Ga0307508, IMG submission 203089) | Populus trichocarpa ectomycorrhiza microbial communities from riparian zone in the Pacific Northwest, United States - 9_EM | ecosystem: Host-associated > Plants > Roots > Unclassified | place...
CGTCATCGTTGCGGGCTATCCCGACCAGATGCTGCATTTCATCGCCGCGAACCCCGGCCTGTCCTCAAGGTTCTCCCGCACGCTCACCTTCGACGACTATTCCTCCCAGGAACTCGTCGAGATCGTCGAGACGCAGGCGAAGGTATTCCAGTACGACATCGACGAGGACACCCGCGACGCGCTGCTCGACTACTTCGAGTTCCAGCCCCGGGCCGAGGGCTTCGGCAACGGCCGGTTCGCCCGCAAGGTGTTCCAGCTGATGACCGAGCGCCACGCAAGCCGGATCACCCAGCTGCTCGACACCGACGACGACCAGCTGAGCACTCTGCTCGCCGCCGACCTGCCGGACGGTGACCCGCGGTGACCCGGCTCGCCTTCCACCGGCCCGCCCGGCTGCTGATCCCGCAGCTGCCGAACCAGCGCAACATCCTGCCCGCGCCGCCCGAGGTGCCGGACGAGGGGCCCAACGGCGGCGCCTGGACGCTGGTGCTGCCGCTGCTGTCCAGCGTCGGCATGGCCGCGTACATGGTGACCTTCGGCCGACCAGCGATGATCATCATCGGTGTCCTGTTCTTCCTCACCTCGACCGGCGCCGTCGTCGCCATGCGCATGCGGCAGCGCAGCGCCACCGGCAAGGGCACCCGCAAGCAGCGCATCCGCTACCGGGCGCACCTCAATCTCGCCCGCGACCAGGCACGCGAGATCTCCGACGCGCAGCGCCAGGTGGCCGCCATCGCGCATCCGGAGCCGGCGCGGCTCTGGTCGATCAGCGTCAACCGGCACCGGGTGTGGGAGCGGCGCCGCGCGGACGGCGACTTCCTGCGCGTACGCCTGGGCTGTGGCTCGGTCGAGTTGGTCGCGCCGATGGAACTGGACCCCACGATGGACCCGCTCACCGACTACGACTGGGAATCGATGCGCTCGGCCCGGCGGCTGGTCGACGGCCTCGGCCGGGTCGCCGGCCAGCCGATGGTCGTCGACCTGGCCGAGGCCGGCGTGGTGAGCCTGCTTGGGCCGGCGCTGGACACCGAGAACATGGCCCGGGTGCTGCTCTGTCAGATCGCCACCCTGCACGCGCCCGACGACGTGCTGATCGCCGTCGAGAGCAGCGGCGAGATCCAGGTGGAGGGCGGCGAGGAGCGCTGGCAGTGGGCCAAGTGGCTGCCGCACACCATCCAGCCCAAGGCGCGCGCCGCGGCCGGCGTGGTCTCGCTGGTCGCGCAGGACCCGGCCGGGCTCATCGACTTCCTCGACGAGGATCTGCGCCGGCGCATCGAGCTGGCCGGCAACCGCCGTACGCTCGGCGACCGGCAGGCGCCGCCGGACCTGCCCCGGCTCGTGGTCGTGCTCACCGGGTTCGCACCGGTCTCCGAGTGGGGCCGCTCCGGCGTGCTCGCCGCGCTGGTCGCCGCGGCCGGGCCGCAGACCGGCGTCACGCTGATCTTCCTGGCCGAGCGGGAGGCCGACGAGCCCAGCCGGGTCGACCTGCGGATCCGGGTCGGTGGCGACGGCCGGCTGACGCCCGAGGGACGCCTCGATCTGGTGGTCACCCCGGCGCAGGACTGCCTGCCGGACACGGTCACGCCCGACCTGGCTGAGCTGATCGCCCGGCAACTGGCTCCGCTGCGGCTGTTCGACGAGCGGGAACAGGTGCTGACCCGTACCACCTCGCTGACCGAGATGGTGCTCGGCGGCGACCCGCTGACGGCCGACTTCACCAGCCACTGGGTGTCGGCCGGAGACCCGCGGATGCTGCGCGCGCCGATCGGCACCGACGGGGACGGTCAGACCGTGGTGCTCGACATCAAGGAATCGGCACAGGGCGGTTCCGGGCCGCACGGCCTGATCGTCGGGGCCACCGGCTCGGGCAAGAGCGAGTTGCTGCGTACGCTCGCCACCGGCCTGGCCCTGACCCACTCGCCGGACCTGCTGAGCTTCGTGCTCATCGACTTCAAAGGCGGCGCCGCCTTCGCCCCGCTGGCCGGGCTCCCGCACGTGGGCGGGCTGATCACCAACCTGGCCGACGACGCGGCGATGATTGACCGGGTGCTCGCCGCGCTGATGGGGGAGCAGCAGCGCCGCCAGCAGATGCTGCGCGACGCCGGCAACATCGACACGGTCCGCGAGTACCAGATCCGCCGGGCTGCGGGCGCCACCAGGCCCGACGGCGAGCCGCTCGATCCGCTGCCCTATCTGCTGATCGTGGTGGACGAGTTCGGTGAGCTGCTGTCCGGGCGGCCGGACTTCACCGAGCTGTTCGTGCAGATCGGCCGGGTCGGCCGGTCGCTGGGCATGCATCTGCTGCTGGCCACCCAGCGCCTGGAGGAGGGGCGGCTGCGCGGGCTCGACTCGCACCTGTCGTACCGCATCTGTCTGCGCACGTTCAGCGCGGCCGAGAGCCGTACGGTGATCGGCACCCCGGACGCCTACAAGCTGCCGCCGATTCCCGGCTCGGCCTACCTCAAGGTGGACGAGTCGATCTACCAGCGACTGCGGGTGGCGCACGTGTCGTCTCCGTACGTCTCGGCCGAGCAACGGTGGGCTGAGGCCGGCAAGGTGGACGACACCGTGGTGCCGTTCGACCTGCGTGGCCCGGGAGGAGCGGCCGCCGCCGAGCCGCCCGAGCCGCCCGCGCCGACCGGGTCGGGGCCGACCGAGCTGCAGATCGTGGTCGACCGGTTGAAGTCCGTGCTCAGCCCGGTGCACCAGGTGTGGCTGCCGCCGCTGCCGCGGGCGCTCGCCCTCGACCACCTGCTCGGCGCCGTCTCGGCACAGGCCGATCGCGGGTACGGCGCGAAGCACTGGCCGCTGGCCGGCACCCTGACGGTCGCGATCGGCCTGGTCGACCTGCCGCTGCGGCAGGACCAGGAGACGCTGATGATGGACTTCGGCGGTGCGCACGGCCATCTCGCCGTGGTCGGCGCGCCGCGGACCGGGCGCAGCACGCTACTGCGCACCGTCATGCTGTCCTCGATGCTCACCCACAGCCCCGCGGAGATGCAGTTCTACTGCATCGACTACGGCGGCGGCACCCTGCAGCCATACGCGACAGCCCCGCACGTCGGCTCGGTGGCCGGGCGCAACGACCCCGAGCTGGTCAGCCGGGTCATCGCCGAGATCCGCGGCTTGGTGGTCGAGCGGGAGAAACTGTTCCAGACGCTGGGCGTGGAGTCGGTGCAGGACTTCCGGGAGCGGCGGCGCGCCGGAAAGCTGCCGCCCGGCATCCGGGCCGCCGACGTCTTCCTGCTCATCGACAACTGGGGCGCCATGCGCGGCGAGCACGAGTGGGCCGATGCTGCGCTCGCCGAGATCGCCGCGCGCGGCCTCGGCGCCGGTGTCCACCTGGTGATCACCGCGGGCCGGTGGCTGGACATCCGCCCGGCCCTGCGCGACAGCATCGGCACCCGGCTCGAGCTGCGGCTCAACGACCCGACCGAGTCGGAGGTCGCCCGGCGGGTGGCGGTCCGGCTACCGTCCAACGTGCCCGGCCGGGGGCTGATGACACCCGGGGTCTACTGCCAGTTCGTGCTGCCCCGGATGGACGGGCAGGACAGCGTCGAGGGGCTGCGCGAGGCACAGGAGGACGTGCTCGGCAAGATCGCGGCGGGTTGGCCGGGCCGGCCGGCACCGCAGGTGCGCCGGCTGCCGGCGCTGGTCCGGGTGGGCCAGCTCGGCATCGACCGGAAGCAGCCCCCGACAGCCGTGCCGATCGGGGTGGCCGAGGACGACCTGCGGCCGGTGATGCTCGACCTTTCGGAAGAGGATCCGCACTTCCTGATCTACGGCGACGCCGGGTCGGGCAAGTCCACGTTCCTGAGGACGTTCCTGGGCGGTCTCACCGCGCGGCGGTCGGCCTGGGACGTGCGGGTGGTGCTGTTCGACTTCCGGCACTCGCTGCTGGACGTGGTGCCCAAGGAACACCTCGGCGCGTACGCCGGTGACCCGACCACCGCTCAGGCGTACGTCCAGCAGGTCACCGAGAAGCTCAAGGAGCGCCTGCCGCCGGCCGGCGTGACCCCGCAGCAGCTTCGGGAGAAGTCCTGGTGGGAAGGCCCGCAGATCTATGTGGTGGTGGACGACTACGACCTGGTGGCCGGCAGCTCGGGCGCGCCGATGAGCCCGTTCGCCGCGTTCATTCCGCAGGCCCGGGAGATCGGCTTGCACATGGTGCTGGCCCGCCGGGTCGCCGGGAACACCCGGGCGATGAGCGACCCCGTCGCCGGCCGGGTCCGCGACATGGGCGGCAGCGGCCTGGTGCTCTCCGGCGACCACCGCGAGGGCGTGGTCCTGGGCGACCAGCGTGCCGCCGCCCGGCCGCCGGGCCGCGGCGTGCTGGTCATCCGCGGCCGGCCACACCGCCTCATCCAGGTCGCGGTGCCCGACGCCGCGGCCGGAAAAGGAACCGGGCAGGAGAAAGCCTCATGAGCGAACGGAGTGAGCTCATCATTTGGTTCAGCGCGTTAGTCGCTCGTGCCGGCGCGGAGCGAAGCGGAGGACCGGCATGAGCGAACGGAGTGAGCTCATCATTTGGTTCAGCGCGTTAGTCGCTCGTGCCGGCGCGGAGCGGAGCGGAGGACCGGCATGAGCGAACGGAGTGAGCTCATCATTTGGTTCAGCGCGTCAGCCGCTCATGCCGGCACGGAGCGAAGCGGAGGACTGGCATGAGCGAGCAAAGCCGGATCACCGTGGTCGGCGCCCGCCGGCGGGTCGACGTCGCGGTCCCGTCCTGGACACCGATCGGGGAGTACGCCACCCGCCTGGCCACTATCTGCGGCCAGGAGCAGAGCGACGTGATGCCGCCGGTCTGGTCGCTCGCGGCCGCTGGAGCGGTGCCCTTTCCAGTGGACACGAGCCTGGCCGACGCGGGCGTGGTCGACGGCCAGGTGCTCTACCTGAAGGACACGGCCCGGGAACCGGCCGACGCGCCGGTGGTCGCCGAGGTCGACGAGGTGGTCGCCGAACAGGCCCAGCGCCTGCGGGCGCGCAAGATGCACGGCGGCCCGGCCACGATCGCGGTCGGGCTGCTCTGGCTCACCGCCGCCGCCGTGGCGGCCACGTCGCGAGCCGGCGGCGCCGGCGCCGCGGTCGCGCTGATCGTGGCCGGGCTGCTGCTGATCGGGGCGGCGTGGGGCCTGTCCCAGCAGCGCGAGGACGTCGTCCCGTACGCGCTGCGCCTGTGCGTCGCGGTTACCGCGGTGCCGGTCGTGGCGGGCGGCGGTGTACTGGCCGGGCGGGTCCTCACCGCCGGCGGGTACCCGTGGGAGAGCGGCCTGATAGGCGCGAACCTCGCCGGGCTGCTGGCTTTCGCCGCCCTGCCCGAGGCCGCGCTGTTCGCCATGCAGATCGAGCTGTCTGTCGCGCTGGTGACGGCGGTGCTGATCCGGGGCTTCGCGGCGGACCGCACCGGCGCCGCCGCGGTTACCGCCGTGGTCGCCATGGCTGTGCTCGCGATCGCCCGCCGGCTGGCCGCGTTCGTGGCCTCGTGGAGCCGGCGCCGCCAGCAGGCCCGCCGCGCCTCGCCGGTGGACCTGACCGTCGAATTGGTCGGACACTCCCGGCAGGTGCTGGCGGTGGTGTTGGTCGGTCCGGCCGCGGCGCTGGCGGTGGCATTGCCGATGCTGGCCGCCGCGCGGAGTCCGTTCGCCCTGTTGCTGACCGGGGCGGTCTGCCTGGTGCTGCTCGTCCGGGCCTGGCACGCCGCCTTCACCAGCGAGGTGGTCGCGACGGGGGCGGCCGCCGCGATTGGTTGCTTCGGCCTGGCGCTGGCCGTCACGCGAGCCCTCGGGCTGGCGCCGGGCGGCATCGGTAGCTTCCTGGTGATCGCCGGCATCTTCGTGGTGGGCATCGGCGCGGCGCTGTGCGTGTTGACCCCGCCGGTGAGCAGCGACCCGCCGCGCGGCCCCGGCCGGCCGGCCCCGACGCGTCGCTCCACGATGGACGTCTTCGCCACGGTGGCGACCATGGCGATGACCCCGCTCGCGATGGGCGTCTTCGGCGTCTTCGGCAAGCTGATCACCATGGGCCGGACCCTGTTCTGATCAAGGCCCTCACCTAGGCCTCTCCTGGGTCTTCCGGCTCAATCGCGCGGGCCGGTCGCGACGCTACTTTCCGTACGTCACCTCACCCCCAGGGAGTTTCCATGAGATTGCGTTTGCCGTCTCCACGCCACAACCGATGGCTCGGGCCGGTGCTCGGCGCCGGCCTGGCCCTGTCGCTGTCGTGGGTGATCGTCGGCCCACTGCGGCTGACTGGCGCCGCCGCGGGTCCATTGTCGCAGGGCAAGCCCGTCACCGCCTCCTCGAGCGAGGGCGCGCACTGGTCGGCCGGCGCCGCGGTCGACGGCGACCTCACGACCCGATGGTCCAGTACGTTCGCCGACCCGCAGTACCTCCAGGTCGACCTGGGTGCGCCGGCCGTGCTCGACCGGGTCGTGCTGGACTGGGAGGCCGCCTACGCCACGTCGTTCCAGATCATGGTCTCGACCGACGGCAACGACTTCACGCCGGTCTACACGACTACCACCGCTGCTGGCGGCAACCAGACGATCGCGGTCACCGGCACCGGCCGCTACGTCCGCATGTACGGCACCAAGCGGGCCACCGCCTACGGCTACTCCCTCTTCGAGTTCCAGGTCTACGGCACGTTCACCACCGACACGCCGTCCACGTCGCCCGACGCCTCCGCGAGCGCTACTCCGTCCACTGTGGTCAGCACCTCGGCGTCGGCCACCCCCACGGTGTCCGCCGCCACGTCCGCCCCGCCCACGACCGGCGGTAACGGCTACGTGATGGCCGATCCGCCGGTCACCGGCGTGACCCCGTCCACCGCGAACCCGCCGCACCGCTACTTCCACGAGTTCCAGGCCAACTGCGCGGTCAGCCACCACCAGCCGGACGACCCGATCGTCTTCCCGAACCTGCCGGGCGCCTCGCACGACCACACGTTCATGGGCAACCTGACCACGAACGCGGCCACCACCGAGGACTCCCTGCTAGCCGGCGACACGCTCTGCAAGGTGCCCGGCGACAAGTCCGGCTATTGGATGCCGACACTGCTCGACGGCGACAAGGTGGTGCTGCCGAACGGCCCGCAGACCATCTACTACAAGACCGGGGTCAACGACTACACCAGCGTCCGGCCGTTCCCGCCGGGCCTGCGGTTCGTGGTCGGCAGCCCGAAGGCCACCGCCGACCAGTTCGCCAACGCCCCCGGCTACGTGGCCGGCTGGGAGTGCGGCGACAGCTACCACAACATCGACTTCCCGGCCTCCTGTCCGGCCGGCCAGGAGCTCAACATCCGGATGCAGGCGCCCAGCTGTTGGGACGGAATCCATCTGGACACCCCCGACCACAAGAGCCACATGACGTACGCCGTGAACGGGGTCTGTCCGGCCGATCACCCGGTCGCGCTGCCGATGATCGAGTTCAAGATGGCCTTCCCGGTCAGCGGCGACCTGAGCAACGTCAGGCTGGCCAGCGGCCACGGATACTCGTTCCACTACGACTTCTACAACGCGTGGGTTCCGGCCACGCTGGCCGCGATGGTCACCCAGTGCATCGACGGCGGCCTGCAGTGCGACGCCCGCGGCTACGACCAGACCAATCCGCAGAACGGCGCCGCCCTGGACGACAATTACCAGGTCCCCGGCACGAAGACCGAGCTTTCCCGTACGGGCTGGACCGCCACGGCCTCGACCGGAGGCGACGCGGCCAACATGGTCGACGCCAGCAAGGACACCCGCTGGACCAGTGGCGCCTCGATGGCCAACGGCCAGTCCATCACCGTCGACCTGAAGGCCGCACACCCGGTCAGCATGATCAACCTCCTGGCCAGCGGCGACGACTATCCCCGCGGCTACACGGTGGCGCTGTCCACCGACGGCCAGACCTGGACCACGGTGGATTCCAGCGAGGGCTTCATGAGCCAGACCGTGATCACCTTCGCCCAGCACACCGCCCGCTATCTCAAGATCACCCAGACCGGTACGGCCAGCAACTGGTGGTCCGTCGCCGACCTGACCGCCTACTCCGACTCGTAGGCGGCCTCTGATCGGACCGCCGGCGTCGACAGGCCAAGATCCCCGGCGCCGGCGGTCGCCGTTTTCAAGCCAGCGCTTTCCGCCGGCCGCTTTTCCGCCGGCCGCCTTCGGGCCAGCCGCCTTCCGGCCGCTGCTTTCCGGCGGGCCGTCGCCTTCCGCGCCACGGCCGACTTTTGCTCGCGCCGGCCGTACCGAAGGTTCGCGCCTGGGTCGTACCGAAGAAAGGAGGATTGTGGTGAACGCCGAAAGGGTCCCGCTCGTCGTCCCGAGCGTGACGAGTCGTGGGTATTCTCCGCGCGCCTGGCGCCGGCTGACCGGCGCCCGGCGTGGCCGCCTGGAGCTGACCGCCCTCGGGGTGGTCGCCGTGCTGCTGATCGGTGTAGCCATCGGGGTGCCGCCGGCCATCGCGGACGCGCAGAAGATCGCCGGCAAGCCGGTGCCCACCGCCGAGCTGCCGGCGGTGGTGGCCGCCGCCCTCTCCTGCCCGACGCTCACCCCGCCGCGGGTGGCCGGCCAGCTGATGATCCTGACCGGGTTCCTCCCCACCACCCCCACGTACGCCGGCATCGCCGGGTTTAGCGATGCCGAGTGGTCAGACTGGAAGCCGGCCGCTGACGCGCAGCGCGACGATCCGCAGGCCAACATCGTGGCCCTCGGCCATCAGACCTGCGAGCTGGTCGGCCGCCTGCGGGCGGCCGGCCTGCACGGCGACTTGTGGGGACCGGCCATCGCTGCCCAGCACGGTGGCGTCGCGGCGGTGCTGGCGGCCAAGGGCGTACCCGACGCCGAGAAGACCTTCGTCGACCAGGCCGCCGGGTACGCAGCCTGGTACGCCGACCAGCCCCAGTTCGATGTGGCCGCCGCGCCGTCGCCGTCGGCCGCCGCCAGCGCCGCGGCCGACGTGACCGTTCCGGCCGACCTGGTCGACGCCATCAACCACGCCGGCGGCGTCTGCCCGGAGGTCACGCCGGCCCGGATCGCCGCCCAGCTGAAGGCCGCCTCGAACTTCGACGCCAACCTGCGTACCGATGCGGGCGACGGTATCGCCCAGTTCAGCCCGGAGCTGTGGAAGCAGTACGCGAGCGGCGGCGAGTCGGTCTGGAGCGTGGACGACGCGATCGCCACGCTCGGCGAGGCGATGTGCGACCTGACCGGCCAGTTCTCCGGATTCACCGGTGCCGACCCGTACACGCTGGCGCTCGGTGCCTTCCAGTGGGGCGCCGACACCGTCCGCCTCGCCGGCGGCCTGCCCAAGACCACGGTGACGCAGCTGGCCGAGACGGTGCAGCAGTACGTGCCGGGTTACCGCACGGACGGCCAGCTGACCGGCAGCACCCAGGTCTCGCTGTCGCCGAGCGCGCCGGCCTCGCCGTCGCCGTCGGTCACCCCGTCGGTCACCCCGTCGGCCGCCGCCTCGGTCAGCCCGTCCTCGCCGGCCCCGTCAGAGACGGCGGCCACCAGGACGGAGGGGAAGCTGCTCTACAGCTCGGCCAAGACCTACCAGATCCAGAACGGCTGGTCCGGCGCGATCCTGGAACTGCCCGGCATCAGAGTGAGCACGCTGCCGTCCGGCACCCGGGTCCAGCTCTGGACCAACCAGAAGGGGCCGGACCAGTACTGGAAGATCTCGGCCGCGCAGGCCGGCGGCTACGTGATCATTACGAACAACTTCCTGCACAAGTCGCTGGCGGTGGAGAGCGGCTCGGTCGGCAACCAGGCAAAGCTGGTGGTGGAGGACACCGACGCGGCCGACCCGAACCAGCAGTGGGCGCTGTCCGACGCGGGCGACGGCGGCAAGGTCTGGATTACCAACCACCACTCCGGCAAAGTGATGGACCTGCTCGGCGACGACCTCGGCGCGCCGGACTCGGACGGCACCTGGAACGGCTATCTGGTCGAGCAGTGGGACCTGCAGACGTACGCCAAGGATCAGCGCTGGCTGCTGGTCGCTTCCTGACCGCTCGCCGTAGGCTGCCGCCATGCGCGTGCTGGTAGTGGAGGACGACGCCCAGCTGCGGGCCGCGGTCGCCGTCGCGCTGCGGTCCGCCGGGCTCGCCGTCGACGAGGCCGCCGACTGGGCGCGAGCCGACCTGAGCCTGACCGTCAACGCGTACGACTGCCTGGTCCTCGACCGCATCCTGGCCGACGGCGACTCGGTCGGGCAGCTGTACCGTCGCCGGCAGCAGGGTTTGCGCGTGCCGGTGCTGATGCTGACCGCGCTGGACGACGTGCGCGACCGGGTGGACGGTTTCGAGGCCGGCGCCGACGACTACGTGTCCAAGCCGTTCTTCACCACCGAGCTCGTCCAACGGGTGCGCGCTCTGTGCCGGCGCGGCGGCGTCACCCACCCGACCATCCTGCGCGTCGGGAACGTCGAGATGGACACGGCCCGCCGCGAGGTGCGCCGCGCAGGCGTGCTGCTGATCCTGACGCCGAAGGAGTTCGCCGTGCTGGAGATGCTGATGACGCGGGACCCGGCGGTGGTCAGCCGCACCGATCTCATCGAGCACTGCTGGGACGAGCTGGCCGACCCGGCGTCCAACGTCGTCGACGTCATCGTCGGCCAGCTGCGCCGCAAGCTCGGCGAGCCCGCGGTCATCGCCACGGTGCGCGGCGCCGGTTACCGTCTGCTCGCCCGACCGTGACCGCCCCGGACCGCCTGCGGCGGCCGATCCCGCTGCAGACCGCGGCCCGGCTGGCCACCTTGCGGCTCTGGCTGACCCTGCTGCTGCTGGTCCTCAACGTGGCCGGGCTCGCCGGGATGGGCGCGGTCGCCCTGGTGATCGACGCGCAGCAGCGCGCCCAGGTGGAGTTCGCCGAGCTGCAGCGTACGGCGAGTACGGCGGTCGCGCTGCTGTCCTACGAGTCCGGCGCGCTGCACCTCGACAACCTGTTCACCGATCCGGCCGCGCAGGGCTCGACCGGCGTGTTCGTCTTCGAGGGCATGCGCACCGACCTGACTCTGGTCTTCGCCCATCCGGCCGGCCTTCCGGTCATCGCGCCGACCGCGCTGCTGGCACCGGCCCGGCGCGTGTGGGAGACCGGCACGGACCTGAGCCGCCAGGTCGCGGACGTCGACAACGATCGCGTACGCCTGCTTGCCGTGCCGTTCCGCAACGAGGTCACCCAGGCCGTCGCCGGGACCGTGGTGGTGGTCGACGACCCACGGCCGGGGCAGCGGGCACATCACCGGCTCGCGGTCTCCCTGCTAGCCGGCGGCGGCGTCTTCATGGCGGTCGCCGGCATCGGCGGCCATCTGCTGGCCCGGCGCGGCACCCGGCCAGCCGCCGACGCCCTGACCCAGCAGGAACGATTCCTCGCCGACGCCGCGCACGAACTGCGCACGCCGCTCACCGTCATCCGGGCGCGCTCCGAGGCGGCCCTGGCCGATGCGGACCCGGCACGGCAGCCCGAGGCGTTACGCCAGGTGCTGCTCTCCGCGCAACGGCTGTCGGGCTCGGTCGACGTGCTGCTGACCCGGGCCCGCCTGGTGGCCGGCCTGCGCGAGTTGCAGCGCCAGCCGTTCCGGCTCGACCAGCTCGCCGAGGAGGTGGTCGCGGAGATCGTCACCGCCCCGCACACCGCGGTCACTGACACCTGCCCGGCGATCACCGACGGCGACCCGACGCTGATCCGGATGGCCCTGCAGAATCTGGTGACGAACGCGCTACGGCACGGCCGAATCGGCGAGCAGCCGTGCGCGCTCACCCTGCGGGTGCGCCCGGGCGAGGTGCGCATCGAGGATCGGGGGCCGGGGCTGCCCGACGGGTCGATGGACGACGCCCGGCCGCGATTTCGCACCGGGGCCGCGGACGGGGTGGGGCTCGGCCTGAGCATCGCCGCCTGGGTC
>Ga0307508_10005621_pt1 | contig 11886 bp, 10 predicted proteins | sample 9_EM_MG_FD_203089 | JGI IMG/M metagenome (GOLD analysis project Ga0307508, IMG submission 203089) | Populus trichocarpa ectomycorrhiza microbial communities from riparian zone in the Pacific Northwest, United States - 9_EM | ecosystem: Host-associated > Plants > Roots > Unclassified | place...
GCCGGTGCCCGCCCTGGCCGCCCAGCCGGCCGCCGGCGACCGCGTGCTGCACCTCGGCAGCTTCTCCAAGATCGTGGCACCCGGGATGCGCCTGGGCTGGGTGCGCACGCCGGCCTCGCTGCGGCCCGCGCTGACCGTCGCCAAACAGGCCGCAGACCTGCACACCTCCACGATCGACCAGGCGGCCGCGGCCGCTTACCTCGCCTCCGTCGACCTCGACGCGCACGTGCGCGGCCTGCGCGACGCCTACCGCGCGAGGCGGGACGCGATGATCGCCGCGATGCCGTCGACCGCGCCGGCGGGCAGCGTGTGGACCGAGCCGGACGGCGGCATGTTCACCTGGCTGCGCCTGAGCGGGCCGGTCGACACGGCCGCGCTGCTTCCGCGGGCCCTGGCCCGGGACGTGGCGTTCGTGCCGGGCGCGCCGTTCTACGCGGAGCACCCGGACCGGGCCACGTTGCGGCTGTCGTTCACCACGCACACCCCCGCCGAGATCACCGAGGGGATGCGCCGGCTCGCGGGCGTGCTGCGGAGCTGAGCCGGGCGGCCGGCGGCTCACACCTGCTGCCGGATCCAGCTCACGCACGCCGTGTCCACGGAGGCGAACGGCACACCGTACGCCGACCTGGCCGCCACGTCGTCGCTCGCGCCGTCGGTCAGCACCGCCTTCACGAAGGCGAACAGCTTCGGCTCGCCGTACCTCCGGGACATGCACTCCATCGCGAAGTGGGACAGCCCGTAGAACGCGTCGCCGGCGCCCTGCGACGCGTTCGCCGCGGGCAGCTCCAGCACTATCGTCCGCGGGGCGCCGGCGGCCACGGCCGCACGGACGCTGGGCGCCCGGAAGCTCTGCCCGGCGCGCCGGGGCCACCAGCCGACGTACTCGGCGATGCCCTCGACGACCCAGGCGTCGGCTGCGGAGGCGGCGCGCACGGCGGAGCCGTCGAGCGTCACCACGTGACCGAACTCGTGCTGCAGCGTCAGCCGCAGGATCTGCGGATCGCCGACCTGGCTGACCCGCAGCATCACGTCCAGGCCGTACCGGTTCAGCGGAACGGTCACGCCGATCGCCCACCGGTCCTTCTCGCCTCGGTACCAGCTCTTCCACTGGCTGTCGCCGGCCAGGTAGACCCGGTAGTGGACCTGCGGCGTCCCGTAGACGGCGGCGAACCTGTCGTCGACCTGAGCCGCGGCCTCGGCCACGGAGAGAACCTCGGCCAGGTGGCGGGCCTGCGTCGGGGAGGCGAGCACGGTGACCCGGCGGCCCTGCGCGACGGCCAGGCGGCCGTTCTCCCACGGGGTCGGCTGGCGCGCGTCGGGCCGGGGCCCGGTGACCACCTCGGCGATCACGTACCGGCCGGCGACCCGGCGGAAGGTCAACGTCTGGGCGATGCGCGGCGGGCTGCCCCAGATGTCCTGGGGCTGCGCGGGGCACATGTGCGCGCCGAAGCAGTACCGGATGTCGACCCGGACCGACAGGCCGTCCGGATCGTCGGCGACCCGCTGGCCACCGTCGGGGAAGTAGTCGAACCGGGTCACGCCGAGCGCGCGCAGGTTGTGGAACATGTCGCGGTACCGGGCCTGCAGCCCGGAGTCGGCGGCGGCGAGGAAGGCGCTCTCGTCGCCCCGCAGAAGCGCGGCGGACTGAGCCCGCAGCGTCGCGATCGCCTCGTCGTACGGCGTCGGCAGCGGTCCGCCCGGCCGCGGGCCATACGGGCCCGGCGGACCGGGCGGCCCGAAGGCGGACGCCGAGACGCCCGGTTCGCGCAGCCCGGCGACCACGAGCCCGGCCCCGACGACGAGCAGCAGCGCGAGCAGCAGGTGGCTGTTGCGGCGCAGGGTGCGGGCGCGCCGCTGCTGGGCGGCGGTGGTCGAGACATCGGAGTCGTCGTCCATCGTGTCCCTCAGCGGTGCGGGCGATCGGGCCACCAGTTTGTCATGCCTGCTGCCGGATCCACGTCACGCACGCCTTGTCCACTGTGGTGAATCCCACCCCGTACGCGTCCCGCGCCGCCTGGTCGTAGCTGTTGTCCTCGGTCAGCACCAGCCGCACGAAGTCGAACAGCTTCCGCTGCCCGTACTTGTGGGCCATGCAGTCGACCGCGAAGTGGCTCAGCCCGTAGAAGGCGTCGCCGGCCCGCAGCGAGGCCTTCGCGCCGGGCTGCGCCGGGATCATCGAGGTGGGCCGGTGGCCGCCGTTCAGCGCCCAGCGCACGCTGGCCAGACGGAGGCTGCCGGTCGCCGGCCTGGGCCACCAACCGATGTACTCCGCGATGCCCTCGCTGAGCCAGGTGTCCTCGGCGGCGTCGGCACGGAACGCGCCGGTGAGCGTGACCACGTGGCCGAGCTCGTGCTGCAGGGTCACCCGCAGCACCACGGGGTCGGTCATGTACTTCAGCCGGAGCATCACGTCGGTGCCGTACTTGTTGAGCGGAACCGCGAGGCCGATCGCCCACTGGGAGCTCTCGCCCTTGAACCAGGTCTTCCACTGCTTCTCCCCGGCCAGGTACACCCGGTAGCGCGGCTGCGGCGTCCCGTTGAGCGCGGCGAACTTGTCGTCGACCCGTGCCGCCGCGTCCGCCACCGGCAGGATGGCGGCCAGGCGGCCGGCCTGGTCGGGCGACGCGGCCAGGGTGACCCGGCTGCCCTGCGCGAGGACCAGCCGATCGTTCTCCCACGGCAGCGGCTGCGGGTAGGCGGGATCGGGCGCCGCGCCGGACCTGCTGATGACGTAGCGGTCGCCCGCGGGCCTCAGCGTCAGCACCTGCTCGATGTGCGGCGGCAAGCCCCGACCGACCCCGCCGTCGGGGCACATGGCCGCGCCGAGGCAGTACACGAGGTCGACTCGTACGGAGATCGCGGCCGGGTCGTTCTTCACCGCCTGCCCGATGTCCGGCCGGTACTCGAACCGGCTCACCCCGAGCCCTCGCAGGGACCGGAACAGGTCGCGATAGCGCGTACGCAGACCGCCGTCGACCGTCGCGAGAAAGCCCGCCTCGTCACCGCGCAGCAGCGCCGCCGACTGCTCCCCCAGCGCTGCGACGGCCTTGTCGTAGGGCGTCGCGGCCGACGCGCTCGGCGCGGCGGACGCCGTGGGGCCGGCGGCAGCGGCCTCGCGTTTCGGCGAGGCCCGCAGGACCGCGAGACCAACGATCAAAACCAGCAGCAGTACGCCGGGCGCCACCACCCACGCCATCCTGGTACGCCGCCGCCCCGGCATCGTGACCGAAGCGCCCGTGGCGGGGGCCGCGTCGGCCGGCTCGACCGGGACGACCGGCTCAGCGGCGTCGACCGGCTCGTCTGGGACGACGGGCTCGGCCAGATCGGCAGCGTCGGCCTGGCCGGGCTGGTCCGGGTCGGGCTGGTCGGCAGGGTCGGCCTGGCCGGGCTGGTCCGGGTCGGGCTGGTCGGCAGGGTCGGCCTGGTCTGGCTGGTCGGCAGGGTCGGCCTGGTCTGGCTGGTCGGCAGCGTCGACCTGGTCGGGCTGGTCGGCAGGGTCGGCCGGGTCGGGCATGCCGGCCGGGTCGTCTCGGACGGGCGGGTCGGATGGGGCGGGCTGGGCGGTCGAGTGTGGCGGGACGGCTGGGTCGGGTTCCGGTGCGCGGGGCGCGGGGATCGCCGGGGTGGTCGAGACCTTGGAGCCTTCGTGCATTCTGGTCCTTCAGCGGGCGGCGGGGGAGCTGATCTAATCAGGTCCCGCCGCCGCCCGCTGTCCCGCACCGGTCAGGGACGGCCGCCGTTGACGCGCACGACGCCCGGTCCGTTCGGGGTGACCCGGAAGCTCCACCGCCGCGACACCTGGCCGTCGCAGCGGTACTGCACGGCACGGGCGTCGCGCCCGACGCTGCCGCCCGCGATCGTCAGGCATTTGCCGCTGTTGACGTTCTCGACATAGATCCCGGGGCCCGGCGCGTCCCGCAGCAGCCAGGCCCGCGACAGGCGGTCGTCGCAGGCGGCCTGCACGACCGGGTCGCCGTCGGCCCGGCCGCCGCCCGCGATCGTCAGGCATCGCCCGCTCGGCTCGCTTTCGAGGTGGAACCAGCCGAGCAGCGACACGGGGACGAACCGCCACCGGAAGGCCGGTTGGATTTCGCAGTCGCGCTGCGCCACCGGGTCGTCGACGCCGGCGGGGGCCAGGCATTTCCCGCTGTGCACGTTGACGCCGTACAGGCCCGGGATCAGTGAGGCCGGCCACGGCGCGGCGGCGGCCGGGGCCGCGCCGGCGACGCAGGTCAGCATCCCGGCGGCAGCGGCGGTGAGGATACGGCGGGAAAGGATCATGGGGCGCGGCTCTCCGAACGACGAAAGAACGGTTGACGCGGCCCGCCCGAAGCGGTGTCCCGCCGGTGCGTCGAGTCCGGCGCCGCGGACCGCGTCGACACGTTATCGGCCGCCCGTGCGGGGGCGGCGGCATTCGCGCGAAACGCCGGACCCCGTCCCCCGCAAGCGTTAGCGGCCGGCCTAGGCGGGGTCCTCTGATCCGGCGCCGCCGTAGGCGGCATACGACCGGTCGGCGCGCGAGCGGGCGGCGGCCGGGTCGGCGCCGGCGGCGACGTCGGCTTGCGCCCAGGCATCGCTGCTCAGGCGCAGCAGGGTCTGGCCCTCCTCGGCGGCCATCCAGCCGGCGATCTCCTCGGGGCCCGGCCGCTCCCAGTCGGGCTCGGCGAGGTGGCGGGCCAGGCCGTAGAGCGACGAGTCCCAGCCGATGCCGGTGGCCGAGGGCCCGTACTGGTCCCACAGGTCGTCGGCGACGTGCGCCACGTGCTCCAGCTCGAGCCGGGTACGCTCGTGCGCCTCGGCGGTGAGCCGCACCTCGATCCAGCTGACCATGCCGCCGAACTCCCAGGTCGCGGCGAAGCCGTGCGGCCGGTCGCAGCGGGTGATCGTGCCGCCCGCGTTGCCCTCGATCTGGTAGTGGCCGCCCTCCTTGAGCTCCCCTGAGACCGGCAGGAACCAGCGCGGAATCCGCTCGGGGCTGGTCACCGCCTCCCACAGGTCGTCGAGATCGGTGGCGTACACCTGGCTGATCGTCGACACGCGGGCCTCGCCCGCCGCGAGCGTGCGGGATCCGAGGGCGCGGCGCACCGAGGCGATGTGCTGCCGGACGTCGGTCATGGTTCTTTCCTTTCGTCGATGGGGCGCGGTTCGTCCAGGCGGCGCTGTCGCCGGCCACGGGCGACCTCGGTGGCGAGCGCCGCAAGGTGCGGCGTCCAGAACCGGCGGAACCGACCCAGCCAGGCGTCGGCCTCGCGCAGCGCCGTGTCGTCGACTGCGTAGAGCCGGCGCGGGCCGTCGGGTCGCACGGTGGCGAAGCCGTTGTCGCGCAGCACCTTGAGGTGCTGGGACACGGCCGGCTGGGAGATGCCGAACTCGGCGCGGATCACCTCGGTGACGGCCCCGGAGGACCGCTCGCCCTCGGCGAGCAGCTCCAGGATCCGCCGGCGGACGGGGTCGCCGAGCACGTCGAACGCATGCACGAGGCGTACGCTATCAGCTCGCGCTTATATAAGCCACAGCTGGGGTGTGCCCGCGGATCAGTCCCGGGCGACGGCGTTGCGGATGGCGGCGGCCATCGCCTCGGCGGTCACCGCCCGCAGCTCGTCGACGCTGACCTGCGCGGCGACCTCGCCGGTGGCCAGCGCCACCACGGCGTCGCCGTCGTAGCGGGAGTGCGCCGGGTGCAGCGCGCGGGCGAACCCGGTGTGGCCGCTCTGCGCGAGCAGGAAACAGTCGTTCTTGGTGAGCCGGGCGTCGGTCAGCACGACCGCGACGGTCGTGTTCGCCAGCAGGGGCGAACCCGGTGGCGGCGCGGCGGCCGGCGCCTCGTCCGCCGCGAACAGCGGCCGGCCGCCGGGGCCGAGCACATCGCCCCAGGCGTTCACGACCGCGACGGCCACGACCGACGCCGGGCCCGCCGACGCCCGGGCCATCCCGACGCCGCCCGGGTCGAGGCGGTTGCGCCACTTGCCGGTGGAGGCGCCCGCGCCGGCGCCGACCGCGCCCAGCGTGAAGTGCTCGCCGCCGAGCGCGGCGAGCATCGCGCTCCGGCCGCTCGCCGCGTCGGGCGGGACGCCGGCGACCGACGCGTCGAAGACGGACATGCCCACCACGATGGGGACCGGCCCGAACGGCGTGGGGAAGCCCGCGCCGCGCTCCCGTAGCACGCCCATCGCGCCGTCGGCGGCGGCCAGGCCGAAGGCGGAGCCGCCGGAGAGCACGACGGCGTCCACCCGGTCGACGAGGCGGGTGGGCTCGAGCAGGGCGAACTCCCGGGTCGCCGGGGCGCCGCCGCGTACCTCTCCGGCGCCGGTCGTGCCCGGCGGCGGGACGATCACCGTGACCCCGGTGCCCGCGCCGGTCCAGTGGCCGGCCCAGGCCGAGAGCAGTTGTGGTCCGTTCACACGATCATCTAATACCGCAACCGTACGATTCGGGCGCGGGCGACGCATGTCATCCATCAGGCGCGGGCCGGGACACTTCGGGTTGACACGCTCGTAACAACACAGCAGTCTCAGGTTTATCGATTTAGCACTCCCGGCACAGTTGTCACCCACCACAGGGAGATTCGATGGATTTCGATGGTGACGGTGTTCTCGTCGCGATGGCGGCGGCGGGCGTCACGGTGCTGATCGAGGCGGCGGCGCCGGGCCTGCCGGTGGTCGCGTACTGGGGACCGCAGCTGCCGGGCCTGGACGCGGCGCAGGCGGCCGCGCTGATCCGGGCGGGCGAGCCGGTCTCCGGCTCGAACAACCTGGAGCCGCGGCCGCGTGTCGCGATCCTGCCCGAGCACCGTACGGGATGGACCGGGCGGCCCGGGCTGAGCGGTTCCGCGGCGGGCCGCGGGTGGTCGCCCGCGTTCCGGACCACGAGCGTACGGCTGGACGGCGAGCCGGCGCGCGGGTTCGTCGCGAGCGGGGCCGGACGGCTGGAGGTCGAGGCGGTCGACGACGCCGGCCGGCTGACGCTGCGGCTGGAGTTCGAGCTGCTGGACTCGGGGCTGGTGCGGGCGCGGGCGGAGCTGGAGAACCGCGGCCCCGACGCGTACGGGGTGGATGATCTGGTCCTGTCGTTTCCACTGCCGCCGGAGGCGACCGAGATCCTCGATTTCGGCGGCCGGCACAACCTGGAGCGGATCCCGCAGCGCGCCCCGCTGCGCACCGGCGCGCACGTGCGGGAGAACCGCAAGGGCCGCACCGGCGCGGACAGCGCCTACGTCCTGCACGTGGGCACGCCGGGCTTCGGGTTCGCGAGCGGCGGCGTCTGGGCGGCGCACACCGCGTGGAGCGGCAACCACACGCACTACGCCGAGCGGGTCTCCACCGGCGAGCAGCGCATCGGCGGCGGCGAGCTGCTGCTGCCGGGTGAGGTGGTCCTGACCGCCGGCGAGCGCTATCGCGGGCCGTGGCTCTACGGTTCCTACGGCCAGGGGCTGGACGAGGTCGCCCGGCGCTTCCACCGGCGCCTGCGCGCCCGGCCACGCCCGGTGGACACGCGGCGGCCGGTGACGCTGAACGTCTGGGAGGCGGTGTACTTCGACCACGACACCGACCGCCTGCTGGATCTCGCCGAGCGGGCCGCCGCGCTCGGCGTCGAGCGCTACGTGCTGGACGACGGCTGGTTCGGCTCGCGACGCGACGACACCTCGGGGCTGGGCGACTGGGTGGTCTCCCCCGACGTGTGGCCCCGCGGCCTGCACCCGCTGGTCGACCGGGTGAAGAAGCTCGGCATGCAGTTCGGGCTCTGGTTCGAGCCGGAGATGGTCAACCCCGATTCCGACCTGGCCCGCGCGCACCCGGAGTGGATCATGTCGGCCCGGGCGGGCTGGCCGGTCGAGTCGCGCAACCAGCAGGTCCTCAACATCGGCATCCCGGAGGCGTACGCGCACGTCAAGTCCCAGATCCTGGCGGTGCTCGAGGAGTACGCGATCGACTACGTCAAGTGGGACCACAACCGCGACCTGGTCGAGGCCGGCACCCAGACCGACGACGGGCGGCCCGGCGTGCGCGAGCAGACCCGGGCCTTCTACCGGCTGCTCGACGAGATCCGCGCGGCGCACCCCGAGCTGGAGATCGAGTCGTGCTCGTCCGGCGGCGCCCGGATCGACCTGGAGGTGCTCGAGCGGGCCGACCGCGTCTGGGTGTCGGACAACATCGACCCGCACGACCGGCAGCACATGCTGCGCTGGACGACCCAGCTGATCCCGCCCGAGTTCATGGGATCGCACGTCGCCTCGGACCGCTCGCACGTCACCGGCCGCCGCCACGACCTGTCCTTCCGGGCCGGCACGGCGGTCTTCGGCCACCTCGGCATCGAGTGGGACCTGTCGCAGGCCACCGACGAGCAGCTCGCCGAGCTCGGCGAGTGGGTGGCGTTCTTCAAGGCCCAGCGCGGGCTGCTGCTCGGTGGCGAGCTGGTCCGGATGGACGGCTACGGCGACGACGTGCTCGTGCACGGGGTGGTCGCGCCCGACCGGTCCCGCGCGCTGTTCGCCATGGTGACGATGGCCAGCCCGTACCCGGATCCCCCGGCCCGGCTGCGGTTCCGCGGGCTGGACGCGGCCCGGCTCTACCGGGTGCGGCCGATCGCGGCCGCGGGCCTCCCGCCACGGTGGTGGGGGCCCGGGCTCGAGGGCGAGGTCTTCAGCGGCGCGGCGCTGGAACACCTGGGCGTGGCCTGCCCGCGCGTGAACCCCGATCAGGTTGTGCTCTATCGCGCCGACGCCACCACCGGCTAGGCGCGGCTGCCGCCGGCCGTTCCCGCCATCAGGGACAGTAACCCGGCGGGCCCCGACAAGCAGATCCAAGCGCAACCTCGACGTCACGCCCTTCACCGACCAGGTGAAGGACAAGACCACGTTCCTGTTCCCGGTGACCACCAACGCGGCCGACATCACCGCGCTGATGAACCCGAGGATGGACGCGCTCTACATCGGCTCGTCGCCGATGTCCTCCATGACGACCCTCAACAATCAGCTCAACGACCTCTTCAAGGTCGCCGGCTGATCAGCCCCTCAGCGGCGCGAGCGCCGTCGCGAGCTTGCTCAACTCGTCGAGCATGGCCCCGGCGGCGTTCGTCATGCTCTCGCTCGGCGTGATCTCGCCGTCGTGCAGCAGCGTCTGCACGAACGGGATGTTCACCGCCACCGGCGTCATCCAGAGCCGCAGGGAGTACGCGACGCCCTGCAGCGCCATGGCCGAGCGCGTGCCCGCCGAGATCCCGCCGTAGCTGACCACGCCGGCCGGCTTGTAGTTCCACTCGTGGTGCAGGTAGTCGAGGGCGTTCTTGAGCGCCGCGCCGATCGCGTAGTTGTACTCCGGGAGCACGAAGACGATCGCATCGGCGGCGTCGACCTTCTCGCTCCAGCGCTTGGTGTGGTCGTGCTCGTAACGCCGCAACCGCGGGTGATGCGGCTCGTCGAGCAGCGGGAGGTTCTCCTCGGCCAGGTCGGCGACCGAGACCTGGAATCCGCCGTGCTCCTTGGCCACGTCGACGAACCACTGAGACACGGGCAGGCCGATCCGGCCCGGCCTGGTGCTCGCCACGACCACCAGAAGGTTGAGCTCGCTCACCGACGACTCCAATTCTTGTGTGGGGGAAAGTTGCTGTGCGAAGTAATGGTAGTACCACCGCACCGCGCCGTCGCCCCGAGGGCACGCGATCAGGCGCGGGCGGCGTTGGCCACGATCGCGTCGACGATCCCGGGCCAGGTCTCGCGCGGGAGGTCGTGGCCCATGCCGGGGACGACCAGCAACTCGGCGCCGGGGACGGCCGCGGCCGTGGCGTGGCCGCCGCTCACGTCGATTAGCGGATCGGCCTCGCCGTGCACGACCAGCGTAGGGGCGGCGACCGCGCCGAGGGCAGGGGTGCGATCGGGCGAGGCGATGATCGCCGCGTAGTGCCGCTGGGCGCCGGCCGGGTGGAAGGCACGGTCGTACTTGAGCGCGGCGCGACGCTCGAGCTCGGACTCGACGATCTCGAACCCGGGCGAGCCGATCGCCCGGGAGGTCGCCACCGCGGCGGCGATCGCCTCCTCGCGGGTGGTCGCCGGCGGCCGCATCAGGGCGGCGGCCGCCTCGGGTGTCGGATGGCCCACCGTGAAGTCGCCGGTGGTCGACATGATCGAACAGAGGCTGGCGACCAGGTCGGGGCTGTCGATCGCTAGCTGCTGCGCGATCATGCCGCCCATCGAGGCGCCGACGACGTGGGCACGGTCGACGCCGAGCGCCTTGAGCAGGCCGGCGCTGTCCGCGGCCAGGTCGCCGAGCAGGTAGCCGACCGTGGACCGGTCGCCGCCGAAGACCGCGGCGAGGTCGGGCTGGCCCAGCTCGTCGAGCCAGGTAGACAGCCCGACGTCGCGGTTGTCGAAACGGATCACGTGGAACCCGCGGCCGGCAAGCAGCGCGCAGAACTCCTCGGGCCAGTCGACCAGCTGCGCGCCCAGGCCCATGACCAGCAGCAGTGGCGGGTCCGCGGGATCACCCAGCGTCTCGTAGCAGATGTCGATGCCGTTTGACCGCACGTCAGGCACGCCGGACCTCCTCGCCGATAGCCGGAAGCACCAGGTTATCCCGGCGACGACCCGAGGAACCCCCGCGACGCGACGGTCCACATCGGTCCGGCGGCGCTCAGCGGATCTCGCGCAGGGTGCGCCGGCCGGCGAGGACGGCCACGGTCGCCAGGACGGCCAGGACGACGGCGGCGACCAGGATGACGGTGCCGGGCCTGGGCCAGGACGGCAGCGGCAACGACTGCGGGTTCAGGCCGGCCAGCGGGAGCGCCCAGCCGGTCAGACGCCAGCCGAGCAGGCCGATGCCGGTGCCGGCCACCACGGCCACGGCGACCAGCGCGGGATAGGTCCACAGGGTCGCGGTTCGCAGCGCCGCGCGGGTCAGGCCCTGGCCGCGCAGCGCGGAGAGGTCCTCGACCCGGCGGACCCGGTCGACCGCCGCGGCCAGGACCAGCGCGCCGGCCGCGAGCGCGGTCGCGAGGCACGCCACGATCACGTAGAACCAGAGGGCCAGCGCCGGTCCCTGCCCGTCGAGCTGCCGGCGCGCCCGAGCCACCGACAGGTCGCCGGTGACCACCAGGCCGCGGGCTCGCAACCGCTGCGCCGCGTCGGCCGGCGCCCGGGCGGAGAGCCACACCTCGGAGGGGTTCTGCGCGCCGTCGGTGGCCAGCAGGTCGGCGTAGTCGAGGTCGACCAGCAGGCCCGGCGAGCCGACCTCGGGGACGGCGGACAGCCGCAACGCCGTCGACACCGGCAGCTGCCGCCAGTCCAGCCCCGTGATCGCCGGCCACGAGCGGCCGCCGGCGACCGCGACCGGCAGCGGGAGCGGCGTGTCGACCGGCTGGACGAACATCCCGGCCGGCAGCCCGTTGAGCGAGGTGACCTCGACGTGCAGTCCGTCCGTGCCGGAGCCCAGGGTGCCGCCCTGGGTGGCCCGCCAGCGCGCCGGGTCGGCGAGCACCGCGGCGGCCACCCCGGAGCCGCCCGTGCCGCTGCCGCCCATGGCGTACACGGTCAGCTTCCCGGAGACGTTGACCGCGCCCTCGCCGCCGACGATCCGCAGCGAGTTGAGCGTGCAGCCCTTGGCACAGGCGGGCACCCGCTGCTCGTACGTGTGCCGGCCCGGCCGCATCACGCCAAGCTGGACCAGTTCGTCGCCGAGCCCGCCCGCCGGCGACACCACCGCCGTGACCGTGACCCCGTCGTCGCGGCGGAAGCCCTCGGCGGCGATGTCGAAGGCGAGATCTTCCCCGCCGAGCGACGGCGGCGGCGGGGCGGCCGGGCGCAGCACGCGCATCGCCTCCGCGCGCGACGGCCCGGTGCCCGGCCACTCGGCCACCGCGGCCAGCCGCGTCGTGTCGACGGCCAGCCCCGGCGGG
>Ga0307508_10005622_pt1 | contig 11885 bp, 11 predicted proteins | sample 9_EM_MG_FD_203089 | JGI IMG/M metagenome (GOLD analysis project Ga0307508, IMG submission 203089) | Populus trichocarpa ectomycorrhiza microbial communities from riparian zone in the Pacific Northwest, United States - 9_EM | ecosystem: Host-associated > Plants > Roots > Unclassified | place...
AGAGGACGGCCGCACGGCAAGAGCTCTTCGGCTACTTCGTGAACCTGGTGAAACACAAGGAACGCGAACCGGGCGACGACCTCATCAGCCGACTGCTGGCCGAGCGCGTCGCCACCGGAGAGCTCAGCCACCAGGACGTGGCCATGAACGCTCAGATCCTGTTGCACGCCGGGCACGAGACCACGGCCAACATGATCAGCCTGGGAACGCTGGCTCTGCTGCGAAGTCCCGATCAGGCTGCCCGGGTCCGGGATACCGACGACCCCAAGGTGATCGCGGGTGCCGTCGAGGAACTCCTGCGCTACCTGACGATCGCCCAGGACATGCTGTGGCGCGTGGCGACCGAGGATCTCACCATCGGCGGACAGCTCGTGCGCGCGGGGGACATGCTGACCATCAACCTGCCCGCCGCCAATCGGGACGCCCGCTTCCAGGATCCCGACGCCCTCGACATCGGCCGGAACTCCCGCAGTCACGTCGCCTTCGGCCACGGTATCCACCAGTGTCTCGGCCAGTCCCTGGCCCGCGTCGAGTTGCAGGAGGCCTTGCCGGCGCTGCTGCGCGGGCTGCCGGACCTTCGCCTGGCCGTGCCGCTGGAACAGGTCAAGTTCCGGCACGACATGGCCACCTTCGGGGTCCACGAGCTGCCCGTCACGTGGTGACCTGAGCCATATCGATCTCCCGGCGCCCCACTTCTGCCGACGCCCGAGTCGGATCACCGTCGGCATCGGCATCGGCACTCGTCATGGGCGGTGCACCCGTGTCCAAGACGGCCGCCACTATCAGCATCAACACCCTCATGCGGTCCATTGGCACCTCCGTCTCCAGCGCCGTGGCCGGCGGGAGATCCTCGCCCGCATGACCACCGACTCGGGCGGCGCAACGCTGCCGTCCGAGAACGGCCTGCGCGCTGTCCTGGCGATCGGTGTGGGGGCCGCAGCCATCGCCCTGGTCTTCGCGCCCTTCATCCCCCGCCAGAGATCGCCCGCCCAGCCCGCGGAGACACCCGCGCCCGCGGGCACGCCAGCAGGAAAGCCCGCCACTGACGCCCAGTAGGGGAAACGGAGCAGCGGCTCTCGTTCAAGCACCCTCACCCCTGCTTTCCACATGCTCACCTCTCTTTCCAGCCCCCTCACCCCTCCCTCAGCACACATGGCTGCCGAGATCTCCCGAAGGAGACGCATGATGCTGTACCTCGCCCAGGCCACCGGCGAACCGACAGGGGGCCTGGCCGGCTGGGCCGTCGATGTGATCGACGCACTCGGCGGTCCAGGGCTCGCGTTGCTCACCGCCCTGGACAGCGTGCTTTTCGGGGCCCTCCCCGTCGACGTTCTGATGCCGCTGGTCGGGTATACCGCCACCCAGGGGGCCATCAACATCGGCGTCGCCATCGCCTGCGCCACCACGGGAACGCTCGTGGGCAGTCTCGCCCTGTACGCGCTCGGCGCGCGGCTGGGCCGTGACCGCGCGCGAGCGCTGCTGGTAAAAATCCCGGGCTTCAAGCCGGAAACCGTCGACCGCGCCGAGGCATGGTTCGGTCGGCACGGCAGCAAGGCGGTGTTGTTCGGCCGAATGCTGCCCGGTATCCGGCCCCTCATCTCCATACCGGCCGGGGTCGAGCGGATGCCGCTGCCAAAGTTCGTGGTGCTCACCGTGATCGGCAGCCTGACGTGGAATTCCACTCTGCTGCTCGCCGGATACCTACTCGGCGAGAACTGGCACCGGGTGACCGAGGTCGCAGGTGGCTTCGCCTACGTGTTCCTCATCGCCCTCGCCGCGATCTCCGTCCTCGTCGTCGTCAAGCGCCGCAGCCGACGCCGGAAGGACAGCGCGACCGTGGTCGGCGACAGCGCGCGCACCGAGGTCAGGTGACCGTTCCGAGTCACCCGCCCGGTCAGGGGACATCATCGGCGAAGGCGGCTACCCGTGGCACACCAGCTGGTGGCGCCAGGGTGCCCTGCCCCGGTCAGCTGGATCGGCGAACGATCGTTGACCACCCTGCCAAGTCAGCCCACCGGTACGAGCCTCAAGGTCGCGTCTACCTACCGGCTTCCCGACGAGACGGCACAGACATGCCGCCTTCCATCACATGACGGGCCGCATGTTCGCGACCTACGAGCGACTTCGACGCCTCTGCGGTGCCGCCCCACCACGGGAACGAATGACGGCCGCGCCGGATACCCTCCACCGCAGCGGTCGATCGTCGAGCCGGGCCTGCCAGGGGCCCGGCTCGACGGCCTTCATCGTGAAGTGCGACGTAAGGTTCCCCTGGCTGTCAACGGCGGGTCGCATGCAGGCGGTACGTCGTTCGCGGGCGTGTGTCGAACACGTACACGCCGCTGTGCGGGCAGCTTGTCGCGACGGGACGGCCGTGCGCGGTCACCGTGACCGGGACGGTAGTACGCACCGTGGCGCGTGTGCCGGTCCGGGAGCGGATCAGGGCGGTGTCGAGCGTGCCGCCGGCCCAGGTGATGTCCACCTCGAAGCCCCCGCGGGCGAGCAGTCCGGTCACCCGGCCCTCTGGGATCCGGGGCGGCAGGGCCGGCAGCAGGTGCAGTTCCTCGCTGTGGCTGTGCAGCAGCCACTCGCTGATGCCGGATGTCGCCCCGAAGTTGCCGTCGATCTGGAACGGCGGGTGGAGGTCGAAGAGGTTCGGCGCGGTATGGGTGGTGGTGAGCTGGTCGGTGAGCAGCTTGTGAGAGCGGGCGCCGTCCTCCAGCCGCGCCCAGAAATTGATCTTCCAGGCCAGTGACCAGCCGGTGCCGTCGTCACCGCGCTGAGCGAGCGTGACGAGCGCGGCGTCGTACAGTTCGGGGGTGCCGCGTTTGGTGATCTGGTTGCTGGGGTGCAGACCGTAGAGGTGCGAGATGTGGCGATGATGCTGATCGGGGGAGATGGCGTCCCAGTCCTTCTGCCACTCCTGCACCTGGCCCTGCGCGCCGATCCTCATGGGCGGCAACTGATCGCGCGCAGCGCGGACCTGTCGGCGCAGGTCCGCGTCCACACCGAGTTCCGTGGACGCCTTGTCCAGGGCGTCGAAGAGGTCGCGCAGGATCTGGTTGTCCATGGTCGGACCGGCGCAGACCGACTGGTCGGGGTCGCCGTGGTGGGCGTGTTCAGGTGAGTTGGAGGGGCAGGTGACCAGGTGGCCCGAGTCCGGGTCGCGCACCAGTGTGTCGAGGAAGAACCGTACGCAGTCCTTGAGAATCGGGTACCGCTCGCGGAATCGGTCCTTGTCGCCGGTGAACAGGTAGTGCTGCCAGATGCTGGTCGTCAGCCACGCCCCGCCCGTCTGCCACATGCCGTAGAACGCCGCATCGACTGGGGCGGTGCCGCGCCACAGGTCGGTGTTGTGGTGGGTGACCCATCCCTTGGCGCCGTACTGGGTCCGGGCCGTCCGGGCGCCGGATACCGAGAGGTCCGCGAGTAACGCGAAAATCGGCTCCCAGCACTCCAGGAGATTGGTCGGGGCGGCAGGCCAGTAGTTCATCTGGGTGTTGATGTTGATGGTGTACTTCGAGTCCCACGGCGGGCTGAGGGAATCGTTCCAGATGCCCTGCAGGTTGGCGGGCTGGGTGCCCGGCCGCGAGGAGGAGATCAGCAGGTAGCGGCCGTACTGGAAGTAGAGGGCGACGAGTGCCGGATCGTCGGTGGTGGCGAAGTTCACCACTCGCTCGTCGGTCGGCAGCGCGGCGGCGGCCGTGGTCCCGAGGTCGAGTGCCGTACGCCGGAACAGCCGTCTGTAGTCGGCGATGTGCCGTTCTTCGAGCTCCTGGTACTCCTGGTTCGCCACGGACCGCAACGGGCCGACGGCGCGGGCCGCATGGTCACCGCTCGCGTCCTGCCAGGAGTTGTGGCTGGTGCCGATGGAGATGAACAGGACAACGGTGTCGGCGCCGCTCACCGTGAGTATGCCGTCAGCGCTGGAAACGGTGCCGCCGGTGGCCCGTACGCGGAGGAGCGAGCGGAACCTGACCCGCCCGGTGATGCCTTCCCTGGTCTGGGTGGTGCCGTCGATGCCGATGGTGAGCGGGTCCGGGGAGGAAGCGGTGACCTCCTGCGGGCTGTCGAAAGCGGCGGTGAAGGACAGGGCCCCAGGTTGATCGACGGTCAGGCGCATGACAATCACCTGGTCGGGGTGGCTCGCGAACACCTCCCGGCTGTGGGCCACTCCATCGCGCCGGTACCTCACCGAGGCCACCGCGGTCTCCAGGTCGAGGTCCCGTCGGTATTCGGACACCGCGCCGCCGGAGGGGAAGGTGAGCCGGAGACTGCCCACCGTCTGGTACATCAACTGGCCCCGCGGGATGCCCATGAACTCGGCGTCGATGAGTTCCTGCGCGCCTGCCCAGTACTCGGCGAACACCCGGCGCCGGATCTCCTCCAGGTGGGAGAGCCCCTCCGGGTTGGCCTGGTCGTATGGCCCACCAGCCCACACCGTGTCCTCGTTGAGCTGTAACTGCTCGCGGTCCGTACCGCCGAACACCATGGCGCCCAAGCGGCCGTTGCCGATCGGCAGCGCCTCCAGCCAGTCGGCAGCCGGATCCGGATACCACAAACGCAGTCCGGAGTCGGCGGCGCCCGTGCCGTCCTCGGTTCGCCCTGCCCAGGCAGAGGCCGCATCACCACCGGCCACGACGGCGCCGGCTGCCCCAGCCGCACTCACGGCAAGGAACTCCCTGCGTGGAACGTGTGGTGACATCACAACTCCAAAAGGTCGGATGAGTTCTCCGTATAGAGTCACGTTCTTCGATTGCTCTGTCCAGACGCACGCCGTCCAGCCACACCCATTTTGATCCGCAGTATCCGATGCGAGAGGCCTGCGCTGCGCACCGCCGTGCGCCGCGTGGCCACGACATCTTGCGACCATCATCAGATGTATGACGTCCGATTCCTCAAGGGGGCGCGAGGCACTGCACGGATCATCTGCCTCACCAATCACTCAAGCGGCGGCAACCACTCGCATCACACGGCGAGTTCACTGCGAGAACGGATGCCGGCTTGGAATAGATGTGTGTCAGGTGGTACTTCACAGTCTTGACGGAGATGAGCAGCTCCAGCGCGGCCTGCTGGTTGGTCACCCCGGAGGCGACCAACCGGGCCACGGCCTGTTCCTGCGAGGTGAGCTTGGCCATGCCGGGGACGAGGCGAGTGCCGTGCAGGCCCGCTGGGGAGGGATCTTCGTCACGGTGATGCCGTCGCTGGCGAAGAGGAGTCGAGGGCTGCCGTGAGCTTCACGTCGCGGTCGCGGATGAGGTGTGTGAATGCGGCGGTACGGTCGCCGAGCCGGCAAAGACACTGCCGGGCCTGCTGGGTGGTCCAGCAGGCTGGGGTCAGGTCATGGGGGCCTTGACCCAAGGCCGGGTAGTTAGCGTTTTCGCAGGTCACGCAAGCCAGTTGAAGGATTTCTGACGCAGGACAACGGAGCTCGTTGGTACAGGCAGTCGACCAAGACAGCTTGTTTCCGAGGAGCCCCGTTGCCTTCGCATTGTGTCCTGCCGCTCGCACTGACGACCATCACCCGTACGGCTACGGTGGCCGGGGGCCGGTTCGCGCCGGGACATCTGGGAGAGCTGACGACGGTCGTGCCGTTCGAGCTCGTGGACGCGGTCCTTGCGGAGACGAGAGCTGTACAGCGGCGGCTGCGTGATCTGCCGTCGCGGGTCGGTGTCTACTTCCTCCTGGCGATGTGCCTGTTCCCCGAGGTCGGTTATCGCCTCGTCTGGGACAAGCTGACCGCGGGTCTGTCCGGGATGCCGGTGGTCTGTCCGTCGGCGAAGGCATTGCGTGACCTGCGCCGGCGGGTCGGCAGTGCGCCGGTGCGGGCGTTGTTCGAGGTGCTGGCCGGGTTGCTGGCCCGTCCGACGACGCCAGGTGTGTGTTTCAGTGTGTACCGGGTGGTGTCGTTCGACGGCTGTAGTTCGCTGAGGGTTCCCGATTCCGAGCGGAACCGTGCCTGGCTGGGGAGGACTTCGCATCATGGCTATCCGACGCTGGAGTTGATGACGCTGGTCGAGACCGGCACCCGGGCCCTGGTCGGCGCCGTGTTCGGGCCCACCGCCGAGGGCGAGACGAGCTACGCTCGCCAGCTGCTGCATCTGCTGCGCCCGGACATGCTGGTGCTGTGGGACAAGGGATTCGACAGCAACGTCTTCCTCGCGCAGGTCACCGACACCGGCGCCCAGATTCTGGGACGGCTCCGCAGCAACCGGCGCATGCCGGTCCTCACCCGCCTCGCCGACGGCTCCTACCTGTCGGTGATCGGCACCGTGAAAGTGCGGGTCATCGACGCACAGATCGCCGTGACCTGTGCAGACGGCACGTCCTTCACCGGGTCCTACCGACTGGTCACCACCTTGACCGACGCCCGCCGTTACCCGGCCACCGCGTTGGTGAGGCTCTATCACCAGCGGTGGGAACACGAATCGGCGTACTACGCGCTCCGCCACACGATCATGAGCGGCCGCAACCTGCGCTCGGGCGACCCGGCCGGCATCGAGCAGGAAATGTGGGCCCTGCTCACCCTCTACCAGGCACTGCGGACTGTAATGGTCGAGGCCGCGGAGACGCTGGCCGGCACCGATCCGGACCGCTGCTGCTTCACCGTTGCTCTTCAGACCGCTCGTGACCAGGTCGTCCAGGCCGCCGCTGTCATCACCGACCCCGCCGACGCCGCTCGCCTCGGACTGATCGGGCACCGGATCCTGGCCCGCCTCCTCCCGCCCCGGCGCCAGCGGGTCAGTACCCGCAAGGTCAAGTCACCGATGTCCCGCTACAGCACCCGCCACGACGATGGCAGGCCCGACACCAGCCGCACCATCACCGGTCTCGACATCAACGTCCTCGAGCCTGCGGAATCACACCCTCAGCTCCCCGCCATCTCCCGCGACGACCGGCACACCGCCCCCACCGACCGCCGCCGTCACCGGATCCTGGCCCTGCTCGAAAAGGACCCAACCCGCCTCTGGCGCCCCCGAGACATCGCCGCCCACTTCGGCGACATCACCATGGAAACCATGTATCGACAGCTCTCCAGATGGGCCGAGACCGGCCTCATCCACAAACTCGGCCCCGGCCTCTACGCCGCCACGGCGTGGACCCCAACACCCCTTGCGTGACCTGCGAAAACGCTAACTACCCGGCCTTGGGTCAAGGCCCAACAACCCCGTCGATCAGACCACCCGCGACGCCGCCCGCGTCCAGGCCGAGCGCGTCGTGCGCATCACCACCGCCCTCAGGGCCGGCCTCGAAGCCGTCTGAGCCCGCCCCGCGGAACACCCCGCCCTGGCCGGCCGGCCCGGGCATCACCGCGAGCCATGTTCTGACACCCTTCAAGCCTGCGGCGCACGGAAGATTCCGCGCGTCCGGCCGGTAGGCGCTTCGGCCCCCCGCCGCGTCGGGGCGGCCGGAGCACCTTCGTATGCGCGTCCGGGTCGGCTCAACTCTGGACAGCGGACGGGTCCATCCACACCACTTCCCAGGTGTGGCCGTCGGGGTCCTGGAAAGACCGGCCGTACATGAAGCCGTGATCCTGGGGTTCTCCTGCGGGCGCGCCGCCCGCGGCCATTGCCTTGTCCGCCAGCTCGTCGACCTTTGCGCGGCTCTCGGCGCTCAGGCAGAGAAGCACCTCGGAGGTCTGGGTGGAGTCCGCGATCTCCTTCTTGGTGAAGTCCTGGTAGCGCTGTCTGGTGAGCAGCATGGCGACGATCGTCTCGCTGATGACCACACATGCGCAGTCATCCGTCGTGAACTGGGGGTTGATCGAATAGCCGAGCTCGGTGAAGAACCTCTTCGCAGTCTCCAGGTCATTCGTCGCGAGGTTTACGAAGATCATTTGCTGGTGCACGGGCCGCCTCCTCCGTCTGTGGCCTTCCACAGGGATGGACTGCGCTGTCCCGCGGAACTCATCGCTCGCCGAAAGGAATCTCCGAGAGGCTCCCAGGCACGCGATGCCGGCGGCAGAGCGTCACCGCGGCCCGGCCAGGGCCAGCCCCTACCGAGCGGTCAACGGCGGCCCCTCCCCCCACTGCATGCGAACCGGCACCCGAGACACCGGCACCCGCTTCCGGATCGGCTCGATCACCAAGCTGCTCGTGGCCGACCAGGTAATGGGCAGCGTCCGGTCCGGGTTGATCCCCAGGTCAGCAGCGGCCGCCTGATCGTCACTCCCGGCCGCGACGCGTACAACGCGACCGCGTCCGCCGTGAACGCCGGCGGATAGTGCTTCATGACCACAAAATGTCCGTTCTCAGAACCTCAAGATCCACGTCTCAAGTTTCCAAGATCTAGGGTCAAGGCCCATCAGCAGATCCGCCGTTGATGAGACACTCCCGGCGAACGAGGCGGGTGCTGGTCACCGACTCTGACCGACGAGCACTTCGCCGGTTACCACGCTCGAGGAAGAGAGGCACGTGCGCCTCTTGTCGCCGGTCCGTGCCTCCACAGTGCCCGCGAACAGGGCCTGATTCCCATACACGGTGCGTCTGAAATCTGTTTCGGCTCCGGTATCGCCGCTGGTCAGAGCCAGTGAGGCGCCGTGTTCCAGATCGGAACACCCTATGTTACAGGCGGTTCCCCACCATGGTGCCTCACAAGTGAACCACGCCACAGGTAGCCGCTGACCGAAGGAGCAAAGCGCATGGATGGAGCCGCATCCGCCCCCGCCCGCCAGCTCGACGCCCTGATCGTCGGAGCGGGATTCGGCGGCATTTACATGCTGCATAAGCTGCGCAACGAGCTGGGTCTCAATGCCGTCGCCGTCGACAAAGCAGGCGGGGTGGGCGGAACGTGGTACTGGAACAAGTACCCCGGGGCGCTCTCGGACTCCGAGAGCTTGGTATACCAGTACTCGTTCGACAGGGAACTGTACGAGCAGACACCGTGGACGACCAAGTTCGTCACCCAGCCGGAGATCCTGGCCTACCTCAACAGCGTCGTGGACCGCTACGCGTTGCGGGAACACATTTTGCTGGAGACCGGTATGACCGAGGCGGTGTTCGACGAAGGGTCGGGCACCTGGACGGTTCGTACCGATCGGGGCGTCACGTTCCGGTGTCGATATCTCGTCACCGGACTCGGGCTTCTCTCCGCGACCAATGTGCCCGACTTCCCTGGCGTCGAGAGGTTCGCGGGCCGTCTGGTGCACACCGGCGCATGGCCGGACGACCTGGACCTGTCCGGGAAGCGTGTGGGGGTCATCGGCAACGGCTCGACCGGCAACCAGGTGATCACCGCCACCGCGCCCGTGGCCGCACACCTGACGTCGTTCCAGCGGACCCCGCAGTACAGCGTGCCCGCCGGCAATCGCGCACTGACGCCGGAGCAGCTAAAGGAGCAGCGCGACAACTTCGAGGCCACCTGGGCCCAGGTACGCAACAGCAACGTCGCGATGGGTTTCGTCGAGAGCACCGTCGAGACGTTCAGCGTGTCGGCCGAGGAACGTGAGCGCGTCTACCAGCGGGCATGGGAGCAGGGCGGAGGCTTCCGCTTCATGTTCGAGACCTTCTGCGACATCGCCACCGACCCGGCCGCGAACGAGGAAGCAGCCAAGTTCATCCGCCGAAAAATCGCTGAGATCGTCAAGGACCCGGAGACGCGCCGCAAGCTGACGCCCACGGACCTTTACGCACGCCGCCCGCTGTGCGATTCCGGGTACTACGAGACCTTCAACCGCCCGAACGTCACGCTGGTGAACGTCAAGGAGAACCCAATCACACAGATGACAGAGAACGGGATACTGACGGCGGACGGGACGCTACATGGACTCGACGTCATCGTGTGCGCCACGGGCTTCGACGCGGTCGACGGCAACTATATGCGGGCCGACATCCGGGGTCGTCGAGGCCAGAGCCTGAGGGAACACTGGAGCGACGGGCCCACGAGTTACCTCGGCATGACCACCAGCGGCTTCCCCAACATGTTCATGATCCTCGGCCCGAACGGCCCCTTCACGAACCTTCCGCCGTCGATCGAGACACAGGTCGACTGGATCGGGGAGACGATCCGGTACGTCTCGGAGGCAGGCGCCAGCTGGATCGACTCCACGCCCGACGCCGAAAGCCGCTGGACCGAGATCTGTGCGGACATCGCGGATCAGACGCTCTTCCCGCAGGCCGCGTCGTGGATCTTCGGCGCCAACATCCCCGGCAAGAAGCGCACCGTCATGTTCTACCTCGGCGGTCTCAAGCAGTACCGCTCTCTACTCGCCGACGAGTCGTCGGCCGGTTATCCCAGCTTCACGACGCAGGTCACGACCACGACCCTCACGCCTGCCTGACGACGGTCCCCATCATCGGTCGGGGCGGGCGTCCCAGTGACGTCCGCCCCGGCCGGTCGTTGCGCAACGAAAGATGAACCATGACGAAGTACGCAACGGTCGATCCCACGACCGGCAAGGTCCTGCACGAATTCGCCACGATGTCCGACGGGGAAGCGGAGCAAGCCCTCACCGGGTCACTTGACGCCTACCGGTCGTGGCATCAGGCCGATGTGGCCGACCGCGCTTCCGTACTGGCTCGCATCTCGGACCTCCATCGGCGGCACGCGAGCGAACTGGCCCACCTGATGACAGTGGAGGTGGGCAAACCCATCACACAGGCCAGGGCCGAAGTAGAGCTGTCGGCCTCCATCTACGAGTACTACGCGACGTCGGGACCGCGGCTCCTCGCCGACGAAGTGCTCGACATCGCGGGCGGTGGGCGAGCCGTTGTCCGAACGGCTGCGATCGGGCCGCTTCTTGGCATCATGCCGTGGAACTTTCCCCTCTACCAGGTCGCGCGGTTCGTGGCGCCGAATCTGCTGCTGGGGAACACCGTGCTGCTCAAGCACGCGGGAAGCTGTCCGCAGCAGGCCCTGCGGCTGGCCGAGCTCATCGATGCCGCCGGCTCGCCGGCCGGTGTGTACCAGAACGTGTTCGCCACCACGGATCAGGTGGCGAACATGATCGCCAGCCCGCACCTGCAGGGCGTCTCTCTGACGGGTTCGGAACGGGCCGGGAGCGCGGTCGGGGAGATCGCCGGACGACACCTCAAGAAGTGCGTGCTGGAGCTGGGCGGATCCGATCCGTTCATCGTGCTGCCCGGTGCCGACCTCGATCGCGCGGTGGAAGCCGCGGTGCACGGACGGTTCTGGAATGCAGGCCAGGCCTGCACCTCTTCCAAGCGCTTGATCGTCGAGGCATCGGTGTGGGACCGGTTTCTCGAAGCATTCATCCGGAAGTCCGCAGAGTTCCGGTTCGGCGACCCCATGAGCGAAGACACCCGCCTCGGCCCCATGGCCTCCGTCCAGGCACGGGCCGAGCTGGCCGCCCAAGTCGAGGACGCGGTGGCCAAGGAGGCGGTGGTCCACCTCGGCGGGGAGGTTCCGGAGGGCGAGGGTGCCTACTACCCCGCGACCGTGCTGTCCGGCGTGAGGCCGCACATGCGGGCCTACCACGAGGAGCTCTTCGGACCGGTGGCCGTCCTCCACAAGGTCGGCTCGCTGGACGAGGCCGTCAAACTGGCCAACGACTCGCCGTACGGTCTGGGCAGCGCCGTGTTCGCTCGCGACGAAGAGGAGGCCAGTGTCGTGGCGAACCGGCTGGAAGCCGGGATGGTCGGCATCAACACCACGATCAAGAGCGCCCCGGACCTTCCGTTCGGAGGCGTGAAAAACTCAGGCATCGGCCGTGAGCTCGGTCGTTTCGGCCTCGACGAGTTCTCGAACAAGAAGCTGATTCGCTTCGCCTGAACACCCCCGGGTACCCACGCCGACGACCGGTGGCCGACGAGGAGACCGTGCCGCAAAGACGGCACGGTCTCCTCGTCGGTGCTCGTGTGCGACGACGTCACTCGGTCCTGACCGAGTCCAGCAGCAGCTGAGCGACATCGATGACCTGGACGGACTCC
>Ga0307508_10005623_pt1 | contig 11879 bp, 7 predicted proteins | sample 9_EM_MG_FD_203089 | JGI IMG/M metagenome (GOLD analysis project Ga0307508, IMG submission 203089) | Populus trichocarpa ectomycorrhiza microbial communities from riparian zone in the Pacific Northwest, United States - 9_EM | ecosystem: Host-associated > Plants > Roots > Unclassified | place...
CCAACCACATTCTCTCTCATCTCTCAAACCAGGGATCAAAAAAATAAGAAAAATAAAGTTTGGGATCAAAATTAAATTTCATAAATTTTTAAGGACTGAAGGTTTATAATTTAAAAAGTTGGAGGACCATGAATGTTTAGCCCAAAGTTTTAAAAAAACCACCTCATTTTTCGTCCTTTTCAATTTTTGTCCTTAATAAATATTTTATGCCTGTGTATTTAGAAAACAAGAGAGATAGACTTAAAAAAAAAAACTATATTACTGTTGCAATCTATAGTAGTCTGTCTCTAACTAAATAGTATCTCTAACTAAATACTGGCATGAGAATAATATTTTTCTATATCTTTTAGAGTATTTGTAATATTTTTATTTTGAGACTGTGAAACATATTTTTTTTTTTTAAGATTGAAATGGAGATATAGTGTGGTTTTAAATCCAATCCTTTAAAAAATAAATTCCAAAACATAGTAGGGGATTGCTTCGTCCTATAATCCAACGTTCAATAAGCCTTGCGATGAAACAAAAGGAGTTGAGGCCAGTATAGCCAGGGGCCTAAGAAAGAAAAAGAAATTGGAAAAACTAAAACCCCGAATTGCACAATAAAAAAATGAGAAACCTCTATTGTAAAGAAACAAGGAAAAAGGGCAAAAGATATTTGTACAAGGCCTGAGTTCAAGCAGAGTCTTATGAGGCAATGACCGGCCCAAGATGTGGCGAGGGAATTTATGAATGTTTTTGACGAGTAAATTAGGCTTGGAGGCTATTATTTTTCACACTTGAGACCCGAGGGCCTATGAAAGCCAACAAATTCATGCAAATTGAGTTATCAGCCCACGAATTGCATACAAAACCAGGGGCGTGAATCTTTATCCAAATTGTTTGGTTTGGATTAAAAATTAAAAATTTAAGCATTAATTAAATTAAAATTTTTAGTATTAATGATACATATATTCTTCACATCATTTATTATAAGAAAGTTACACGTCTTTCTTGCAAAAAATAGAAGAAATAAAAGGAGTTTTTTCTACTAATTTGTTTTAATTAGAAAACTAAAACATTATTTTGACATTTTATTTAAAAATTAAAGTTAGCTTAAACTATATGATGAAAATAAGAATAATCAAAATATAAATATGATATGTTAGGATTTCTTATATATAATAAGTATAATTACATATTTAAATATAAATATGACAATAAATAACTTAATATAACTCTTAAAGTCTGAGTTGTTTACATGTATTTAGTAAATATCTATAGTAGAAAAACCTTGCAAGCAATTTGAGAAATAAGAATTTACAAATCATTAGATGTGTGATGTTAATATTTAAGGTTTTATATTACGAAATTACTATGATTTTTTCTATAATAATTAATTACTATCATTACTTTAATCTTTCTAAATTAGCCGACGGATCTCTAGTTTGGTATTGATGATCTTCTTTTTTTCTTTTTCTTTTTTCTCTTTTCTTCTAGATTTTTATACCCAACTCTCCAAATTTTTTAAGCAATCCTTCAATTAGTTTTCCTTTCATATTTAATCCATGTTCTTTTAATTGAAGGACTAAATTGAAAAAAAACTTTTATTAAAGGAATAAAAATGAAATAAAAAGTAAAAGAATGATGACTAAAATTGAAAATCAAACAACAAAGAGGACAATGACGTACTTTAGTTATCAAGAAAGAGAGAGAATAGGAAAAAACAAAAATAAACGACCAACAATAAAAATTCGACCACATGCGGCACACCAAGTGGAAGAGGAGACGATTGCGCATCTAGTGAAACAGCAGATAGCCAGATTTGGCCACCGAGTGGTGTCACACACACCACCTAAATGATGCAGACACCACCAACTTGCTAGCACGTTTGGAAGATGAGCCAACAGATTTCTAAATAAAAAATTAAAAAGACAACGTGAAAAATACCAAAATACCCCCATGAATCTGTTAATTACACAAAATACCCGTATGAAAATATCAAAATATCCCCAAAGGAAAAGCTTATTTTTTTGTTTTTTCTAAGGTTAAAAACGTGCATTCACTGTACATGGATTATGGAAAAATTGTAAACACCTGTGCCCAACAACTCAACAATTTTTTTATCTCGGGAACAATGAAGTATTTTTACTATTAAGAATCTTATGAAAGGTCAAGAAAACTCTTGGTCAATAATTATAAATTTTGTTGATTTATGGGGTAAAAAAGTAATTTTACTATAAAAAAATAGAAAAGATGCATATACATTCAAAGAATCTTTTAATGACTAATGAGCTAGTAAAAAAAACCAACAACCCCCAGCTTCAAGATTTAAATTTCTTTCACTTAAAAATAAAAGAGTAATTTTATTATAGCACTCTACAACAAACTATATACATAGAGCTACAATAACACTCTCACGCATCTTAGCTTTTCTTTTAATGTCGTTATAAGGCTGTATGTAAAGGGATGTACATGGCACATTGCCAAATTAATTTGGAGTGGAGTTAAAAAAAAAACAAACAAACCCTACGGTTTGCATTCCCATTTAGCACTACTAAAGGACTACTTGTAATCTTTATATTGATAGTTTGCGATTGTTTTATTAGTTATTGGGGGTAACAAGTCCACGAGCTATAAGTCTGGAATGCAAGAAAATGGAAGAAAATTCTAAATATCTCAATTAAATTATATTTGGATTGACTGTAGCCGGCCTAAGCAAGCTGGCCGGCCGGCCTGGACACCTATTTCTTTAATTACTCATCCTTCTCTTGCAAGTTAGATTTAAATATTCTCTTCATGCAATCACGCCAATCTTTAACTTCCTCTTCTCGGAAAATATATATTAATTCCCTGTAACTTCATACGCCTCTCTCACATTATTATCACTACCTCAACATAATCTAGAGTCGAAGCACCCCACATAAAAACAATATGAGGCAAGCTGGGACATACTCAGGAATACTTTCTGGTGGTTTATCGGGAAAAACTGGGCCTCACTCATTGCCTTTGGCAAGAATCAAGAAGATCATGAAGAAATCCGGTGCCGATGTGAAGATGATATCCGGCGAGGCACCGATTGTGTTCTCAAAAGCATGTGAGCTCTTCATTGAGGATCTAACACAAAGGTCTTGGATGATGACCATGCAAGGCAAGAGGAGGACACTTCACAAAGTGGATGTTGCCTCTGCTGTTATAGGAACAGATATCTTCGACTTTCTTGTCAACTTGGTGTCTAATTCCAGCCACTCCATGGATAATTCTGTGGAGATAGAAACAACTTGCAAATGATAAGACCTTCATCCCCTCCCAACATCTCTCTGACTCAAAGTACAGACTTGATCCACTATTAAACTGTATGATCTCCAAAACTACTTCCTCTACTTGATCTACCCTAAGTAACATGGTCGATGCACTAGTTTTCTGGTAAAATTATTTTAATATACGTATCTATACGTAGAGAACCAACAATGGTGGGGGTATGTATGTAACCTAGCCATCTCTGTGTGCTTGAATCATTTTATATTGCAAAGTCTATAAATTTGAGCACACATGATGTCCAAAACGAATATTTTGTTGCTGTTGTTAATCTTTTCCTCTCTTTTTTTTTCGTGAAAAACTTTGGGTCACCAACTGAATACTTCTCATGATGTAGACCGAAAATATGCCAAAGTTAACAATTATATTTTCTTGGCAAGGTTGCTCGCATAGTATTTCGATGCAGCTGAATTTTCTATTTTAGCCAAATTTTATGGAAGTAAATGCTTTGGAGTTGGTGATGATGGCTTTAAGACGACATTCTTTTCCAAAAAAAAAAAAAAGATGGCATAATCATGCACGCCACACAAACACACACACACACACACACACACATATATATTCCTTTTGTTTTCTATATAATCAAGATACGTATGTCTTAAGTTTAGTATTGTTATAGGATCTGTATTTTTTTCCTCAACTATTTAGAGAAAAAAACATTTGGTTAGTAAAATAATTTTTACCTCTCACATATAATTGCATTTTAAATATTAATTCTGTAAAAATTAAAATAATTTTTTTATTTATAAAACCTAATTTTTATTTATTTTACAAGTAAAAATTCATCTTACACCATAAAATCTATCACAACCAAAACACCACTTTAGTCCTACAAGACTCTACGCGTGGCTCACTCCTATCTCATAGGAGAAGTGTAAAGGAGAGTGCAGTAGTTATAGAAAATGTTGTGGAACAGATGAATTTTATCCATTATCTCATATAGAAATCTTAAAGAGATTATTTTTCCCGTAAAATCTGATTATGGCAAAAATCATGGTCTTTTGTTTTGGGTAATAAGAGATCGTAAAATGCCAAGAGTTTTTGTTTCAATCTAATTTACAAAAAAATTGTTATTACATGTTATCTGTACAAATAAACTCAGACGATGAATTATCTATATTTTCTAAATTTCAATTATTAAGATAATTAGAAAAACAGAATTGACTGGTTTTCAACCTAGAAATTCAATTTTTAATTTATTATTGACCCAAAATATCTATTCAACATATTAGATACCTTGATAAACTCATAAGTAGCCTTAAAAAACCGTATTTAAACCTAAAATAAACCCCAAAACTATAGTCAATCTGGCATTTTGCATCCACTTATGCATTTCATTCATTTTATATGCATTTATTCATGTTGAAATATAGATCCCTCAAAAGACCATAAAATCCATTACACTCTACTACGAAGAAAGATAATGTAGAATGAAAAAAGAGCAATTGTAATAACCCAATATTTCAAGACTTCGAGTCGTAAATGTTACGAAAAAAGGACGACTGTAATAACTAAATTTTGAATTCTCCAAAATTTTCTTGTATATTATTTTATCTTTATTTTTATTCGTAACAACACCAAAAAGATTAAAACAATTTAAAAAATATATTTTTATTAGGTTAACCATTTTTTTCCATTAAAACTGAGTTCACTAGGTTAATATGAATTAAACCTTCAGGTAAAAATTGTTATTTTCAACAAAAATCGATCACACCATATTAATAAGAGTCAAACCATGTTGTTGGGGACAAAAAATAAGTTTTAGGTGAACAGAAAATTAATAATAATGATGTTTAATTAACCAAATGGAGAATGGGTTAGGAGTCATATCAGCCAGGATAAAAACGAGGTGCAAAACTGTCAGAAGTGGGATTTGAACCCACGCCCTCTCACGAAGACCAGAACTTGAGTCTGGCGCCTTAGACCACTCGGCCATCCTGACACTCCTTGTTAGCTGTAACAATTTATTTATAATATTTATTTATCTTTGATTAAAATAACCATGGGTCCTTCAAGAGATCACATTTGGTCGAATCAGCGTCTTTTATTCTTCCATGTTTCAATTTACCAATGATGAAGTCCCAATATTCACCGATATGCTTGGATGTAGCAATGATTTATCGGAAAACGGGTTGGATGAAGTGACTCAACCCATTATAAAATGAAGGCAGCAGGCTCAATTTAGAAAAAAGATTATAATAAACGAGTTGATTTGACCAAATGCTAGAACTTCAAGGGTAACTCGTAATTTTCATGTCTATTCTGTTTTCACATCTTTTCTATTATGGCTTGGAAATCGATAACAAAAATGTTAATGGTAGTTTCTCTTGGAAATCCAAAATAATTAAAAAAAAAAACTATAAGTATTCCTTTTCATTATACATCAAGACACATGTTATTGCTTTGGAATAATAAAATAATTATTTTATCATTAAAAAAAAACATTAAACTTATTTACTCTTCAGAATAATATGGTTCTTTTTTATGACCCATAAGTTATTTTTAGATTGAATGAGAATAAAAAGATTTTTTTTTATATTTTTCAACACAATAAAATAACATAATTACTTTTAAAAACAAAAATTTTTAACTTGGTTAATAGGTTTTTTTTTTATATATATATTTTTAGTTTTTAACTCACGGTAAAATTACTCATTTACTCTTGAAAGCAAAAGTTTTTGAACTAGCACCCATAGTTTTTTCATATTTTTATCCTGGTATTTTAATTTACAATCAAGTTGACTAAGTTAAAATTTAATATTTTAATAAATATAAAATATTATTTAAAAATAAAAGTTATGCACCTGCAAGTAGCACACGCTTGTGCATTTTAGGCAACCCCTCCATCCCTAGGTGACGAGTGTGGAGACTTGTAGTGACCGAACAATGGCTTCTGGGATGATATTTGAATTATCATGGCAGCCCCTTCATTTCTAGGTAGCGTATGTGGCAAACGAACTATTGATTTGGCGTCAACGGTCTTTTCTTCTATTTTTTTTTCGTAATTCACTTTTTACTCCTCAATTTCCACGCCTAGGCTTCTAATTTTTCAAACTAACCCTTTGATTTATTCTTCCTTCATATTTGATTCATTTTCTTTTGATTACTATTTATTTTATTTAAAATAATTTGTAAAATTTGGATTTTTTTTCAATTTTATCATTCTTTAATTTTTTTTCATTTGTCAATTTGGGTCCTCATATTTTTTATTGTTATTTATTTTATTTGATGTAGTTTTTAAAATTGATTTTTGTTTTTATGATTTCACCCCTCTTTAGTTTTTTTTCCTATTAGATTTGATCTTCATTCTTTGGATTTTTTTGACAAATATTTTAAATTGATTTTTTCCATTTTATTCTTCAACATTAAATTTATTAGGAATTGAACTTATTGATTGAATATGGGGTTAAGATTTCACAGGTTGCGAGTTTAGGAGATTAACTCAGGTGTAAAAGATTTACCTAGGTTTGCTAGATAAATTTTTAAATTTATATATTTTTTATTTCATCATTCAATAGTTGAGAATTGAGCTTTTTGATTGAGTATGGATCTAGGATTTCATGGGTTGCGAGTTTGGAAGATTAACATATGTTTAAGAGATTCACTTGGGTTTGGAGATTGAGATATGTTCACTAATTTTGAAAATGAACCGAGTTACTCAGGTTTTTTTTATTTGTCTTTCTTTGTTAAATTTAGTTTTTTAAAAGAAATTTTATTTTTGAATTTAATTTAACTGAATTAATTAATTAAATATAAACATGAGATTCTCACTTCATGATATTTTATTTGGTTTGCTTTCAGGGTTGTTGCTTTGATAGTGCGAGTAGCCTCTTTCGGTGTTATCATGCAAAGTTTCACAGTGGTGTTAGAATCGTCTTGGTGAACTATTTTTTATGGTGGGGCAATGTCCATAAGAAAGCAATTGTGAGTCTCAAACAAGCTTTTTTTTTTTTTTCTCCTTATAAGTATAATAGTGGGAACTCAAATAGTTCCGGTTTTAATCCCTTAAAATTAATTTAATTATTTTACATCAATAAGATTTTTATTTTATTATGCTAAAGCGAGCATCAACCGAGTGCTGGAATTTTCTTAGTGCTGGAATTTTCTTAAGACATTGCGAGAACCCCATATCTAGGCAAACAAAACAAACAAAAAAGTCAAATATCAAGTAAAGTCAATGTGAATAGATCACAATTAAAAAAAATTAAGTGGTAAAAAAAAGACAAACTCTTCCCTTCATCGTACAAATTAGTCTAAGCCTTAGACCTGATTCCCTAAATTATAATTTTTTCAAATTATAAAATAAAATTTTATTTTGCAAAACCAAAAATCAATCAACTAAGAGATATAATATTTCTTCAACATCTCAAGATCCCTATAAATAGACATTAAAAACAAATCATCACTACCAATCACAAATCAAATTAATGTTAAAAGACCAAACAAGAAAAAAAAAAAGGAAATTAAGAAACCAAAGAGTAAAACATCCTAAGGGGGGAAATGTTTCTCTAGAGTAAAACACCGACACCTTTGAAGTTAGTTTTTGTTAATAGGAGCACACTTTCGTGATTCCAAGCCCATAGTATTATAATGACAGCCTCTGTCAAGCACAAGGAACATAAATGACCACTGGGGCGCATATATATATATATATATAATGCATATGACTAATTTTAATATCTGACTTGATCAGGATATTTGCGAGCTGAGAACCCACGCTCTAGCTTGCTGCTAGTTATTAACTGCTTCTTTCACACATTAAAAAACAGAAAATTCATCCAAGTCTGGTTAATGATGATTTTTATTTTCTCATAAATAGAGTGGCAACAGGCTGAAGTTAGGTTATAACTAACCTATTACAGAGATTTGGTTACATAATTTACTCTGCAGTTAAGTACACACGCTTCCATATGTGTTCTACATCAAGACAGGGCATAATACTTGTAGGTGAAACTAACACCGTAGAGACTGTTTAATTAAAACTACATTACATAGCATGACAATGCCTATGCTGAGAACCAGCTGAAGATTACACTTTCACTTAGGCCATGAGCGACTAAAGACTCGTTCTCTAATCGAAATGATGATGGATTAGTTTTTTTCTCTTCAACACTTCTCTTTCTTGATTCCTCTTGCCTTTTTCCAGCAATCGCAGCTCCCATTTTCTCTTTTCTTCTCCGCATGACATACTCTTCAGGAATAAATACGTCCATTAATTGTATCAGAAGATTATAAAAAACTTAATTAGGTGATGCAAAGTGTTACACTTGAGCCTGAATGGGAAGAAAAATCATGTATTTATAGGGAAAATGAAGTGGGGATACCATGGGCGTTGATGCCCATGTTTTTTCTTCAAACAAGCGAACACTTGTTAATTTTATGAAGTACAGTTACCTAGGTGAAAAGATACATGTTGGTTTCCGGGAAGTTTTTGACCTTATTGCATGCCGTGTAAGGCATCGAGGGAGAAAGGGGAAAAGAGCATGTGAAAGGGCTACAATGTGTCTTAGAGACAGGTGTAAGTGAAAGTACTGAAGGTAATGCATCCTTATGTTCTTGTTTCCAGTTCTGTTTTTATATTCAGTTCATGAGTTCTTTCGGTTAATTTGTCTTCCCTGAGAACATTTGTTGCTCAAGTAAATTATTTGTTAGTCCCTAGATTTTGGATGCAATTATATGTTAGTCTTTCATGTTCTAAAATCTATAAATTAGTCTCACGACAGTTGACTCTTATTGACTGCTTTCTTATTACTGTTTCTCTAAGCGTTCACTCTATTAATTTTTCTTTAATATTAGGGTGCTGTTTGGTGCTGTATTTATATTGTGTTTGAAAGTGCCTTTCAAAGTATATTTGTGCTGCAAAACATAAATTTGATTTTTTTTCATGTTTTCTCATAGACTCCAAAGAGGAAAAGGAGTTCGGTATATATGCCTTTGAAAATCAGTCTGGGAATACTGAGTTTGTTCATCCTCAAAATATTCATCACAGCAGAGCCTCTAAAATGGCGCCATATGTCAGAAGACATCGAGTCATAAGAGAATTAACAGAAAAAAGGTGATATTGTAGTGAAAATTCAATCAGCAACAGCAACCCATATATGTGTCTGACAATGATTCTCTGTCTGATACCATTAATTCATCAATCATGCGTTAAGACAGTGATAAACATGTTCCGTGCAGCACGCTGATTAATCAACTCACAACTCTACTCATGAGTGCAAGAAAGACGTGAAAAAGAAGAAGAAAGAAGATTATAGAAGGTGTCTTATAAGTCAAAAGCATTCGATGGTCGGTTGTATAAGATAATGTATTTAATTATCTTGAAACATCATAAAAGGTGGCTTGAAGAAAATATTTTCGGAGCAGTTTATAAAGGCATAAAAAGTGAAGGATTATATATACTTTTTGGGATATATTTGATATTTCAGAAGATTTGTTTTCTTCTTTAACTTTTTAAATTGGAGCTTTAATTAACATCCACTAAAATCTTACTGAATATACAAAATTGATTAACTACGAAAAATATCTTTCCTCAATTAATACATAAATTGACATGATAATACACTTGACCATAAAAAAAAAAGACTAATTAATTAATTAATTAATTATATATGATATAAATATAAATGAATCCATATTGTTTCTAATTCATCCTCGTATCCTTAATTGAATCAATTTTATCCTTATAACATGAGTGAATTTTTCATTTATTCTTCTGCTAACTTTTTTCATCTAAATTAACTAAATCAGTAATCAAAATATTTAATATTATATTGAAAATGGCCTTTGAGTTCTATGAACTTTCCAGTCATATGTTTTTTGTCTGATAAATAGAAGATTGTTTTTTTTTTTATAAAAAAAATAGTAAACACACAAGACAATACCTTTGTTCCCCTTTGAAACCTCGTTTCTCCTTCTATATCTCTTCGGTGACCCCCTCATGCACTTGAGTTGTCATTTTTTATATAATATTAAGTCATGTGCATGACTAATTATATAAATTTGGGGGAAGAAGTTAAAAGAATGATAGATTGGAAATTTGGTTATTTTATAAGGATAAAACAGCCTCAATTAAAATTATAATAACATATTGAAAACTCATCCCATATAAAAATATATGCTAGATCTAGTCACTCTTAAAATATTCATAACTCTCATTTTTTGCTACACATTATATTTTTATATAACACAAGAAAAAATAAAGTGACCTTAAAAATTGAACCATATGATTATGGGATCCATTGGTGGTTTTGACTAATCTAGTGGCTTGCATTTTTTTAATCTACTCTCATGGATGCACATTTGTTTTTTTTTTTCAAAGGAAAAAAAGCTTTGCCCACCAAACAAGCTACCTCCCCTGCAAGAAAAATAGGAACCTCATACCAAGTTTGTTAAATAATCAAAAGAAATAAACTTTCTTGAATCCAAAAAATATGAAATAATAAATATTGGGTTCATACTCAATCTAAAATAGGAGTTGTCCCTCGCAAACCTTGAAATCCAAAGCGATAACATTGCCTTCAAGCCATTGAATATGCTTAGGATAAGCCTAAAAATTATATAGGTTAAATATCGATATTATTCTCCTTTTTAATATAACACAAGAAAAGAAAATTTGAGAAAGAAAGAAAAATATGATTTAGAATAAGTGTAAGCTAATGGAAGCAGGGTTCATTATAGAAGTAATGTACCCCGGATGGCTAGAGAACATTGTCATGGTTAACAAATCCAATAAAAAATAAAGGATGTGTGTTGATTTCACATACCTCAACAAGGCATGTCCCAGTGACAACTTCATCTTTTTAAATTGACCTACTAGTGCATTAGACAACTAGCTATTCATTTCTAAGCTATTTGGATGCCAATTTAGAATATTAACACATCCACATGCACTTAAACAATGAAGAAAATACTTATTTCATCATTAACAAAGGGATGTACTACTATAAGGTCATAATTTTCTAGTGAAGAAAACCAGATCCAAATATTAAATAATGTTTACCAAGATCTTTAAGGACCAATTAGGAAGGAACATTGAAACATATATAGATGACATATTGGTAAAGAGCCCCACTTTCGAGTACCACCTTCAAAACTTACAATATGTTTTGTCTATTCTTCACCAATATTGGATGAAACTCAATCTATTAAAGTGCACTTTTGCTATACAAGGAGGAGAATTCCTAGGATTTTCTGATAAGGATAGAGCCTAATTCTAAAAAGATTACAACCATTATGGATAAAGTCCTCCTCGGTTGGTCAAAGAAGTTTAGAGACTAACTGGTCGAGTGGCAACCTTTAATAAGTGTGTATCTCAATTTGGGGAGCTTTGCCTCCCACTTTTAGAACATTGAAGAATGTGTTCAATTTTTAGTAGACTATCAAGTGCATGAAAGCCCTCCAAAACCTAAAGTCTTACCTTTCTTCTTCAAGAATTTTATCTCAACCTAAAAAAACAGAAAAACTATTCCTTGATCCAGGGGTAATAGATTTAGTTGTGAGCGATGTTATGGTTAGGAAGGAACACAAAGTTCAAAGACCTGTTTACTACACAAACAAAACCTTTCACAATGTTGAAATTAGGT
>Ga0307508_10005624_pt1 | contig 11879 bp, 19 predicted proteins | sample 9_EM_MG_FD_203089 | JGI IMG/M metagenome (GOLD analysis project Ga0307508, IMG submission 203089) | Populus trichocarpa ectomycorrhiza microbial communities from riparian zone in the Pacific Northwest, United States - 9_EM | ecosystem: Host-associated > Plants > Roots > Unclassified | place...
TGCCCCCCCCCCCCCCCCCCCCCCCCCTTCCTCAAGTGATAGCAGGCCTCAGTGCGGGCGCTCACTCCAATTGCCATGATCCTATGGGTCGCGTGCGAGTATGTACTGAATAAATAAAAAAAAAGTAGTAGCACTGCGCCAACGTGTCAAGGCATATGTCAACATTCAGTTAGGTTTGGCATTGAGGTGAGTCAACATCACGCCAACACACTTATATGGTATCGCAACTATGTATTCATTTTACCCCTCCTGTCACCATATAAACATAAAGCTTGCCGCAAATCAAACTTAGCGTAACACCACTGCATTAAGCCCGATGTGCATCTAGCTGCATTAAAGGCAAACGAATAGATATCTATCCTGACCCAATGTTGATGTCCGTTGTGAGACTCCAGAAGACGTCAAGAAAACGCTGAATCAACGTATCTACAACGTGTTGGGATAGATAAACAACTGTTGGATTTTTCTCCCGAGCAGAAACAACTCTCGTGGCTCTTCTCCGCTTCGTGACGATTAAAATACTCGACTAAAAAACGCGTACTCAATTCAAAATTCGAAACGATATCTAAGGTTCTTTTTTACTTCAGGCATCAACACGTTTGACTTTTCGACATGAGTTGAAATCCAATACTATCACCAAGTGGCGTCTATTTTGACTCCGTGGTCAGAAAAAGGAATGTTCGTATAACTGTTTTCTGACTATATTCTTTACTCCCCCTTTCCCCCTCAAGGATATGTACGTAGGTTATAAACGGGTGGATGCGGTGCGGAATGCGGGTGGCATTCCACACCGACGGTTGCGCTGATTCTTGTTTGCGGTCATGATGCGCTGCACGGAATTTGCCGCCATCGACGTGTTTTTTTTTTCTGATTCGCGCGACTATTTTAGACCCAATGCGACCACAGGGGTCTGCACGGTGGCGTCATCGCACGCGACCGAGAGACACCCAAGACAGCGCGATGTGCCTCGTGCGTTTAGTTAAACTGGGCAGAGCCGGGCGGAGTGGCGGTGGGGGGAGCTGTGTGTAGATTTGCGGTTTTCCTCGTCGTTTCGGAGAGAGGATTAGGATTTAAGGAGCAGCGGATATCCGTTTCACGCGGGAAGGAGTGCGGAATTGCTCAGCGGGAGCTTCATTGTGTGCCTGAAACGCGAGTCCAAGAGTAGCGACGGATGTGGATCTGGCTTCCGGTGGCGGTTGGCTGGGCTGACGAGAAGATCTCCACCCCTCCTCATCGCGGATGAGCGAGGGACGCAATCTGCGTGCATGCATCCGCCCTTGCCTTCGTGCATTCCGCGTGTACCACCGCTGCGACAGATTGGTCTTAGCGGCAGCCCTCTCCATATCAATCACTCCTCCCTCCTTCTTCCCTCTTCTCCTCTTCATTCCTCGTTTCTCTCCTTGCCCCTCCCCCCCGCATCATCCTCAATCGCTTCTTCACTTGTTTTCTGTTTCTTCCTCTCCTTGCCGACATTCGTTTGCAGGCTCTTGAGTTGTTTCTCGCTCTGTTCGAATAATACAACCCTCGCTCGACTCAACTTTTCTTCCGAAGCCGAATTCCAACTCCGTCCACGATGCGTGGATTCCTCTCTTTAGCTGCGGCCACTCTCATCGGTACAGCTTCGGCTGCTCTCCAGCCCGTTACCGTCAAGGGAAACGCCTTCTTCGTCGGTGACGAGCGTGTAAGTCTTCCCCCCGTCACTTCCTGTCTGACTTGTTCACTCCCTCGCTGGCTGTTTGAAACCCTCATCGTTCCCTCGTTGCCTGTCCGCCCCCCCCCCCCCCCTTCTCTCTCCCCTCCTTGCTCTCTTCTGCTTACTGATTCCGCGACTTGCGTTCTTGCTGACCCGCTTGCTTCCGGACGAGTGGTAGTTCTACATCCGTGGTGTCGATTACCAGCCGGGTGGTCAATCCAAGCTGAGGGACCCCATCGGCAATATCCAGGATTGCGAGCGTGACATCCCGTACTTCAAGGAGCTCGGAATCAATGCTGTCCGCGTCTGTAAGTTTCTAATCACCACCCGCTGTCTGGGGTTCTGACGGATCGTCCCTAGATACCGTCGACAACTCGGCCAACCACGACGAGTGCATGAAGGCGCTCGATGATGCTGGCATCTATCTGTTGTTGGTAAGGCCCGCTGTTGCCCCTGCTGCTCATCGTTCGGGCTAATATCCCCCGTCAGGATGTCAACACCCCGACCATCTCCATCAACCGTGCGGATCCCATGGCTACCTACAACGAGAACTACCTGCAGCACGTTTTCGCTACCATCGATGTCTTCGCCAAGTATGACAACACCCTAGCGTTCTTCTCCGCAAACGAGGTCGTCAACGACAAGGACACCACCGCTGCCGCTACGTACGTCAAGGCTGTGACCAGGGACATGCGCAAGTACATCAAGGAGCGCAAGCTCAGGGCCATCCCTGTCGGCTACAGCGCTGCGGATGTTGCCGAGAACCGCATGGAGATGGCCAATTACCTCAACTGCGGAGACGACGCCGATTCCAGGAGTGACTTCTTCGCTGTGAGTATCTCCCGCCTATCCGGTAGGAAGATTGGGCGCTGACCGGGTCCTCCCAGGTCAACGACTACTCATGGTGCGGTGCCTCCTCGTTCAAAACTTCCAACTGGAACGAGAAGGTTGACAACTACTCCGACTACTCGATCCCCATCTTCCTATCGGAGTACGGCTGCATCGTTCCCTCGCCTCGCCAGTTCGGCGAGGTTGGCACCCTCTACAGCGACCAAATGACGTCCGTCTTCTCTGGTGGTCTCGTCTACGAGTACTCGCAGGAGCCCAACAACTATGGACTCGTCCAGATCTCGGACGACCGTGGATCCGTCGAGAAGCTCGCCGACTTCGAGGCCCTCAAGAAGCAGTTTGCCGCTACGAAGAACCCCTCTGGTAATGGTGGATACCGCGAGGATCTCGACATCGCGGAATGCCCCGAGTTTGTCACGGGCCGCTGGGAGGCCAACAACACGCTGCCTACCCTGCCGCAGGCAGCCGAGAAGTACTATGTAAGTTTGAGAGCCCTCTGGATTTGCGCTGGTTGCTGACCACCTACGATGCAGACCGAAGGTGCTGGCAAGCCTCTCGGCGACCAGAACCTGATGGCTGGTGGTAACCCTGGCCCTTCCAGTACCAATGGTGTCAAACCTTCCTCGTCCTCCGCGGGAGGCCAGAATACCGCCCCCAGCGGCTGCTCCTCTTCGGTCGTCACTCTTGGGTGTATCATCGGAGCCTGGATCCTTGCTGGCGCCATGTTTGTGTTGTGAGAGGAGATATGATTGATGGTAACACGAAGAATGAGAAGATTATAGGTGTTTCACGTTTTTTTTTCGGCGATGCTTTTATTTTTTTCTCGAAAAGTGTGAGTGTTTTCTTTTTCTTTCTAAACGGTTTACGAGGGATGGAGAAGGATCATCTCCGCCGATGATGGGAAGTCTGTATATTGATACTTCGGTCTTGCGTGTGTACTCTTTACTGGAACCGGAGTCTGTTCGGTTTTTTGTCTTTTTACATTTTTTCTCTCCTGAAGTGCGATACAGTATATTTATAGGATACAGGTGGTTGCAGAATGGAGGCGAGGAATTGTATGCTTATCTTCATCCGAAGTCTCGTGATTACGGGTTCTTTGCCCCGAGACTTATGACGTGATGACGCCCGTGCAACCGTAGCTGATAATAAATGCTCGTTTTTCTTAACCCCCCCTTCACTATGCGGTAGTTATTACGCATCTCCTCACCACAGCACAAAGACACCACGATATAACCTGAAACATGCCGAAATCCACACCTCTGTCCGAAGACTCGTGATTTTGGATTCTTTGCCTGAAGACTTATGCTGAGACGATGACGCCGATGCAACCGTAGCTGCTACCTGGCAATACGCGTCTCCCCACCACATCACAAAGACACCACGATATAACCTGAAACGTGCCGAAATCCGCACCTCTGTCCGAAGACTCGTGATTTTGGATCCTTTGCCTGAAGACTTATGCTGAGGCGATGACGCCCGTGCAACCGTAGCTGCTACCTGGTAATACGCGTCTCCCCACCACATCACAAAGACACCACGATATCACCTGAAACATGCCGAAATCCGCACCTCCATCGTTGTCCTCAAAGGCGGCAGCATCTACAAAAACGGACGCATGTACCGCCCCTCTATCCTCCTCATTCCTCATTCCCCAGTCCTTCTCAGCGTACTCACTCGCCATCTTCAAGTCACCGTCTTGATGTCCGCACGCACGAACACCCCCACGCAATGGCGGTCCGCCTCTCGAGCGCCCAGCTTCCGAGACGGTCTGCTGCCGTACATAACGGCGCCGTCGTCGTTCCCGCCAGAGGTCGTGCTGCACCACTCGTCTGAGTTCGTCTGGCTCCGCGACAAGTTCCCGAAATCGACGGTGCACACGCTGCTGCTGCCACGGGACGGCGAGCGCAACACGCAGCACCCGGTTGACGCCTTCGACGACGCGGGGTTCTTGGCGTCGGTGCGCGCGGATGCGGCGCGGCTGCGCAGCGTGGTCGCGCGCGAGCTGCAGCGCCGCTTCCCCTTGTCCTCCGCCTCCGGCCGCGTGTGGGGCGAGGAGGACGTCATCGTCGGCGTCCACGCGCGCCCGAGCATGCGCCACGTCCACGTCCACGTGCTCTCGCGCGACATGTGCAGCCCCGCCCTCAAAAAGCCCAGGCACTACAACAGCTTCCAGACCGCCTTCTTCATCGGGCTCGACGAGTTCCCGCTCGCCGCCGACGACGACCGCAGGCCGGGGAGGCGCCACGGCGATCCCTGGGGCACCGCCCCGCTCGTCTGCTGGAGGTGCGGAAGTAGTTTTGGACGCAGTTTCGAGGCGCTGAAGAAGCATCTCGAGGTGGAGAAGGCGGCGTGGGTTTGCCGGCCGGCGGTGGAGACGGGTCGCGATGGCGGCAGCGGCGATGGCGATGAGGCCGAGGAGACGGAATAGCTATCTATGTATCTAGTGGGCGTATGTTTTTTTTTCTTCATTTGTTGCAGTAAGGGGCGGATTAGGGCTTCGTTTCTCGTGGATATGTAGTAATGAGGCGTATCTATGTATTCCGTTAGCACGGCGATCCTGCCGCCACGATCCATGCCCGACTTAGCGTCTGCCGCACCAGCATGCGCTGTACGACCCATCATCGCCAACAGGTCGTGTCCCCAACCACCACCACCCACCGCTCAACCAACCCAACCACCATGGCGCGCAAACATACCCCCAAGACACGGCCCCCGACCGAGCCGGAGTTGTCTGCGCCCCGTGCGTCGTTCGTGACGCCGGAGGGGGTGACGGTCTCGGAGATCCCGCTGGGCATGCCCGACCGCGGCCGCAAGCCCGGCGGCCGCACACTGCTGGACGTGATCGACGAGAAGCGGCCGCGCGACGCGCACGGCAATCCGATCGGCGCCACGACGAAGGAGGAAGTGGAGGAGATCGACGTCTTCGGCCACGCGGGCAACACGTTCTTCTTCGCCGTGCCGCTGACGATCCTGCTGTTCTGGCTCGACGTGCTCGTGCACCTGCAGTACAAGCAGGAGGCCGAGTGGCGGCTCGTCGTGCTGCGGTGCGTCAAGGCGTTTCCTGGTGAGTCCCTCTTTCTTGTTGTTCTGGACATCGGTGGGGTCTGACGGCGGGGGACAGCGATCTACGCGATCCACTACTTCATCCACCCGCGCCGCGTCTGGACCAGCGTCCGCCTGTGCCTGCTCACGCTCGCCATCGCCGCCGGCTGCTACGTCGTCACTGCCGTCAACAGGCACGGCTACTACTTTGTCATGAAGAAGACGCCGCCGCTCGGCACGCTGTGGATCTGGGCCGTCGTCGAGCTCGACATCCTGGGTGCCGTGGCTAGTCTGGGCGCCGTGTGGGGGTACGCTTGGTACCACGGATATGCGGTTTGGTAGCGATGGAGGTTTTTGTTCGCTGTATCTTTGGAGTGAAGCTTGTGACGGCGGAGTGTGACAACAGAGCCTCAATTCTGGCGTGGACGCTAGTTAGTTTCCAGACCGTGCATAACGCCTCGCGAGCTATGTATCCTTTTCCCTATGCATAATCTCGCCCCGAGATGCCTCACTCTGGGCATCTTCCTCAGCCTTGTCCAGCCCCACTTCATCCGGCAACCATGGTGGAAAGAATGTTCAGGATCCGCGAAAGGATCCCGAATCTTGAAATGATCCCTGTCCATACATATCTATGTACATACCAGTCTTTTTCCTTGCTGCCGCCCGCGAGATCTTCTGCTGGCGCTTCCACTGCGGGCAGTTCTTGAAAGATGCTCTTGCATCTGGCACTTGCACTGACGCCATCCGCACTTGGCCGAGGGTCTGTTCTTTGTCCACTTCAGGTACCGTCCAGTAAGGCAGTGACCCGTCTTCAGCCGGTGTTTATCTAGCACCCCTGCTGTAGGCCAGAACGCATGTTGCGACGCTTCGGAGAGCCAGACTGGACATCACCATTGCGATCCCATGGTGCCCAACCCACAAGGGCGTCCCGGGGGACAAGAAGGTTGACAAGTGGGTCAAACTGGCAGCGGATGAATCCGACTATCTACCAAGGAGTGGAATGGAAGCAATATGTACACAGACCGGCATAGCAGACGACCATTGCCCTTCCCTCGATCCCTTTCACATCTGAAGCGGGAGGTCTCGGAGAACAGACGGCGGGAAGCCAAATAGTGCGCGGACTCCCGGTTGACTACATAGGGAGAAATATCAGCACTGCCGGCAGGGAAATATGTGCCAGAAAGCGGACCCAGCAGCGGCGAAGCCCAACAAGCGGCTGAGATCGCATACATCTGGCTGGGGCTTTGATTCTAGTGGTGGGTGGGAAGGCGCTTCCATCGCTTGCATGCATCGCAGCACCTCCCCGCAACAGAGTCCATCAGGGGCTGTTCATCCTCCCGCCCACTCAATCGCCCCCGACCGGGCGCATTTGGAGTTCATCAAGGATTGGTGATTAGTGCCTGCACCGAGGATGGCGATTCAAGTGTCATTGTGGCAGAGAGCATATCTGGACGATGGAAAATTTATATATGTAAGTACAGACGCGAAAACTATACGTATAGTCCATTGTGTACCAACCCCTTGACGGATATTATATACATACCGTCGGTTCGTACCTCTCCCCTTCTTAATCTCATGACTCCTTCTGAGGGTGTTCGCCGTCAGGATCAGCTAATAGGGGCGCAGTGCCAATACGAAGAGCGGGTACGAATCCACAGGTAGAACGATGATGTTGTGGCATTGCGGGCTGCGATGATAGGTGTCACGGTGTCGCAAAGAGGATGTGATATTGTGCGCCACTGGGAAAATACGCGATGATCACCACAGGTCGCACGTGATTGATCGCAAAACAAACAACCGAAGTGATGCGACCCTCAAGTTGCTACTCGATCGATTAGCTCTCCGCCTGGTCTATACGGGTCGCCTGGGCAGAGCGGAGCTCGGCAGGAACCGATCCACAGCTCATAAGCCATCTCGTGATGCGACTTCCCGGCCAGCGCTCGGTGAAAGCACCGCTTGTCACTCTCGTATATACACGGCTGTCTACCGAAATCGCCGCCGCCACCTGGCAAGCCATCTGCATGTTCTCGAGGCTGCATGCGATGACAACGAGAATCCCACGACATCAAGTCCAGCGAACGCCCACTGCCACGAGATGACTGTGGGATGTCCGTCGCGGCGGACCTCGGTGAGTCGCCGTCCTAGTTCTTTGCTTCCACATGGGTCCAACAGTTGGATTCGCTCCACTGGACCCACGAACCATTTCGATTGTTCTGCCGGTGGAGGGGGGATGACACTTGGTATCACTATGTTGGTGGGTGAGGTCTGAGGAGAGGAATACACGGGGGGATTGCCGGCCCTCCATATTGGGGGAACTGCAACGCGTCTCGGAATCACACCAAAAGGCCAAAGATGTAGGAACAAGAAATCGAGCCCTGGACCGCCTCCATGCAAATGAGGTTATAATCAAAGCAAACCCGCCACGAACGATAATAGAACTAACAAACCATATTTTGCCAGACTTCTACAGGGCGCTGTACACAGAAAACAATTCCTTTGATTCAACAGCTAGAGGAAGGTTCAATCATCGTCCCAGACAGTCCCACCATTTGCGGTTCAGTCATCGGCGGCCATCAATACTCCAGGCCCAACAGAAACCCCAAATAATGTCCATCCATATATCCATCTGGCTAGCCATGAGATCAGAAATTATCACTCTCTTCGCCATCAGGCGTAGCATTTTTCCACAAACTTTCAGCGTAGACCGTGAGGACGTATTGATCCCACGTGTCCAAATTGGGGGTGTTGCAGACCGAGGGTGCTGTAGTCGCCCTCCGCCCAGGCCTGTCCAAGAAGAGATAGATGCGCACCAATCACAAAGGAAAAGACGTAGGAATCGTGACCGCGGACCAAAGAGAGAACAAATGGAAGGCACACCCGTCCCCTACTCCTTGCCGTCGGATGCCATGAAGGAGGGTGTGGGGAGGATCAGCGGCATCTCTTCCCCGACGCCTAGCTCCACCGCGGCGACCTAAAATCTCATCATCCGAAATGGCAGATGAGTCCAACACACGAGATGCAGCTTTCAAATTCCTCACAGCTCCCATATTGCCGCCCCGAATTTCGACAAGAAGTTGTGAAAGCGATGTCAACGGTGGCACTCGCGTCAGTACTCTCGAGCCGTCCTGACCGGCGGTACTTGATCCTGTACCCTTTTAGCGCGAGCCGTGGGATAGGGGAAACCTAATTCGCACCGTTGGCCACCACCTCATCTCCCTTCTCCTTCTCGTTACCCTGCGCCTTCCACTTCCCCTTCCCCTTCCCCATCTTCTTTTCCTTTTCCTTCTCGTTCTCCTGTATCATCTCCTTCTCATTCTCCTGCACCTTGTCCTTCTTCTGCACCTCACCCCTTCCCTCCTCTTGGAATTCATCTTCTTCTTCTGTCTCTTCGTCACACGAAGCTGGCCGAGGAGCAAATCGATATTTTGCATTTCGTCTTCCATCTCTACGCGAGTGGGGTTTTCCGCGGATGGTGAAAGCGGAATCGGCGGAAACGGATGGGCCGCGCCTTCCTCCATCCTCTCATCGACCTGGTGAATAACCATCTGTGCTCGATGAAAGAAGGACTCTAGGAGCCTTGCTTGGTGTCGGAACTTGCGCATGTTCTTGTCAATCGATCCAACATTCTCTGAATTGCAAAAAGCTTCGGGAATTGAGTAGAACGCCGGCGGCGACAGAAGTTCCCCTCGGCCATAGTTTTGCAAGGAATAAAACTCCTTTCAGCACCGCCGGAGGCCGTGACACCTCTTCAAGGTGTGTCCCGAGTGGAAGGCCTAGCAGAAGATCCTGTGGGCGGAGGTGCGGAAGGAGGCCGGGAGGTGGAAGGAAAGGTGGAAGATCCGGGACCTCCTGGCGGACGAGAGGTGTGGGCGGGCGGTACTGGACTTCCTCTCCACCACGGATGTTGGAAGGCGGGTGCCGGGCGAAGAGGACGCCGTGAGTGCGGTGTCCAAGCTGGAGGTGCGGGAGTGGCTGGACGAGCAGGGAGCGGAAGCGGAGGGGACGGGTGCTGGGGGGACTCCACTGTTCCTGCCCACGCCCGACTTCATGGCGTCGGTAGGAACGGGTTAGGCGCTGGACGGTTTTCTTTCTTTCGTTCTCTCCTTTGTCCGTCACGCTCGCTCTTCTTTCCTTTCTTTTGTAATCTCGGTGCGAACCACATCTTCTTGGGACAGGCCTGGGCGGAGGGCAGAGGGGAGCTTGCAACGTGCCGCCACTGCGCGGACAGCAGAAAGGAAACGGACTGTACATAACCTCGCCGTGATCTGATAGGTCGCATGCGAGTAATGAATAAACAAAAAAAAAAAGCCGGAGACCGTGAATATGCCTGTGCAGGGCCTTGGCATCTTTGTAGTAAGCTTGTCATAGGTTTCGAAGATCTTATACGCGCGATAGGCGTTTGAAACCCATTGGTATCCGAGGTCCTTTACGTGCATACGGTATTCGTCGACCCACTCGGCTGTAGGTAAGCACGTGCAATCGACTTCCTTGATGTCCAAATTCCGAAACGAAAGCTTGGGCGGACTTGTGTCCGGGAGTCCTGGTGAGATGAACCGTGGCTCGTGGAGCCGTCGGCTGGGGGTCGATGGATCGGCCATTGTACTTGGAGTTTGTAAATCAGCAGGAGTTGGGAGAAAATGCAAAGGCGTTGCGTTCGCTCGGCGCGATGTCTACGAGAGCGTCAACCGTAGACACCGGATGTCGACGAGAGCGTCAGCCGTAGCCACTAGACGCTGGATATCTACGAGAGCGTCAGCCGTAGCCACCAGACGCCGGATGTCTACGAGAGCGTCAAGCGTAGATACCGGGTGTCGACGAGAGCGTGAGCCATAGCCACCAGATGGCAGATATCTACAAGAGCGTCAACCGTAGACACCGGATGTCGACGAGAGCGTCAGCCGTAGCCACCAGACGCTGGATGTCTACGAGTGCGTCAACCGTAGACACCGGATGTCGTCGAATGCGTCAGCCGTAGCCACCAGACGCCGGATGTCGTCGAGAGCGTCAGCCGTAGCCACCAGACGCCGGATGTGGTCGAATGCGTCAGCCGTAGACACCGGGTGTCGACGAGAGCGCCAGCCGTATCCACCAGACGCCGGATTTCTACAAGAGCGTCAACCGTAGACACCGGATGTCGACGAGAGCGTCAGCCGTAGCCACCAGACGCTGGATGTCTACGAGTGCGTCAACCGTAGACACCGGGTGTCGACAAGAGCGTCAGCCGTAGCCACCTGACGCCAGATGTCTACGTGTGCGTCAGCGGTCGCCGGCCATCGACGAGAGCATCAGCCGTAGTCACAGCACGCCGGATGTCCTGAATGTCAGACGTAGTCACCATACGACGGATGTCGTCGAGAGTGTCAGCCGTTGCCGCCATACGACGGATGTCGTCGAACGCACCAGGCGTAACCACCGGACGCCAGATGTCGAGCTTGTCAGCCGTAGACACCATACTCCGAATGTCGACGAATGCATCAGCCGTAGCCATAGCCGGACGACGTCGTGAGAGACAGCCGTTGCCGGATGACATCTAGAGAGAGCCTGCTATAGCCGGGCATCGAGAGAGCACCTGTAGATGTTCATTTTTGCTTACAAATATGCAAGAAATATGACATTGCGGCTCGCGCAGACATGTCCGAGACTCACCTTGACCTGCCATCTCCTCAAAGTGTAGAACTAATACCAAAGAACGATTTCCAATGCCTCCTGATTGTTGCTTTAGACGTGGGGTGGCAGGGGTAGATGTAAAAGTTGAAGGCTGCTTGCTGATCCAATCCCCACACGAATGGAACATATTTGCCTCCCTCATTCTTTGTCATCCTGGTCATCGGCGCCACCACCTGGAGTAACCTCTTGTGAATCGTCTTTAGAAATTGGCGAAACCGAGGACGTCTGTAACATTCTTCTATGTCTCCCAACCTAATCTTGGCGAAATGGGTATCACTGGCAAAGTAGGCTTCCAAGAACATGCACACGGCGAGACAATGTCATCGCAAGCACTCCAATACGTCTATAATCTTCTTGTCCATCGTTGGGGATTACTTTCGTGGGTGTGGGCTATCGATAGTTGGTGAGGTTCTAGTACTTTCGTGGGTGTGGGCTATCGATAGTTGGTGAGGTTCTAGGAAACGCAAAGTTGAAGAATACGTCACAATTTGTTTTGTTGTGGGTAGAGAGGGTGTACCCAAGTCGAGCACGTACGTAAGTCGAGCGCTAACGCACTAAGAGGGCGCTAGTGCACTAGCGTACTCTAGACCGCCAGCGGCGTTTTATTTGCGCCGCGACGCAGGTTCAG
>Ga0307508_10005625_pt1 | contig 11877 bp, 12 predicted proteins | sample 9_EM_MG_FD_203089 | JGI IMG/M metagenome (GOLD analysis project Ga0307508, IMG submission 203089) | Populus trichocarpa ectomycorrhiza microbial communities from riparian zone in the Pacific Northwest, United States - 9_EM | ecosystem: Host-associated > Plants > Roots > Unclassified | place...
GCCGGCCAGCCAGGTGGCCATCCAGGTCACGGCCTCCGGCGAGGTGCCCGAACTGGCGAACTCTCCGGTGACCTTCGTGCTGGTTCCGCCCGCCGGCGACCAGGAGCAACTTCGGCGGCCCCAGCGGGACTACGTCAAGGCCGTCTGGTCGGCGCTGCTGACCGCGGGCGGAGCCTCGTCGGTCAGCTTCATCGACGCACCCGGAGCGCCCGCGGCGGCCACGATCGCGGCGCCGGCCGTGCCCCTGCCCGATCTGCCCGGGACCCCGCTGGTACCGAGAACGACCCTCGGACAGACCACTTGTGAACTCTCCACCTCGACGTACTTCGCTCCGGACACGCCGGTGCTCGTGGACCGGGCGGCGACGATCGCGGACCTCCGCGACTGCGCCGCCAAGGCGGGCCCCGGCACGACCGTCGCGCTGGACGCGTGGACCGCGTATTACGGCCCGCTCGATGCCGCCGGCCAGCCGGCCAGCAATCCGCACGCCAACATCTCGCTCAGCGAGGCCAGGAACAAGACCATCGCCGACCTGCTCGTCAGGATCGGCATCGGCCGCGCCGCGATCACCCGGATGACCGGACACGGCAGCGCGGATCAGCCGGACCCGCGGGACCCGGGCTCGGCCCGGAACCGGGTCGTCCGGATAACCATCACGACCACGAAGCAGAGCGGAGGGAACAGGTCATGACCTACGGCACAGGGACGGCATGGCAGGCTACGTACACCGAACGGGAGGCCGTCAGACGCGGCTTGATCTCCCGAAAGGACTACCGGCAGACCGTTCTCTGGGCACGCACCGTGGTCGAGCATCACCAGGCGGCCGGAACGCCGAGGCAGTCCTGGGAGCCCAACGCCGTGCACATCGAGTTGCTCGTGGGGCCGGACATCGAGAACGGCGAGGCCGAACTCGCCGGACGGCTCAAGGACGACGTCGATCCTATGCTCGACCGGGCTCAGCGGCACCTCGCAGCCGCGAGGGCCAGGCTCGCGGCGGCCGAACAGCATCCCCTCCTGCTGACCACCGCCGAGTCCGGCAGGACGTACACCTGCGCCGAGGCCGCGAGCGCTGTGGCGGCGCACGACCGGACGATCGAGGCCGGTTACGCGGCCGGCAAGACACATCACCGTCCCTCGAACATCTGGCTCAAGCGGATCGGCGGCTGGGCGCCCTGGGTCGAGGCGGTGGGCTTGTTCGCATTCCTCACCTACTACCTCAACGTGCCCCTGCTCCAGCCTTGGGAAGACTGGCTGGGGTGGACATTCGCGGTGACCGTCGTCGTCTTCGCCATCCTCGGCCAGACCTGGCTGGCACACCACGCCGCGCTCAGCCACAACCAGGCACGTGAGGCGACGGCCGAGAACCACCGACAGCATGCCGAAGCAGCCCGCACTCGCCGTACCAGATACCTGCTTGGCGCTGCGGTCATCGCGATCGCCATCACCGGCGGCATGATCCTGCGCGGCCTTGCCGCGCTCGGCGACGTATCCCTCGGCACGAGCATCGTCATGGCGTTACTTGCCGCGGTGACAGGCCTGCTCATGCCCACCATGGCGTACTTGGCGATCGCGCTCGACGGATCCCGGATCTCGCGGGAGCGGGACAGTCTCGTCGCCGGCCTCGACCAGGACTTCACCGGGCAGACCGACTACAAGACCGGAGCGCAGGGGAACCTCGACCTGGTCACGGAGACGGTCCACGTCGTGACGCAAAAACTCCTCCCGGACATCTGCGCCTCGGTCCAGGCGACGGTGGACACCACGCACGGGCGCTACAACTTCGGGCGAATCCAGATCGGCGGGCTGGTGGCCGACCCGCCGAGCAAGACTTCACTCAGCGTGCGGCAGGCGTCCGACGGGGCCTGGCAGGGTCAGATCTCCACCGGGATTCCCGGTGCGCGAGCCGTCGACCTGGTGCCGCTCCTCGACCGCGCGAGCCGGCTCTGCGCGCTGGAACGCGAGCGTGCCGCACTTCAAACGAGGCACGACGCAATCCCCCCGCACCCGTGGACAAGCCGCTGAACCATCCTGTTGCGAACGCGCGGGTACGGTTGCTCGCGTGGGCCGCACCGTTGTCGCGACGCAGGCGCGGGGGCGGTGGGCTGTCGTGCTGGCCGTCGTCGTCCTGCTCTGTGCCGTGCCGGTTGTTCTCCAGCTCCGCCCGGCCCTGGCCGCCGAGGTCGATCCCGCCGCGCTGACCGCCCGGATCGCCGCCTCGCGCAGCCGGCCGTATCAGGGTTTCGCGCAGAGCTCCGGGCTGTTGCCGCTGCCCTCGCTGCCGAACCTCGAGCAGGTCACCGCCCTGGTCAGCACCACGATCCAGATGCGCACCTGGTACGCCGCCCGGGACAGCTGGCGGGTCGACGTCATCGACGGCGGCAGCGAGCGCGACGTCTACCAGACCCCGGACGCCCAGTACGTCTGGGACTACGGCGCGAACCAGCTCACCCGGATCGTCGGCGAGCAGCCGGTCCGGCTCCCCCGGGCCGCCGACCTGACCCCGCCGGAGCTGGTGCGCAGCCTGCTCAGCGTCGCCGCCGGTGAGCGCTTCGAGGCGCTGCCCGGGCGGCGGGTCGCGGGCATCGACGCCGCCGGGCTGCGGATCGTGCCGGCCACCGCGGACACCACCGTCGACCACATCGACATCTGGGCCGACCCGGACAGCGGGCTGCCGGTGCAGGCCGAGGTCACCGCGCGCGGCGGCCAACGGCCGGTTTTCGTCACGCGCTTTCTGGAGCTGCACCTGAGCACGCCCGATGCCGGCGTGCTCACGCCGCCGATCCCGGACCGGGCCGGGATCGGCTACACGCAGACCAACGCCCCCGACATCCTCAGCGCGATCAACCGGCGGCGCTGGGGGCGGCTGCCCGACCAGTTGGCCGGCCTGCCGCGCCGGGACGCGTTCGCCCGGGTCACCGCGGTCGGCGTGTACGGGACCGGCCTGGCGCAGTTCATCGTGATCTCGCTGCCCGGCCGGTTCGGAGCGCAGGCGTACCAACAGGCCTCCCGGTACGGCGTCGAGGTGACCATGCCGCCGAGCGGCGTCACGCTGAACGGCACCGCCGTGACCATAGTGCCGGGCGAGGCCGCGCTGATCAGCACCGGACTGCTCAGCGTCCTCGTCGTGCGCGGGCAGCAGACCTACCTGGTCGCCGGGCTGGTGCAGCCGGCCTTGCTGCAGCGCGTCGCCGGGGACCTGGCCGTGGCCGCCGCATGATCATCACGCGTGACCTCACCAAACGCTACGGCCGCACGGTCGCGGTCGACGGCGTCGGCCTCGAGGTGCGCGCCGGGGACCGCTACGGGCTGCTCGGCCCGAACGGCTCCGGCAAGACCACCCTCGTACGCATGCTGCTGGGTCTGGTCTTCGCCACCAAGGGCGAGATCGAGGTGCTCGGCCGGCCGGTGCCGAAGCGGGTCAAGGAGATCCTGCCGGCGATCGGGGCGATGGTCGAGGGCCCGGGGATGTACCCGCACCTGTCCGGGCGCACGAACCTCGCCTTCTTCGACGCGGCCGGCCCCGGCGGCGGCCGGCGGGACCGGCGCACCCGGGTCGGCGAGGCGCTGGAACGCGTCGGCCTGGCCGGGATCGACCGGCGACCGGTGCGCGCCTACTCGCTGGGCATGAGGCAGCGGCTCGGCCTGGCCGCCGCGCTGCTGCGTACGCCGCAGTTGTTGATCCTCGACGAGCCCACCAACGGCCTCGACCCGCGCGGCATCCGGGAGATCCGCGACCTGCTCACCGAGCTGAACCGGGCCGGCACCACGGTGTTCCTCTCCAGCCACCTGCTCGCCGAGATCGAGGCGCTGTGCACCCGGGTCGGGGTGATGGACCGCGGCCGGCTGGTGCTGCAGGACGAGTTGGCGACGCTGCGGGCGCCGACCGGCCGGGTGCTGGTCGGCACCAGCGAGCCGGAGCGGGTGGTCGCCCTGCTCGACGGCAAGGTCGAACACCGCGACGGGCAGCTGCTCACGGTGCGCCATCCGGACGCCGGCGCGCTGAACGCCGAACTGGTCGCCGCGGGCATCCGGATCACCGAGATCGGCGGCGAGCGGCGGTCGCTGGAACAGGTCGTGCTGGACGCCACCACGACGAGCTCCGACCGGGTGGAGGCGACATGATCCGGGTCGAGCTGGCGAAGCTGTTCCGCCGCCCCCGCACGTACGTGATCGCGGGTTTGCTCTGTCTGTTGCCGTTGATCGTGGCGATCTTCCTGGCCACCACCCGGATCCCGCCGCCGCCCGGTCAGGGTGGCGCCTTCCTGTCGGCGGTGCTGAGCAACGGGGCGCTCTATCCGGCCGCCGCGATGGCGCTGGTCCTGCCGGTGTTCCTGCCGGTGTCGGTGGCCGTGCTGGCGGGTGACTCGGTGGCCGGCGAGGCCGCCTCGGGCACGCTGCGCTACCTGCTGATCCGGCCGGTCGGGCGGACCCGGCTGCTGCTGGCCAAGCTCGTCTCGCTGATCGTGTTCGTGCTCTTCGCGATCGGCGCGGTGCTGGTCACGGCGTATCTGACCGGCCTGGCGCTGTTCGGCTCGCAGCCGTCCGCGGGGGTGGCGCTGCCGGCCGATGTCACCTCGTTGTCCGGCGTCACGATCACCCCGGCCGGGCTGGTGCTGCGGCTGGCCGGCACGGTCTGCTACATCGTGGTGTCGATGCTGGGCGTGGCGTCGATCGCGCTGTTCCTGTCCACGATCACCGATTCGGCGCTCGGCGCGGCGATGGGCGCGCTCGCCGTGCTGGTCACCAGCCAGGTGCTGGTCACCCTGGACGCGGCCGCCGGGATCCGGCCCTACCTGCCGACCCGGTACTGGTTCGCCTGGATCGACTTCTTCCGCGAGCCGATCCTGTGGCGCGACATCGAGCGCGGCGCCGGGATCCAGCTGGTCTACCTGGTCGTGCTGCTCGGCGCGGCCTGGGCCAACTTCATGACCCGGGATGTCACGAACTAGCCTTTTCCGCCGCCGGTCGGCTCAGCCCGGGCAGGTGGTCGGCGCGCTCAGCGGCGCGCTGGACAGCGCGGTCAGGACCAGGGCGGTGACCGCGGGGTTGGTGGGCAGCTCGCCGTGCGAGATCCGGGCCTGCGGGCAAAGGCTCTGCATCGGTACGTTCACCGCGCCGGCCAGCCGGGCCGAGTCGGGCGGCTGCACGGTCTCGTCGTTCTCGGTCCAGATCGACAGCCACGGCAGCCCGCTCGGCAGGGCGGTGTCGTCGAGCCCGGCCAGCAGGGCGTTGCCCGGCACAAGCTGCCGGCAGGCCGCCGGGCAGGCGTCCGGGGCGAGCGCGCCCGCGCCGGCGATCCGCGCCCCGTGCAGCGGCGATCCCAGCGTCACGATCCGGCGGGCCACCGCGGCACCGTCGTGCCGGTCCACCCAGAGCCGGGTCACCACCCCGCCGGCCGAGTAGCCGATCACGTCGACCGACGGCGCGCCGTCCGCCAGCGCCCGGCGGACCGCGGCGTCGAGCGTCGCCGCCTGCACGAGCAGGTCGCCCGTGCCGCCGTCCGGGAGGGTGACCACCCGGGCCGGGTGGCCCTCGGCGGTCAGCCGGGCGGCGAGCTGGGTGAGCGCGCCCTGGTTGCCGCCGTAGCCGGGCACCAGCAGCACGGTGCCGGGCTCGGCCTGGTCGGGGCGGGTGCCCGGGTCGTCTCCCCCGCTCAGCGCGCGCACCCCGGCGACCGCGAGCAGCAGCAGAACTGCCGCGGCGGCGGCGAGCAGCAGGATCCGGCGGCGCGGCGACACCGCTCCATCATCCTCTCTCACCTGACAGTGACGGCCGTCCTGTGCACATCGCCGGGGAGACCAGGATGATGCGAAGGTGATTGACGCCGACCGGATCGAAACTGACCAGCAGGCCGGGCGGCGGCGTCTGGTCGCCGTAGTCGCGCTGGTGCTCGGCGCGGTCAACCTGCGGCTCGCCGTCACCAGCATCGGGCCGGTGCTGACCGAGATCCGGGCCGGGCTCGACATGAGCGCGACCGTCGCGGGCCTGCTCACCTCGCTGCCGGCGCTCTGCTTCGCCACGGTCGGGCTGGCCGCGCCCCGGCTGGCCCGCCGGTTCGGCGCGACCCCGGTCATCCTGGCCGGCCTGGTGCTGCTCACCGGCGGGCTCGCGGCCCGGCCGTTCGTCCCGGTCACGGCCGCCTTCATCGGGCTCAGCGTGCTGGCCCTGGCCGGGATCGCGGTCGTCAACGTGCTGCTGCCGGTGATCGTCAAGGAGCGGTTCCCGGACCGGGTCGGCGCGATGACCGGGATCTACTCGGTCGCGCTGAACATCGGCGCCACCACCGCCGCGGCCGCGACCGTCCCACTCACCCGTGCCTTCGGCGACGACTGGCGGCTCGGCCTGGCGGTCTGGGCGCTGGCCGCGGCGATGGCGCTGCCGCCGTGGCTCGCGCTGCGCCGGGACCGGATCACGCCGGCGTCGGCCGCGGCGGGTGCGGCGCCGATCCGGGTGGCCCGCAACCCGATCGCCTGGGCGCTGGCGTTCTACTTCGGGCTGCAATCCACCTCCGCATACGTGATCATCGGCTGGCTGCCGCAGATCTACCGCGACGCCGGGCTGTCGGCGGAGAAGGCCGGGCTGTTGTTCGCGGTCACGTCGTTCCTCGGGGTGCCGCTGCCGCTGCTGCTGACCGCGTTCGCCGGCAAGATGCGCAGCCAGAGCGCGGTCGCCGCGGCGCTCGGACTGTTCGGCATCGCCGGTTACGCCGGGCTCTGGGCCGCCCCGGCCGCCGCGCCGTGGCTCTGGGCGGTGCTGCTCGGCGTGGTCAACTGCGCCTTCCCGCTGGCCCTGACCATGATCGGCCTGCGCGGCAGCAGCCCGGCCGTGGTCGCCCGGCTGTCCGCTTTCGCCCAGGGGGTCGGCTACCTGATCGCCATCCCCGGCCCGATCGTGGTCGGGCTGCTGCACGACCGCACCGGCGGCTGGCGGGTCCCGCTCGCGGTGATGGTCGTGCTGATCGTGCCGCAGATCATCGCGGGCATCGCGGCCGGCCGCGACCGGCAGGTCTAGGCCCGCCGGCGCGGCCACGCGGGTGGGTTCAGCCCCGGATCTCGATGGCGTCCACCCGGTCCGGGTAGAACGCGACGTGGTCCTTGATCTCGGCGACGGCGTCGTGCGGCTGCTCGTACACCCAGATCGCGTCCACCGACCGCGCCCCGCCCACCGGGATCGAGTAGTAGCTGGCGTCACCCTTGAACGGGCAGTAGGTGCTGGTCTCGGTGCGCTCGAGCAGCGACCGCTCGACATCCGCGATCGGGATGTACTGCACCGGCGGATACGTCGATTCCTGCAACGTCAGCGCCCGGCGGGTGTCGGCGACGACCTTGCCGGCCACGGTGACGACGATCTGCGCCGGGTTGGGCGTGACCGTGATCGGGTGGTCCGGGCCGGGCTGCAGAACGGGCTTGTCGGCCATGAGTTTTCTTCCTTCTTCCGGTCTTCCGGTACGGAGGGCTCGTCTGGGTTCAAGGCGGGCGGCCGGACAATATTCCGCCCCGGTTAGGGTGATCACATGTCCGGTGCCGCCCTCGCCGCCGTAACGTCCGCCGGGATCGCGCACCGGGTGCTGCGCCACGGCCCCGTCCGCAGCGTCGCCGAGGCCGCGGCCGCGCAGGGGGTCGAGGTCCGCGACCTGGTCAAAACCCTTGTCGTACGCCGCGCCGAGGATCAGTACGTCTTCGTGCTGGTCCCCGGCGACCGGGTGATCTCCTGGCCGAAGCTGCGCGCCCTGCTCGGCGTCAACCGGCTGTCGATGCCCGACGCCGGCACAGCCAAGCAGGCCACCGGCTACGAGCGGGGCACGATCACACCGTTCGGTTCGAGCACGCCGTGGCCGGTGATCGCCGACGAGCGGCTGCGCGGCCGCACGATCAGCCTCGGCGCGGGCGAGCGCGGCGTCGGGCTGCAGGTCGCGGCCGACGAGGCGGTGCCGGCGCTCGACGGCACGTTCGCCGACGTGACGGACCCGGAGCCGGCCCGGTAGCCTCGGCGCGCGATCATGACCGAGGAGTGGAGACGCAGTGCAACAGAAGCTTCAGACCCGCGCGTTCGAGCAGGTGGCGCCGATCCTGCAGGCCGGTGAGCAGCCGGCGGTGGCGACCCGGGCAGTGGTCGGGAAGTTCTCCTCCGGCCGGCTCGGGACGGTCGTCGGCCAGGCGCTGATCCTGGAGGGTGCCGGAGCGCTGGGCGCGGCGATCGCGTCGACCAGCAAGCAGTTCGTCGTGCTCACCGACCGCCGGCTGATCTTCCTGTCCCAGACGTTCCTGGGCGGGCCGGGAAAGAAGGTCCTCGGCGAGGTGCCGCTCGACCAGGTCGCGCTCGCCGAGGCGAAGATGGGCGTGGTCAGCCTGCTGCGCCTCGCCTTCGGCACCCCGGGCGACGGCGTGTCGCTCACCTTCCCCCGGGTGGACAAGAAGAACGCCGAGTCCCTCGCGGCGGCCCTGCCGCAGGCTCCGGTCATCTGATCCCCCCAGCCTCGCTCGCCGACCGGCCTTCGGGAGCGCGACCCGTGATGGTGGTCAGAGCCTGGGCTACTTCGGTGTACGGATCGGCCGGGCGGGCTCGCGAGCGCCAGGCGACCACGGCGTCCGGGCGGACCAGCAGCGCGCCGCCCGGCTCCAGGCCCGGGCAAGAGTCCAGGCGATACACCTGAACGGACGCCGGGACAGGCCACCGCGGCCCGGTGGTGAACAACGTCCAGCGGCCCGCTACCAGGTCCACCGTGGAGACTCTCCGGCCGTCGCCGGTCGTCCACACGTGCGGCACGCGGGAGCCGGGCGCGCCGTCGAGCACCGCGGCCACGTCACGCGTCGACGGCAGTTCGGGCTCGGGATCGACTACCGCGCCGGCGGCGTACCGGTAGCCGAGGTGCACGATCGGCGCCGCGACCACTCCGGCGGCGGCCCGGGCGGCGTCGGCCTCCGCGCCGGTGGCCCAGTGCAGGCGCGGGTCACGCAGCCGCCGCATCGCCTGGTCGAGCACGAACTCGGCCACCGGGCGCCGCTCCGCCTCGTAGCTGTCCAGCAGGGACGGTGCCGCCGCACCGGCGTGCACCGCGGCCAGCTTCCAGGCCAGGTTGTGCGCGTCGGCGATGCCGGTATTCATGCCGAACGCCCCGATCGGCGGCACCGCACGGGCCGCGTCGCCGACCAGGAACACCCGGCCGGCCCGGAAGCGGTCGGCTAGCTGGGCCCGCACCCGCCAGGGCAGGGCGCTGCGCACTTCGACGTCGAGCGCCGGGTCGCCGACGGCCGCGCGGACCACCGCCCGGCACCGCTCGTCGTCGAAGGTCTCGCCCGGCTCGTATTCGACGTGGAAGATCCACTCGTCGGTGCCGTCGACGGTCATCAGCAGGCCGGGAGCCTCGGGCGTGGTGATGTCGCAGCCGACGAAGGACCGGCCAGCCGTGTACGGCCGCAGGTCGGCGCGGAAGAGGATGTTCATTTTCGGGCGACCCAGGGCGCCGGGACCGGAGGTGGCGATGCCGAGCGCGTCGCGGAGCCCGCTGCGCACCCCGTCGGCGGCGATCACGTAGTCGGCGGGTAGCTGCTGCCCGTCTTCGAGCGTGGCGGTGACCCCGTGCTCGTCCTGCGCCAGGCTGACGAGCGTGCTGCCGTACCGGACCTCGGCACCGCGCTGGCGGGCGGCGTGGAGCAGGACCGGGTCGAGCCGGTGCTGCGGGCAGAGTCCGCGCACGGTCGCCGGGCTGACCGCCGCGTATGGGTTCAACACCGGCGGCTCGGGTGCCCGCGCCGGTCCCGCTGCCACCGCCGGTCCCGCCGCCGGTGCTGGTGCCGGGAAGGTGGCCGCGGCCAGGGTGACCGCGGTGATCTTGCCTAGGCTCGCCGTGCCGAGGTCGAGGGCGGCCGCGTTGACCGCGTCGCCGATGCCGCACTCGCGGAAGAACTCCATCGTCCGCGGGCCGAGCCCGGTCGCCCGCGGGTGGATCGACGGACCGCCGCTCGCCTCGACGAGCACGACCGGCACGCCGTGGTGGGCCAGGAACAGCGCGGCGGACAGGCCGACCGACCCGCCCCCGACGATCAGGACTCGCATGCCGCCTCCTCTTATGGATACACCGTATCCGTAGCGGCAACAGAGTATCCGTAAGCTAGAATCGGTGGCAACTCGCGAGGAGGACCGATGGCGGACGTGGCAGGCGTGTGGACCCGGGAGCGACCCGCTCCGCGCCGGCGCGCGCCGAGCGTCGAGCGGATAGTCGAGCAGGCCGTCGCCATCGCCGACGACGAGGGCCTCGAGGCGCTGTCGATGCGGCGGGTCTCCGCCGAGCTCGGCTCCGGCACAGCCTCGCTGTACCGCTACGTCGCCTCCCGGGACGAGCTGCTCGACCTCATGATCGACACGGTGCAGGGCGAGCAGGAGCCGCCGGCACCGACCGGCGACTGGCGGGCCGATCTCACCGCGACCGCGCTGCACCTGCGAGCCGCGATGCTGCGCCACCCCTGGCTGTCGGCCGAGCTCACCGGCCGGCCCGGCCTCGGCCCCAACGCGCTGCGCCGGATCGACACCGCGCTGGCAGCCGCCGCCGGGTGCACCACCGACGCCGCCACGGCGGGCCGGCTGATCGAGACCGTGCTTTCGTACGTCTTCGGCGCGGTCGCCACCGAGCTCGCCGAGCGGCAGGCGATCCGGCGCAGCGGCCTCACCGAGCGGCAGTGGCAGGCGAGCGTGGCGCCGTACCTGAAACAGGTCTTCTCCTCCGGGCTCTATCCGCACCTCGCGCGCCAAGTCACCGAGGGCGCCGAGACCGACGCCGGCCAACGGTTCACCTTCGGGCTGGAGGTCGTCCTCGACGGCGTCGCCGCTCGCTCGTCTCTGCGATGATCCTCGGGTGACTTCCTACGTGTCCCACACCTCTGTGGACTGTGCCGATGCCTACTCGCTGTCGCGCTGGTGGCAAGCCGTTCTCGACTACGCCGAGGACCCCGACGATCCGAACGAGCCCGGCCACGAGGAGTGCCTGATCGCCTCCCGCGACGACCGGCATCGACTGCTGTTCATCGAGGTTCCGGAAGGCAAGCAGGTCAAGAACAGGATCCATTTCGATCTACGACCCGCCGAGGGTACGCGCGACCTGGAACTGGCCCGGCTGATCGAGCTGGGTGCGGTCGTGGTCGGCGATCGCCGCAAACCCGACGGGACGGGCTGGGTCGTGCTCGCCGATCCGGAAGGCAACGAGTTCTGCATCCTCCGAAGCGAGGCCGAGGTCGACGCCGGGCGCTGAACCGGGCGTCAGTCGTCCACAACGGTGATCACGACGTTGCCGACCTTGTGGCCGCCCTCGACGTACCGATGCGCCTCGACGATCTCGGCGAGGCGGTAGGTGCGGTCGATGACGATCCGGAGCCGGTCCTGTCCGATCAGTTCGCGCAGCTCGGCCAGTGCCGCGTGCTTGCGCACCGACATCCCGGTCCGGACCCGGGGACCGCCGGTGACCGCGGTACGCAGCGCGAGAACGTTGTTCACCAGGCCCGTCGTCGGCAGGTAGCAGCCACGAGGCGCCAACACCCGCCGGCACCGGGCGAACGAACTGCGCCCCACGGTGTCGAAAACGGCGTCGTAGCGTTCGCCGCTGGCGGTGAAGTCCTCGGCGGTGTAGTCGAAGACCCGGTCCGCACCGAGCGACTCGACGAGCTTGACGTTCCGGCCGCTGCACACGGCGTGGACCACGGCACCGGCCTGCTTGGCGAGCTGGACGGCGTACGTGCCGACGCTGCCGGAGCCACCGATGATCAGCACCCGCTGTCCGGCCCGGAGACGGGCCAGCTCGCGCAGGAAGTACCAGGCGGTGGTGAACCCGTCGACGCTGGCCGCGGCGTCCGCGTAAGTGACGTTCGGCGGGATCTTGGTGAGAGA
>Ga0307508_10005626_pt1 | contig 11877 bp, 16 predicted proteins | sample 9_EM_MG_FD_203089 | JGI IMG/M metagenome (GOLD analysis project Ga0307508, IMG submission 203089) | Populus trichocarpa ectomycorrhiza microbial communities from riparian zone in the Pacific Northwest, United States - 9_EM | ecosystem: Host-associated > Plants > Roots > Unclassified | place...
CCAATCCGACACGACGTTCGTGGCCCCCTTCTCCGTCCGGCCCGACCCGGACGAGGATGACATTTTAGATCATCGGCACCTCCTACGCTTGCATGGCACACGGTCGCGCACGGTCTGAGCGGGAAAGGGGCGCGGCACCCTACGAGGGAGCGGCAGCGGCGTGGCGGCGTCAACGCCGGCCGGACTTTGGCGGTCCCGTCAGGGGGTTGCGCCAGCCGGGGTGCGAGGGGGGGCCCGCGTGCTAACGTCGGCGCCATGTCTCTGGGGCGAATCCTGTTCTGGGCGGCGGCACTGGCCGCGAGTTGCTCACCCGTGGCCGACGTGGTCACGAGCGTGACGGACGGCGGTGCAGGCGGGGCGCCAGACGTGACTCAAGGGGGCATGCCGGAGTCGGCGCCTGGTGGAGCCGCGGGGGCGCCAACGCCGCCGGCCGGCGCGGCGGGGACACCGACGGTTCAGGCCGGTGCGAGCGGCGAAGGTGGCGCCCCGATGTGCACCCACGTCAACGCGAACGCTTGCGTCCAATGCGAGGACGGCGCGTGTTGTGCCGAGGAGCTTGCGTGCAACGACAGCGCGGCGTGCACGAGCTACAAGAACGACTGCCTAAAAGCCTGCACCAGGGACGTCAACACGTGCATTCTTCAGTGCGCGGCCCAGAACCCCGAGGGCTATCGCCTCTTCGTTCCGATCTTCGCCTGCATCAACTACCACTGTCTTGCTCCGTGTGGCGAAATTCAGGACAACCCTTGCGAGACTTGCGCGCAAGCCTCGTGTGCGGACCAGCGGTACGCTTGCCGTCGTGACGCCGCGTGCTTCACCCTCCTGACCTGCAAAGCGAGCTGTCTAGGCGACTCCGACTTCAGTGGCTGCATGGCAACGTGCGACGGCGGCGCGTCTGACGAGACAGTGGCGCTCTATCGGGCGGAAACGGACTGCGAGACGAAGTTCTGCTCGAAGGCGTGCCAATGAATCGAGATTAGCGGCTGGCCCGTCCGCCTAGATCTAGCGGCTCAGTCACGACCGACGCCGCGCTTTCTGCGTCGCCGGGACGATCCGTCGTAAGTCAGACGTCTACTTCGGCGCTGACTCGCCCTTTAGCAGCGCACTCACGCTTTTGTGCAAGTCGGTGTCGTCGACTACGAAAAACAGGCCGCCGCGCGCGTTCTGCGAGTCGGCACACGTGCTACCGGTCAAGTCGCCGTCTTGGTTCATGTCGCCGAAGATCACGCTGCTCGATCCGCTCGCGGTCACCACGCCGATCTTTGCGTGGTTGTAGTCCTTGCTGGCCGCGCCTTTGAGCCCGATCGATTTGCCATCCCACGTGCCCGTTGTCGCGATGTCTACGGCGCCCGGCTTGTCGAGCGATTCGTCCCAACAGGTCACCTTGGTCTTCGAAGTGGTGGACGGCATCTTGTTCGCGCCCTGCCACCACGTTGCCACTCGTAGCGGTTGCGAGCCGAGGACCGAGGAAACCATCTGCCATGGCGCTACGTGGAGCGCCGAGGGCTTCGAGATCAACGTGACACCCGAGGACAGCTGATCCTTGGTGAAGGCGGAGCTCTTGGAGATCTGGCCAAGCCGCGAGACTGCCGTCTGAACGTCGTCGGGCCCGCCATTGTTCACGATTTGCGGGTTTGCGGGGTCCGTTAACACGCTCGCGTTGGCGAGCGCACCGAGCACCTTGAGTAAATCAGCGTGCGCGAGTTTCACGCTAAAGAAGTGCTGGCTTACCAAGACATCGTTGTCCGTAACGCAGCCAAGCGTGTTGCCGTCGCTGGCGCGCGGGTGTGTCTTGCTTCCCGCTGCTGGCCACGAAGGGGTACTCACCTGGAGCACGAAGCCGTCGCCGTCGTCGTTCCACGCGACCATACCCTTCGAGTGCCCCCAAGGTGCGGAGCAACTTGTCTGCCCGTGGCACGCTTCCACCGCAGGGTCGTTGTAGAACTGATCGTTCCAGAGCACGTAGAAGTACTTGCCCTTGTAGACCTGCCCGAATGTAGCGCCCACGGGATCGTCGTCGCCATTCTGCCCGATGCATTCTGCGCTCGCGGCCAGCGTCGGAGCGTCGCTCGCTGCGGTGGCAAACTCTAGCCCCTCGCCCGAATGGTAGTTCTGCACGTCGCCGCCGAACGGGCATGCTTGATCTCCCTCGCAGCCCGAGAACGTCGCTGTGTTGAACTTGAAGGCGAACCACCAGTTGACGGCGTGTCCCTTCTTGGACATCGGCATGGGTGTAGCGTTGGCCTCTCGCCTGCGCGGCTGAAGTAGATTGGCCGCAGGTGCGGCCGCTTCGGCGGCCGGCGGGGCGGCGGCGGGTGCGCTCGCTCGTGATTCACTCGGCGCAACGGGCTGTGGCGGTGCGCCGCCACAGCCGACCAACGTGATCGCAATCATTCCGAACGCGAGGGTTCTGAACATGCCGCGCACGGTATTCCGCTCTTGTGGCGGGCTGATGAACCGACGCATAGTCATTTTGTTTTGAGCGTTGGCTGTCCCCAGTGGGTAAGCTCGGCCCATGCTCGAGGTCAGCGTCTGGACAGTCCGCCTGGCGACCGTGGCCGTGTTTGCAGTCGGCGCCGGCTTCGGTTGGTGGCTCCGCCCGCGGTTGCCGTGGAACGAGCCCGAACAGCCGTCCGCGTCTCTCGAGCAGCGCGTACTGCACTAGCCTAAGCGCATTGCGACTAGCGACGCGAGGATCGCGAGCGCGCCGATCCCGAGGACCACGCCGTACCACACGAGCAGCGGGCGCCCGAGCCGGCGCAGCGCGCTCGCTTTGACGACGGCCCAGAAGCTAGCTGGCGAGGTAGCCATCGAGCCACTCCCAAAGCGCGACCGCGGACCGGCCGCGCGCTTCGAGCGCGACGCCGCCGAGAGTTGTGCGCGCCTCAGTGTACGGCGTGTCGAGCTTCCACATGTAGTCGCGAAGGGCGGTCAGGTCGGGCTCGCGCACCGGCCACGCCTCGCCGTGTTCGTCGAGCTTGCGGCGAACGTACGGCGCCGCCCAGCCGTTGACGTAGACGCGCCAGGCGTCGCCGTGGCGGCCGAAGAACACGGCCAGCGTAGGTTGCGGGCGCGTCACTGGGCAGCCTCGCCGCCCTCGGGGATGCTCACCACCACCGCTGCCGGCTCGGCGTCGTCCTCAGCCAGCGAGGCGTGGACATGGCACAGCTCGCCGCGCTCGCGGTCGCACAGCCAGCAGGTTGCCGCTGTGTCTTCCTCGATCCGCGGAATGGCCGTCACGGGTGCTATCATCGGCCGTAGATGCAGAGCCGCCAAGCCACACTTGCAGGGGCCGTGCTGGCGCTCGGGATCCTGGCTTTGATCCTGGCGCTGCGCGTTGTCCCTGCGCCTTGGATCGGCTGGTTCCGCTGAGCGCCGGGGGGTACTCCCCACTCCGTAGCATCTTTCATCGTGACGGGATGGTTCCTGCTGGATTTTCTCCTTTGGGTAGGTGTACCTGCGGGCGTGCAGACGGAGCACGAGGCTCGTGGACCGCTGGAAGGCGTAGTAAAGCCCTGGTTAGAGTCACGCCTTGGGCTGATTGGGGCGCTCATTTACGATGCTGCCACCGCCGCTGTGCTACTTGTTCTGCTCAAGGCACTCGACGGGCTTTCTCATTGGCTGAAAGCTGATGGGTTCGTAAGCGAAGCGCTGGTGTTTGTCAGTCACTGGCTATCCGTCGTCATGTTCAGCATCTTCGCGATCGTTGACGCGCTAGCGCACGTTGTCACGAAGGGGCGTACAATCCTGGAGCAGCTGAAGCGGCCCAAATGACTTTTCGCGACGCCTGCCGAGCCGAGATCCGCGCGTTCCTAGCTCGCGTTGCCGCGAGCGTGGCCATCATACTGTTGGGAAGAGCGGCGGCTGCGCTCCTAAGTCAGCCGCTGACCCGCCCTCAACAGACGATGCTTGTACTTTTGGTCGGCGTCTTTGCCATCATCGCCGCGGTGGGCGTTGCAACGAGGGACAAACGTTTAAGCCTCCGTGCCGAGCCATGGCTTCGAGGCGTCGCAGTTGTTGCAGGCTCGTTCATCGCGGGAATTGGAACAGTGGTGCTGTTGCAGGGGACGGCCCGCGCTGTGCCCATATCCGTGGTGCTTCCACGCTGCCCTGTCGAAGCGGGGCGTTGCGAGGTCGCGGTGAGCGGAACGCTTACGGCGCGTGCGCTAGCGCCAAAAGAAGGTGTGCTGGTCCTGTTTCGGGCCCTCCCTACTGCGAATTGGACTGTAGCGGGAGTGGCGGAACCAGCGCCCGGCAGCATGGTGTGGAGTAGCACCTTCACGATCAAGCCGAGCGTTCTGGCGGGGGACTACGAGATTCTAGGTATCGTCGGACGGGCGTCGACAACCCCGGGCGAAGTACTCAGACTGGACGGATTTGCTTTCCCTCTGAACGCAAAGCGACTGGCACTACCTCCCGCCCCGGCGAGTCAGGAAGTCAAAGCATCACGCAGCCGATGTTGCGGAGGCACGTCGTGTTCGGCAAGCACCACATGGTGCGCATCCGGGTGGACGGAGGTGCCTTGCGAGGAGGAACTCCACGCGTCGTCGCGTCAATGGCGACTGCGACTGGGGCCGATGCGCGAGAAGGCGAACAGCGACCAAGCTCTCAGGTTGGCCGAAGATGAGATGGAAGTCTGTATCCGCGCTGGAGGGCAGCTGCAATGCGAGACCTTGCCGCTATCGGGAAGGAGCTACCCCAACCTCCTTTCCACCGCGAGCCTGGAAGGAGCGTTCTTCACCGTGTCCGTCCGCGAGCGCGCGACGCCTCAGGCCGAGTGGCGCCTCATCGCACGTGGCCAACACCATCGTGTCAAGATTGTGCCGCAGGCGATATGTAACGGGTTCCTCATCCCCTTGGACGGGGAAAGCTTCGAGTCTTTGTCAATCTATCTAGATGCCCCTTGAGCGGGCGCGTAGGGTCTACGGCGTGTACTGCCCGACGTGTCGCGAGCCTGGCCGCCTGCCGTGGCAGCACGCCGTCGACTGCGTTGACGGTCTACGGCACCGGCTGCGCTGGTATGAAGCTGGCCTTCCGATCGTCGCCTTGCTTCTGCTCGGCGAGACAGCGCTGCTTGTGTGGGCCCTCGTCGCGCTCGGGCGCGGGGGTTGAGGCCACAAAATGGACGCCAAGCCATTCCCACCAGCCATCTGGACACAGGCGCCCGCGATTGCAGAGTTCGACGATGAGGCGGACTGCAAGACTCTCAAGGAGGTCTTCAAGCTCGATCGCCTCGACCCACAACACCCGATCGTGCTCGCTTGGGGCAACGCTTCGGCGAAGTCGCGGCGGCTGCTACACCAGCTTGCCGAAGACGCCCGCTTGCTGCGGGGCGTTCCAGGGTTCGGCGACCTATGCAAAAAGATCCGCACCGATGTCCCCGGCTTTGAGCACGCGGCCTACGAGCTTCGCGTGGCCGGCTGTCTCGCGCGTGGGCCAAACCAGCAAGTCCTTAGGCTCGGCGGTGCGAAGGCTGGCCCTGACATCGTGTTTCGCGCTGAGTCTGGGCACGAGTGCGGTGTCGCGTGCTACCGCGCGCTTTCGGCCACCAGGGACATTCTCGACGTAAAGCGGCTGATCGATGCAATGGCTCTGGTTTTCCCGAACATGAGCAGCGCCGTCGACTCGAGCCAAAACTACTGCCTACGCCTGCTTTTCCCCGAGTTCCCGATACGCTGGCCTGAGGACAAGAGGGCCGCAGTCATCATCCTCGGGCACCTTTGGACGCAGCCGCAGCAACCCCGCTACGTTTCTGATCGGGTCGAAGGTTCTCGCCTTTTGCTCCCCGAAAGTGTTCTTGGCAGCGGCGTGCGCGGTGTACGGCTGCGGCTCGAGTTTCCGGTGAGCGCCTGGGATCAGCGGCGGGTGCTCGACGCCGTGACCGCCAAGATCGGTCATGAAGCTGGGTGGGCTCGCGACTACGCTGGCGTGCCCCTGATCGCGATCGAGGAGTCGGACGGCGCCCACGGCGGCACTCTTCGAAACGACCTGGGCGACGTCATGGCCAACCCCAACGTGTTTGCGGGGATCCTGCTGACGCACTACCCGTCGAACGGCCTCGAAAATGTACTGTGGCTACCGCGGCAAACAGGTGGCCTCGGTCTTCACGTGCAGGTTCAGACGATGTGGGAAAGCGTTCAGACCTACGCTGGCGAGCGCCCGCTGGTGACGCTCTCATCTGGCACGGCGTTCGTGGATCTCGACTTTCGAAAAGGTGCAGACGGCTTGGAGTTCAAGGCTGGCCCGTTCCACTCGGAGTGGCACTCGGTGCGGCTGCCGTTCATGGGCCGCAGCTTGCAAGAATTCGCGAACCACCCGCAATACGATGCCGTGTTTCGACGAGCGTTCGAAGTCCTTCGCGCACAGCAAGCTCGCCTGGACCCGCGCTCGCCCGACGAGGTGATCGACATCGATTGGGAGATTGAACCACCGACCGCTGGTTGAGTCGTCGCCCCGTCGTGGGCTAGCGTCGGCCGGGGTCAGTCGTGCCGAAGCCGCAGAAGCGATCGCAGTCAGTTCAGGCGAGAATCGAGGTGGACGGCAAGGGCGTCTACCTCGGCCGCTGGCCCTCGCGGCGCGCGGCCGACGTCGCTCGCGATCGAGCCACGCTCTATCTACGCCTGGACCGTCCATTGCGGCAGGCAACGGAGGCGCGCAAGCTCGGCCCGGCGTCGCCCGCGCAGCTAGTTCTCCAGGCGAAGCACCTCGAGAAGAAGCGCACCACCAGCCGCTTTCTGGGTGTCAGCTGGCACACGAAGCAGAAGTTTTGGCGGGCCACGATCAAGGCTCGCGGGAGGAGCTACGGCATCGCGGGCCTCTACAATGAAGAACAGGCCGCCGTGCTGCGCGATCGCCTGGCGCTCCACTTGCTCGGCAAAGGTGCCGTCCTGAACTTTCCGGGGCGGAAGCTGAAAGCAGCCTCGTACGAGCAGATACAGCGCGAGCTACGGGAGGCTCGCTCCGCCAGCCGCTACCGCGGCGTCGCACCGCGGGTCGTTGCGCAGCGGGATACGTGGTCCGCGCAGATCGTGATCCGACAGAGGGGCCACTTCCTCGGCCGGTACGACACCGAGCGCCAAGCGGCGATCGCTTACGATCGAGCGGCACGGCACTACCTCGGCAGGCGCGCTCGGTTGAACCTGCCAGCCTTGGCCCGCCGGTACGTGCCCGCCGATGCCGCGACGTTGCGCGCCGAAGCTCACGCCGAGCTGAAGAAGACGAAGCATTCACGGTTTCACGGCGTCAGCCGCCAGCGCGCGCTGTGGAGCGCGTCCATTGTTCATCGGTACCAGGTGCAGCGGCTCGGGTCGGCATTCGCCACCGAGGAGGAAGCGGCGGCGGCCTACGACAACGCTGCGCTCAGGCTTCACGGCAGGAAGGCGAAGCTGAACTTTCACCCGGAGACGGGCGAGGAGCTGTGCGGGCAACGGGTACGCGGACGAGCCTGACAGCGTTGCCCTGCGGGCTGGAACTACGTCGTACGCTTCCACACAGTGTCTTGCCAACGCCAAAACTCAGCGTTCTGCTCGGTCGCGTGACTCACCATCCCGAGCGTCGACAGCCGGATCTTCATCGCCTGTTCTGAAACGCGAAACTGCGCGGCGAGGTGCTCGGAAAGTTGTGTGTGTTCCGCAGCTGCGCGCACCAATCGTTCAGGCATGAGGAATGCCGCCGCAAACCGATTGGCTTCCATTTCGGCGCTGGTCCCGGTGAACGTGTCATCGCGGAACGACACGCCCAGCGAATGGAGCATCAAATGCCCAAGCTCGTGCGCGATCGTGAAGCGTTGTCGGATGAGCGCATCGTCGGCGCGTACCCAGATGGTCGCGGAGTACTCGTCGGAGTTGACCGCCCCGCTCCAACGGGGAGAATCAGCGTTGAAAAGTTGGATGCCGAGGTACTCGCAGACCCGAACAACATCGATCGGCGGCTGCTCGAGACCGAGCCGCAACGTGAGCATGTCGGCAAATTGGTCCGCACCCATTCCCGAGGGACGCAGGGCTCGAGCCTGCCGCCAGAGCGCAGGCCGGGCCATATTGGGGCCCAAAGAAGCCATTTAGGTCAGCCTACCACGTGAAGCCTGTTCGAGCTTAGTATCTGACGGGATCCAATGCCAGTGGAAAGTGCCTTAGGGCTAGCGTGGGCGGCCTTCGTTGGGGAGGGTGCGAAGCTTGGCGGCAAGTCGGCGGTATCCGCCATGCCATGGGCGAAGCTGTATCGAGCAGTTAAGGGCCGACTGACGGCGAAGCGAGTCGTCATCACTGGAATGCCTGGCGTAGGCAAGACGGTGCTGCGCAAACGCCTCTGTGGAGACGCGAGCATCCACTTCTCTCTGCCTCGAACTTCTCAATACCTGAAACGACAGTTGCGGACTGGAGATCGTTGCTACGTCGACTTGTGGGATGTACCAGGGCAGGCCGCAGACGAGCAGCGTATCGCACACGAGAAGCTCAGCGGGCGCGGGTGCTATGGGGTGATCCACGCCGTGTCTTACGGGTATGCGCAGCTGCGTGACAGCTCGGCGCAGGAGATTGTTTCCCAACTTTCCGGGCCCGACCTGCTCGACGAGTACCGAAAGGGCCAGCTAATCGAAGAGGTCAACGACCTGCGTCGGACGCTTGAGCGTATCCGGGCTATCCCCAAGAAGCGTCGGCCGAGGTGGATCATAATCACCCCAACGAAACTAGATCTGTACGCAAATCAGGCCAAGAGGGCCGCGGAGTACTACTCGTTGAGCGGGAACAGCCCGTTCGCTTACGAGCTGAGGGAGTTTCGCGCTCGGCCCGAATGTGCTGAAATCGGCTTCCATGTCTACCCCGTGTGCACCACGATCGAGCCACTAACCATCGGTCAGGTCAAGGTGCCAAGCCAATTTAGCGATACCGAGCGTAGCGAGTCCCTTGCGCTCTATGGCGAGCGGCTTGAGGATCACTGCGGTGGCTGATCCCTCCTCAAAACTCCCAACCCCTTCGCCGGCTCCCCCTCTGAGTACCGACAAGCCGAAGGCTTCGCCGCGTCCGCCAGCTGACCCTGAGATCGAATCTCTACGAAAGTTGACGGCGCGTCCGGTGCCCGACTTTCTGCCAAAGGGGTTGGCCGCATCCGGTTACGAGAACGACCGAGGGATACGCTCGGAGCTCGACGATATGCTTCGAACAGCGGAGCACTTACAGGAGAAGTGCGATCGCACGTCCACTGTCCTTCAAGCCGTACTGTTCGCCGGCGCCCTATCGATCACGGTGATCCTTACCCTCTTCTACGCGAACGCGACCACGCTGGGGAAGCCTCAGATGCTGACGGCTTCCACGCTTGTCTCGTTGCTGGCTGGGTGGTCTGTCAGCATGACGTTCAACATGGCGCGTCGGCGTCTGCGACGCGATCGCCGAGCGCTGCACGCCATCATCCGCCTGTTGCGCGAGACGCAATCGGTTTTCCTGTCCAATGATGTGATGACGCCGTTCGAAAAGGCGCAATTTGAGATCCGCATGTCGCGCCTCGAGACTGAGGGGTCACCGGGGGAAGACCGGCCGCGGGCAGTGTAATCGGCTCCGCGCCCATGGAAGTCCTAGCCGACGGGCCGCATCGCGTCCCGCGTCGGTGTCCGCCAGCGCGAGCAGCGGCGCGCGACTATCTTGAGCGACCTCGGCGCAATCGCTCGGCCGCCAGCGCCAACGCTAGGCAGCTCGCGCGCAGCCGTCCGCGCTGAGCGCGAGGTCTGCAAAGTAGCTGCCGGGACGCGCACCTCGCTGCACGTGACCATGTTCGAGCAGAAACCAACCCTCGCGGTCGCACCCCTCGACCCACGCGTGCCCCGCCCAACCGCGCAGTGTCTGAACGAGGCCAGTCATGACCCAGGAACGGGTCCCCGGATCGAGCATGAGCGCCGACTGGCCAAGGATCGCAATGTCGTCGCAGTCACCGCCCTGCCGCCTACGACCGAGCGTGTACGCGGGCGAGCCCCACAGATCGCAGGTTGGGGGATCCGGGATGTAGGCGAGGTTTCGCGTGATCTGCGCAACCGCATTGACCGAAGTCCAACCGCGCCGAACCATGGCCGGGGTCGCGCGGCGGAACAGATGCGCAACCTCAGCCGGCGCTAGCAACTCTTGAATCGCTGCACAGCGATCCCACTCGTTGCCTGTGACACACAGCGCACGACCGGCGTAAGGCGATAGCGGAAGCATGGCGTGGTCGATGATACACCGGCCCACGGCCCGTCCAAAGCCCCCGCACCGACGCGCCGCGCTACGCGAACCCCTCCGCCAGTGCGGGGGCAGAGCAGCCGGCGTCGGTCGTGACTTACCGGCATTTATCAACGGTGCGGCAATCGCACTTTCAAGCCTGTTTCGGCTGCCGATCGTCCTGTTTTTCCTCGCGCTCCCGATACGATTCGAACGTACGACCTTGGCTTTAGGAAAGCCCCTCTGTCCAGCTGGCCGACAGCCCGCCCATGGACAAGATGCGCATCGGTAGCACGAGGGCAGGAGCGACACCGCCGGCCTACGGACGCGAAACGGCCCAAGCTGGAACTCTGCGACTCGACTACTCGCAGTTCGCCTTCACGCACCTGTCCATGCAGATCTCGAACGCGCCCGGGCGCACGTTGAAGCACATGCCGCCCAAGCAGGTGTCCTTCTTGCATTGCTCGAGCGCGCGGCGCTTCTCGTCCTTGGTCGCCTGCTCCGCCTCACGATCGGCTTTCGCTTCCTCCTGGCGCGCTCGCTGATCCTCAGCCTTCCTGATCGCCGCCAGCTTGGGGTCGGCCTTGACTAGAAGCGCACGGGCTTCGTCTAGATGGGCACCAGCTGGCTCAGCCGACAGGTAGCCCGTCACTCCATCGCAGTCTGCGCTCGTCTTCGGGGCTGCGCATGCTTCTGGACGTCCTGCCCGCCAGTCGCGGTCGTCGGCCAGTTTGGCAAGCTGGGGCGCGCCGGCCTCCAAGGACCGCTTGGCGTCGGCGGCGTGCGCGCCGCTGGGGTAGCTTGCCAGGTATGACTTGACCTCGTCGCAGCCCGTGAGGTGAGTAGGTGAGCTGCACTCCGAAAGGATGACGCGACCCCAAGCGGCCTCCTCCTGGCGCCGCTGCTCCCGCTTCGCCGCCAGACGTTGCTCCTGTAAGGCATCTGCGGCGTCCTCCTTTTCGCTCTCCCGGCGCGCAACCTCACTGCTGGCCCGCTGACGGTTCTCGGTCAGGTACCGCTGCACGCTCGCGCTCCGCGCCACCGCGACCAGGGTGCGCAGTTGCTCCTCGCTCGCGCCATCGTCAACGTCGTAGTCGATGCTCTCCTCGCTTAGCATTCGCTCCCCTCCCATGAAACGAAGGGCGGCGTGCGCGCGGTAGCTCCTCTTGGGCTGGCCGTTCACGTAGACCTTGAGAAGCCCGCTCGTTTCACGCAGAGCGACGTCCACCCTAGCCACAAGCTCGTGCTCCGCCTCGCCGGACGTGACGACCGGGAAACCAAGCCCCGCCAGCTTGCCCGCCAACGTGTCCGCGAGCTTCTTAGCCTCCGCTTCGTTGGACGCCGTGACGTAGACCGAACCCCGAATCACCTCGCCTGTCGTCAGTGCGGCTCGAGGCGGCTGCTGCTCCTCGCCGCACCCGGCAGCGCCGACCAGAACGCAGCCGAGCAAGATCGCTGACGTCGCCTTCCAATGATTCACTCTGATGTCCATCTTCCTCGCCCTATTCCGTTTACGGCTGCTTGACTCGTCCACCCTTGATCTGGGGACGAATCCAAAGATACGCGAACCTATGGCTACGTATTAGTACGAATTCAGGCCGGCAACCCTTCGGCGGTGCGGCCGATAAATCCCGACCGATTGCTCCAAGACGTCGGCCGGCGCCTGGCCGAACTGCGAGACGCGCGCGGCTTGACC
>Ga0307508_10005627_pt1 | contig 11877 bp, 13 predicted proteins | sample 9_EM_MG_FD_203089 | JGI IMG/M metagenome (GOLD analysis project Ga0307508, IMG submission 203089) | Populus trichocarpa ectomycorrhiza microbial communities from riparian zone in the Pacific Northwest, United States - 9_EM | ecosystem: Host-associated > Plants > Roots > Unclassified | place...
AAGAGGATATGGCGTATTCGCTGTTTGGTATATTCGACGTCTCTCTCTCAGTCACGTATGGCGAAGGGCAACAACGGGCAGTGGGTCGCCTGTTACAAGAGGTGTTGACTCGTTCAGGGGATGTCAGCATTCTGGCCTGGACAGGAAAGGCATCGGACTATAACAGCTGTCTTCCTGCAGAGATTTCAGTGTATCGCGAGCCAGCCTCGCCCTACATCCCACTGCCAATTGAAGACAACGAGATGGACGGGTTGGTGACGGAACTGCGGACATCCTCGAGAACCGTTGACCCGGCCATGATGTTATATGATGGAGTCGTCGTTCTCCCATCCCCGCGTCTCGTCAGCCGCCGCCTGAGTTTATCTTGCATCATGTTTCCGCTGAAAGGTCCATTGGTCCCCAGTGGCGATCCCCCCCAGCGTGTTTATCACACCAAGACATCTGTCTTTGGAACCGTCGAGATCAAGACAATGGAGGACTTGTCTAGCCTGGACAATCTGGTGCTCGTACATCCTTGGCTCCGGTGCCTTCTTGATCCTGCCCTTCCATTTGAGGATGACGTTGAACCGTTCCCAGTCGACGAGGACAGCGGGGATGGCGATTCAGATGCACTGTTCACCAATCCGCGCCCTCCCTCATCACATATCGCCTCATCTCCACACCATACCCCACGGCTCGATAAGCTTACCAGAGCATTGCGACTTCTCGCGCGTCTCAGACAGCCTTTTGGCGCGCTGTTGCTCGTTCGTCTATCTCACGATGAATACAAGCGTGTTGCCTCTGATCATCCTATCGTCGTGCAATTACTCAAGGGCATTTCACCGCGCTATCTAGCACAGAAGATACAGACACTAGATATCTTGTAGTTGTTTCCCGTTGTATTATGTTACATGTACCAGATATCATCCCTTCATTTACCCTGTGTGCTGGGCGGTGCGTCTACTGCCAGCGGCACTATGTAGTTGACTGGTAGCGACGACAACTTACATCGCGGTCCCTGGTACACGACTCCGACGGACTCGGGCGTGTACGCGTCGTTCAAAGCCATCTTTCCTGATTTCAACGACGCTGCCATGTCTGTGAACACCATCTTTTATTTGTTTCTGCCAGTGTATTCGATCGCTCAAGGTTTTCCTTTCAGTCCCTGAATTGATGGATCATGATTATATGCCCGATGTACTCCTTGCCATGAATGATCGGATCCGTCGTTCGCCACCCCCGTCGGAATTACCAGACAAGTTCCAATCCGCTCTATCCTCCAACGCCTGGCGTCTCTCACAAGAGGCGCTCGACAGCACCGCGCACGGAGACTCACTCGTCTTCCATACCGCCTTCTCGCATTGCCGCACCAGCCGCATCTCCTCTTCGGTAGGCCACGTCTGCTCATTCGCCATATTATCCGGAATGCTTGTCGAAATCATGGGATCAGCCGTGGAGGGTACCCGTTCAGGGAGAACCTGAGGTTCGATCTCTATCGCAACGACCTCGTGGAGTTTTTATCTCAATGCTGGAGCGGGCATTATCTAGCAAGCATGGATCATCAGCCAATGTATGACGATCGACAGGGACGGACGGGTTACCACGTTGGTCACTCGATCATCGCCAAAGTCGGGTAAATGCACGACTTGGAGTCTGTTGGTACTCGAATGACCACCCCGTATGATGCCCGTCACCTTCAACCTTCCCCCATGACCCATACTCTTCCCGATCGCCTTCGCGCTTCACCGGGCCATCGCTCTGACAAAGGGCGCAACACACACAGGGAATCGCAAGGCGAGGTCAGGTGAGATGCTCGTCCTTGAAACGAACCGACATGTTGCGTGGGGGGAGCAAGGGTTTCAAGACAGCGGTGCGCGACGTTTGGTCATGCGAAGACGTGGATGGGTAAGATGGGATCGCAGACACGATCGTGGGAGGCCTTGGGCTTGTAAAGTGCGAATAAGGGCGTTTCCAGCTTCGGGAACAGTCGGACTGAACAGGAAGAGAAGGTAGTGGGCAGCATCGAGTGCTTCCCAGTGTCGGCCTTGTCGAGTGGGGACGAGTCGACGGAAGGCAAAGGAGTCGCTCTCGCATGTTGATGGAAGCACCGCGATAACCGCTCGAAATGGTAGGAAAATGTATTCATTTCTTTCCCCCCGATGTTTTTCCTTTGCCAGGCTTTGAAAACGACTCGCCCTCACATCTAGGTCGTGACTGCCACCTCCACCTTTAGGCTGTTCTCATTTCGTCTCTCATTCCGCATGGCGATATTGTCAACTCGCTTCTTTTGTTTTGCAGCCATCAATGCAACGACCTGCTCCTTCCTTTCCTCCCTGACTAAATGGTCAGTCGTCGCAGCACGGTGAACCGTAGCGCAAACTCACCACTTCTTTTTACTGCGTGCTTTCTCCTTGTCTTTCCGTTTGATCGCTTTCTTAAGATTTCTTTGACCTTGACACCCTCTACACGAGCTTCAGGGCGAGTTCTCGCCGGTACCATATATCCTCTATGGACAGCATCAACTGTACGGATGCTTTCGCACAAGGGATGACTGTGGTGACGATGCGAGGAGTACCATCCACATCATTGAATATACGAGTGGAAGTGATGAGGGAGGCACGTTTTGCAGCCTGTGCGGCGGTGCTCACCGCAGGTGACTTGGGGGAGGGACACTAGGTACGTCCTGACGAAGGATATGAGATCCCGGGAACAAGAGAGGGTGAGGGGACAGCGGGAAAGGCAGAGGGAACGCGAGTGGAGGGTTGGGGATGAACGTGGAAGTTCGGTTGTTGAGTTCGCGGATGGGTCCTAGTCCAGGGTTACAATCGGGTATCAATACGGGGGACAGCTGGGAGGGGTGCTGTGGGGGATAGGAGGAAATATGTTCATAGTCGCCTGCGCCTCCGCGTACGAGTTGAAGTCAGTGAAGAGGGGTGGGTCTGAGCGTTGAACTTCATGATCCACTGGGCGTCTGCTAGCGGACGGTGGGTAAAGCGTGCATTTCGGTCATGACACGAGGTGATTGTGGGGTGTGAATTAATTCGAGAGACACGTGCATACCAGGGGGCAACGGCGTTCCGGGATAAACGGCCACCATCCTTCATTCCATCGATCTGATACCTAGCCGGGTTATGTCGTCCAACGTACGCCAGAAGTCAAAGAATGGTGAGCATAGGGCGGGTTCGCAAACTCTATTTGTATTGTACGGCGTGTATGACTGAGAGTGAGTGCGGGAGCATCATGATTCATGGAGTTTAAAATGTTCCTGCGGGTGTCCATTTGCTTGAAACTTGGCTGTGAGAACCGACCACTATCATTTGTGTATTCGTTTGGGTATGTATTTGTGCATATTTGCTGAATCTACAAATTTAGTAAAACTTTTCCGCGGGTCCATTTGGCAAGAACCTGGACGAATTGACGCGACAAAACCCGGATCCCCCACTAGCGTGGGGATGTAAAATTCCTTTACAAGGAAATTCTCATTCCGACTGCTCCATTTTTCATCCTCGAAAGCAACATTGTGATATGGATTAATGTGATTATAAAGTAGCGCTATACCTCCATTCAGACATACCGCTCTCGTTTCTCGCGCTAGTTCCTGTAATCGTTCGTCTTCATATCTCAGTGACTCTGAAGGATGACGTGTGAACAGCTTATCTTCGAAATCGCATAATAACCGAATAGTCCGCTGGCGCTGACCACGTGAGAACTCTACGTGGACATTGAAAGGCGTGAATTACAGAATTCTGCAACACGTATTTGAATGGCATCTGTGCAGCAGGGCCCCAGCTGTCGGCAATCGCCGACACGGTAACTTCGTCAGTTGCCTTGGTTCGTCAGTCACACAAACGTCACAGGTAGTCACAGGGTGTCACACTTGAAGTGTTCAGACTCCGATAGTCAGAATCTTCTCGATGATTGTTACGAGTTCTAGGTTATCACTACGAATACGATAGCGATCGGTATCCCCTTTAGCGTAGCGTCCCAACATTTTTCCTCCCTCTCCCAATTTGATTACCTTTTTCGTCCATATTCCAACGATGCTGAGTGGAACCTTGTTGAGCTGCCAGCTTTTGCACCTTGGGGAACTCGTTGACTGCCGTCCTGTTTGGGATCAAGACCTCGTGGTCGAGCAATAAGGGGTGCCTTGTGACATTGTAGGAATGAATGGTGCCAGTGTTTCGATGGGACATGGCCAGTGAGGTCCTCGACCTGTGCACGGAGCTTGGAAGGATGAATCAGAGTCGCACCAGTCGACGAGGACCTGCTCCTGTGCAGGTGTCAAAAGTTGCCTGTTGGCTTAGGCCTCCGAGGCACGAGACTGATGAATACCTAACTTGCGGTCATGGAGAGTCATACGGGACATCTTCAATAAGTCAAAATTTTGAATCTCAGTGAGTCTAGACATCCTACGTTGTGAGCTCTTGCCGCTGCAAGATTCAACGTGTAAACATCATTTCCAAGGTCTTGTAATGCCGCTTGGATCTGGGACTCATAGGTTGGGTCTGAGGTTGCGCGGTATGTTCCCCGGTGTCGGCTGCTTTCACCGTTCGACCTGCAAAAGCGAAGCATCCGGAGGACTTCCAATGGCTCGGCATCTGCCCGGCAGGTTGAATGAACTTCTGAGTCAGCTTTAACAGCCACGGCACCATTCGGCAGGTGGCACGAGAGTGACGATTCAGCGTGACAACCCACCTTTTGCTATCTCGGTCATTTCTGCTCCAAATTTGCTCGTTCAAGCTCGGAAAGCATTGGAATTGATCATAGATGTTAAGAAGTGGTGTGGACCCCAAAGTGATTGTAGAATTATGTCTTTTCAGAAAGTGACGAATCAAGGCGACTGACGAAGTAACCGTGCGCGATAGTATACCAGGCGGCAACGGCGTACCGAGATAAACGACCAACATCCTTCATTCCATCGATCTGATAATCAGCCGGGTATACTTTCCAACATGCCCTTCTGGCGAAAGGATGGTGAGCACATGGCGGGTTGAAGGAACAATGCTGACGAAAACACCAGAGTCGAGCGGAGCCAGCCCCTCCCCCGGTATCGTTCACCGAAAGGAAGCAAAACTGATCGTAGTCGATGGTCGAGATGTCATACATTCCCTCGCGGTCCTCGCTGATGGGAAGCACGTCGTGAGCGGCGGCGCAGAACAGAAGATTCGACGTTCGCGCATTGAGGATGGCAAGGAGGTGGGGACGGCGATGGACGCGGGGAGTACTGTTTACGACATTGCGGTGTCACGAGATGGAAAGGTGATCGTCAGTGGGACGAGAGACGGCTGGGTGACGGTGTGGAAAGTTAAGAGTCACTCAAAAGTGACCGAGTTGAAGGCACACGAACGTTCGGTGCGTGCAGTCGACGTCTCGCCAGATGCGACGAAAATCGCAACCGGATCGGGTGATAGAACTGCTTGTGTCTGGTCGCTGTCAACTGGCGAAAGACTGCTGGGCCCCTTGAAACACAACAATGGTGTGGTTGCAGCAAAGTTTTCACCCGACGGACGTTTCACTGCCACCGCCACGTCTTCAAGTTATCATGACTCGGACTCTGTTCGGGTCTACGACAGTCAGAATGGCAGCCTCCTCGTCGAGTTCCCAGTCAAAGTCAACTCGACGTCGAACCAGTCCCTCGCCTGGGCCAGCGATAGCAAGCAACTCTTCGCCTTGTCTCGCGACGGCAATATCCACAGTGTCGATGTATCCGCCAAGATCACGCTGTCGAAATGGTACATTCACAGCACCATCGATCCCATATGCATCACCCTGTCAAGCAATGGCAAATTCATTGCAGCCGCCGCAGACTCATCGGTCTCTTTGTGGGATACTGCGACACACGAGAAAATTGGGGCTATCATCGAGTACACTCACTGGGTGGGGTCCATGGCTATGTCACCAAACTACGACCTCGTAACCAGCGGAAACAAGAAAATCACCCTTCGGGCACTCTGTGACACCGTCCCCTCTCACTACTTGGACAATGTAAGTGTACCTGCTAAAAACCTTGCAATCGCAAACCACCCTATTCGCCGTTGCAGACCCCCCGCATGCAGGAAATCCAGCACACAGAAGTCGAGAGGGTTGACGACAGTCCAAGTACGTTCATTTGCACCCTGATCCAGATTGCTAATAACCATGCCTATCAGATGAGAGAGCAGCGGATCTCGAGGGAACTATCCAGGAACTGCACATCCAGCTTGCCGAATCTCAACAAATCCTTCAGGAGAGAGATGCCCTCATACAGTCCCTATGCGTTCGGGAGGAGAGCTTGAGTATGTCCCCCACTGCCGCGACGCATGTTTCTTTGATTCACGTCTACTAGACAGTAAAATCGCGGGTCTCGAAAAAACCATCCAAGAGCATGCCGAATCTCAACGCGCAGCCAATCAAGAAAAGGACGACCTTAACGGAATTATCAATTCTCTTCGTGCCGATCTTCGCACACGCGACGACAGCGCAAGTACACTCTGCATCCAACTGGCCGACGCTCAACGCAGAGCCGATGGTTTCAACAATGCACTCGAGCAGATGCATCAATTCGAATCCCTCTACGCCCAAGGCCCCATACAGGGTGCCGCAGAATGTCTTCTCGAGATTGCGAATACCGTAGACGATGGTGTAAGAGCCAACAAGTTAATCATGGACTGGCTTTCCGGTGAGCTTTGGCGTCGTGCATTACGATAGAGTATCTGATCACTGCTCGCAGAATTCACGCGCCGATGCATCACGACATTGGAGAGAGTTGGAGATGAGGCATCGTACGCCGATAATCGTGACGAAGCAATTGCAACTTACTCTACTGCGTTGTCCCTCGGCCCCACAATCCCGAACGCTATAATGTCCAAATGGGCGAACATGATATTGAAACGTGGGTCAGCGCTTGAAGCATCGAGTGCTGCAACCAAGGTATGTCTCCGCGGTGGTTTGGAGATGGATAGTGACTCTCTTTCGGTTTAGTTCAAGGTTCCGAGGTTCGTCGTCTGCCGCATCATTTGCGACATTCTAGAACAGGACGGTCGCCTCTCGGAGGCTATCGAGTGTTTCCAGCGATTGCAGAGCGACGTGGGTGTATGCGACGAGCAAGCGGAATGGCAACTCGGTGGGTAGTTGCAGCCACAAACACGCATCACCCTTGGTCCCCTGACATTGAGCATCAGACTTCAAAGCGCGTTGTACGAAGGCATCAGAGCAGAACGGAGATGTTGCCATGAATTCTGCGTCATACGATGACGCTGTTGCCCATTACTCTGCGGCACTGAACCTCGATCCTTCATCGGCAGTCCTGTTGACCAAGCGAAGCAAAGCACGAGCTGGGAATGGATCATGGGAAGATTCGTTGCAGGATGCCAACGTGGTACGTGTACCCTAATTTACATGGGAGCGAATAATCAATACGATCCCAGGCGATCAAACTCGATCCATCATCTCTATTTGGCCACGAGAGAAAGCATGCAGCACTACTTGGCGCTCGCCGCTATACTGAAGCAATCGATGCGCATAACGATATGCTCCTGATGCTCGAACAATCCGCTGATCCTGTTACTCGGGGTAAATATTCTCCGATATTATATGAATGCACCGTCTAAGTGTCCCGCTCTTGCAGAATTGCGTAAAAACTACGTGGCCCCATCGCAGGCGAAGGCAGCTATTCGCAGCGCTGTCAAGCGCACCCAGCGGGACGCTCCGCTGGTTGTCATTAACACAAAGACCGGTTGTCTTTGTGACCAGCGCCAGCGTATGGATGAATTCGAAGCCGATCCAAACTTCGTGGAACTCGCTGCATCCATGACGACAATACTCGACCATTCTCACATCCGAGGGGTTGTCCGAGAATACTTCCGATATGCCACGTTCTCTCATACTTGGGAAGGGGCCGAACCGCTGTTCCACGACGTCCTTCATGGATCTGTGCACAAACTGGCAGAATCATCCACGGTCCTGAAGTTGGTCATGTTCTGTGCGATGGTGCGGGAGGCTGGGTTTCACTGGGCATGGTGCGATACATGTTGCATCAACAAATCAGACGGGTCGGTGCTTCAAGAATCCCTGACTTCGATGTTTCAATGGTATCATGATTCGTCGCTCACAGTCATTCACCTCAAGGGTGTAATGTCCGACTCGGAGGTGGGCGCTCTGGAGAGGAGTTTTTGGAACACGCGTGCTTGGACGTTGCAAGAGTTCTTTGCATCCAGGGTCATCCGCTTCTACACCGAAGACTGGAAGCCTTATCTTCCTGACGAGAAAGTGTACAACCACAAGGAATCATCTGTGATCATGGCCGAGATGGCGCGCGCCACCGGCACTGATGTAGACGTTCTCCTTTCTCTTCGTCCAGGATCAGACAATGTACGACAGAAACTGTGTCTTGCCGCGACACGGGTTGCTACGAAACAAGAGGATATGGCGTATTCGCTGTTTGGTATATTCGACGTCTCTCTTTCGGTTACATACGGCGAAGGGCAACAACGGGCTGTGGGTCGCTTGTTACAAGAGGTGTTGACTCGGTCAGGGGATGTCAGCATTCTGGCCTGGACAGGAAAGGCATCGGACTATAACAGCTGTCTTCCTGCAGAGATTTCGGTGTATCGCGAGCCAGCATCGCCCTATGTTCCATCACCAATCGAAGATGACAAGATGGACGGGTTGGTGACGGAACTGCAGACATCCTCGAACACCGTTGACTCGGCCATGATGCTATATGATCGAGTCGTCGTTCTCCCATCCCCGCGTCTCGTCAGCCACCGCTTGAGTTTATCTTGCATCATGTTCCCGCTGAGAGGTCTGTTGGTCGCCAGCGGCAATTCTCCCCAGCATGTTTATCACACCAGGACATTTGCCCTTGGAACTGTCGAGATCAAGACAACAGAGGACTTGGCTAGCCTGGACAATCTGGTGCTCGTGCACCCGTGGCTCCGGTGCCTTCTTGATCCCGCCCTTCCATTCGTGGATGATGCCGAACTGTTCCCAGTCGATGGGAATGGCGGGGATGGCGATTCGGATGCACCGTTCTCCGACCCGTCCTCTCCCTCATCATATACCGCCTCATTTCCTCACCATGTCCCACAGCTCGACAAGCCTACCACAGCGTTACGGCTTTTCGCTCGTCTCAGACAGCCTTTTGGCGCGCTGCTGCTCGTTCGCCTATCCCACGATGAATACAAGCGCGTTGCCTCTGATCATCCTATTGTTGTGCAATTACTCAAGGGCATTTCACCGCGCTATCTAGCACAGAAGATACAGATACTAGATATCCTGTAGCTGTTTCTCATTGTATCATGTTACATATACCAAATATCATCCCTTCGTTTACCCCGTGTGCCGGGCGGTGCGTACAGCCAACGGGACAAGTCGACTGCGCAGGGGCGTGTTCATTCGCGCATGTTGAGGTGACGTACTGCGCTCCAGTAGTAACGACAACTTGAATCGGGATCCCTGGTACACGACTCTGACTGACATGCATCGCGCCGCTCAAAGCCATCTTTCCTGATTTGAACGACGCCGTCATGTCTGAACACCACCTTTTATTTGTTTCTGTACTCGATCGCTCAAAGGCTTTACTCTCCGTGCTCGAATCGGCGGGTCATGATCCCCGACGTACTCCTGGGATGAACGATCCGTCGTTCCATCTAGCCCACCTCTGTAGGAATCACCGAACCAGTACCAACCCGCTCCATCCACCGCCCAGCGTCTCTCGCAAGACGTGCTAGACGAACAACGCGCAGGGAGGCTCGAGGCTCGTCTTTTATACCTCCTTCTCGCGTTACCGCACCAACCATCTCCTCTTCGGTAGGCCACGTCTGTTCATTCCCCATATCATCCGGAATGCTTGTCTAGATCACGAAATCAGCCGTGGAGGGCACCCGTTCAGGCAAAACCTGGTAATTGCCAACGTTGGGTAAATGAACGAGTCTGTTAGCACTCGGACGACTCCCCATACGATTCCTGTCACCTCCAACGTCGCGCTTTCGCCCAAGACCCATACTCTTCCCGATCGCCTTCGCGCTTCACCGGGCCGTCGCTCTGAGAAAGAGCGCAACATACACAGGAAATCGCAAGGCGAGGTCAGGTCAGATGCCAGTCCCTGAAACGGATCGATATATTGCATGAGGAGGGCAAGGGTTTCAAGATAGCGGTGTGCGACGTTTGGGCGTGTGAACGCGTGGATGGGTTGGGTGGGATCGCTTGTAACGTGCGAAAGAGGGCGTCGCCTGCTTCGGGAACCTCTACGGTCGGACTGAGCAGGAAGAGAACATAGTCGGCAGCACCAAATGCTCCCCAGTGTCGGCTGTGTTGGGCGGGAATGAGTTGAAGGGACGATCTTGAAGTGATGGACCCAGCAAAGGGGAGGATGAGATAAACGATGAGCGATGAGTAGAGTAACTCGAAGACGTGCATCATCCTTCATACTGGTGAATTCTCGCTGGCACCATCTACATCCTCCGTCACACATGTTGAATGCACGGATAGTATCAACTTGAGCGGGTGTCCTCGCATAAGGGATGACTGTGATGATGCGAGGAGCACCGTCCACGCCGCTGAATATACGAGTGGAAGCGATGAAGGAGGCACACTTTGCAGCTTCCCAGGTGACTTTGTGGAGGGACACTGGGTATGTCCCGACGAAGGATGTAAGATGCCGAGAACGAGAGAGGGTGAGGGGGCAGCGGGAAAGGCAGAGGGAATGCGAGTATGTGCATGGAGAGTTGGGGATGAACGTGGATGACGAAGTCCGCCGTTGCTGGGTTCGCGGGTGGGTCCTAGTCCAGGGTTATGATCGGGTATCGGTGCGGGAGACGGGATGGGAGGGGTGCCATGCGGGATAGGAGGGATGATCGTACTTATGTTCCACCTGCGCCTCTGCGTACGAGTTGAAGTCGGGTGATGCTATGAAGAGGGGTGGGTCCGAGCATTGAGCATTGAACGTTGATCCTTCGGAGTCATCTGCTAGCGGACGGCTATCGGATGTACTGTTGTTTGCTTTGTTATAATCGTCAAGGATGGGTAATTGTGGGGTGTGAATTGATTCGATAAGGGGACACGTGTATATCGGGCACCAACGGCGTACTGGTGTGAACGACCACTAACCTTCATTCCATCGTTCTGATACCTAGGCGGATTATGTCGTCCAACGTACGCCAGGGGTCAAAGAAATATGGTGAGCACATGGCGGGTTGAAAGAACGATGTTGATGAGAACACAAGAGTCGAGCGAAATCAGTTCCTCTTCCAGTATCGTTAACCGACAGGAAACAAAACCGATCGTGATCGATGGTCGATATAGCATATATTCCGTCGCAGCCCTCGTTGACGGGAAGCACGTCGTGAGCGGCGACGGAGAAGGGAAGATTCGACGATGGCGCATTGAAGATGGCAACTTGCAGGAGGTGGGGACGGCAATGGATGCGGGGAGTATTGTTCTCAACGTTGCGGTGTCACGAGATGGAAAGCGTATCGTCAGTGGGAACAAGTTGATTTGAGAGTATGAGATAAGGAACCCCTTGAACTGCCTTCCTCGGGGAAATCGATACGAGGTGTGTTGGGAAACGGTGAACATTGAATATCGAGGTCATACATGCCATAGCAACCTAGTTCTACCGCAAATGACTTGACAAGATCACCTTGATGGATCGTTGTGGTCCAACATACATCTGGCGTACATACCTGTGTCGGCGCCTCCACTGAGCAGTGGTACGAGCAATGCGTTTTATGAACAGGGTGAGCGGAAGCAGCACGAGAGAGAAAGAGAACGGGAAAGGGAGAGGGAACAGTGGGAAAGAGAGGGGGGACGCGAGGATGTCCGTGGAGAGTATGGAACGGGGTATGATAGGAATGAAGGTGGAGTCCGCTGTTGTGGGGTTCGCGGATTGGTCATGGTATAGAGTTGGTATCGGGTATC
>Ga0307508_10005632_pt1 | contig 11871 bp, 7 predicted proteins | sample 9_EM_MG_FD_203089 | JGI IMG/M metagenome (GOLD analysis project Ga0307508, IMG submission 203089) | Populus trichocarpa ectomycorrhiza microbial communities from riparian zone in the Pacific Northwest, United States - 9_EM | ecosystem: Host-associated > Plants > Roots > Unclassified | place...
ACACGCGCCACACCTTCGTGCAGGGCGACATCGGCGATCGGGCCCTGCTCGACGGATTGTTCGCTCAGCATCGGCCACGCGCGGTCGTGCACTTCGCCGCCGAGAGCCATGTCGACCGCAGCATCCACGGGCCCGGCGCCTTCATCAAGACGAACGTCGAAGGCACGTTCGTCTTGCTCGAGGCGGCGCGCGCGCACTGGTCCGCGCTCGAGGGCGCCGAACGGGCGGCGTTCCGCTTCCACCATGTCTCCACCGACGAGGTCTACGGCTCGCTCGGCAAGGGCGACGCGCCGTTCACCGAAACCCACCTCTACGAGCCCAACAGCCCGTACTCGGCCAGCAAGGCCGCGAGCGATCACCTGGTCAGGGCCTGGCACCACACCTACGGCCTGCCGGTGCTCACGACGAACTGCTCGAACAACTACGGGCCCTATCACTTCCCCGAGAAGCTGATCCCGCTGATGATCGTCAACGCCCTCGCCGGCAAGCCCTTGCCGGTGTACGGCGATGGCCAGCAGGTGCGGGACTGGCTGTACGTCAAGGACCACTGCGCGGCGATCCGCGAGGTGCTGGCGCGCGGCAGCGTCGGCGAGACCTACAACGTGGGCGGCTGGAACGAGAAGCCCAACATCGAGATCGTGCACACCGTCTGCGCACTGCTCGACGAGATGCGTCCCGACCCGGCCGGCAGCTACAGCCGGCTCATCACCTACGTCAAGGACCGTCCGGGACACGACCGCCGCTACGCGATCGACGCGCGCAAGCTGGAGCGCGAGCTCGGCTGGAAGCCGGCCGAAACCTTCGACACGGGCATCCGAAAGACGGTGCGCTGGTACCTCGACCACGCCGACTGGGTCGCGAACGTGCAAAGCGGCGCCTACCGCGACTGGGTCGCGGCGAACTACGACGAACGGGCGGACGCCCGGGCAAGTGCATGAAGATCCTGCTGCTCGGCAAGAACGGCCAGGTCGGCTGGGAGCTGCAGCGCGCGCTCGCGCCGCTGGGCGAGCTGATCGCGCTCGACTTCGACAGCCCCGCGCCGTTGACGGCCGACTTCTCGCACCCGGAGTCGCTCGCCGCCACCGTGCGCGCGGTCGCGCCGCAGATCATCGTCAACGCCGCCGCGCACACCGCCGTCGACAAGGCCGAGAGCGAGCCCGAGCTGGCGCGCGCACTGAACGCCACCTCGCCGGCCGTGCTGGCGCGCGAGGCGGCCGCGCTGGGCGCCTGGCTGATGCACTACAGCACCGACTACGTGTTCGACGGCAGCGGCAGCGCCGCGTGGACCGAAACCTCGCCAACCGGCCCGCTCAGCGTCTACGGCGCAACCAAGCTGGAGGGCGAAGAGGCGATCCGCTCCAGCGGCTGCCGGCACCTGATCCTGCGCACCAGCTGGGTCTACGCCGCGCGCGGCGGCAACTTCGCCAAGACCATGCTCAAGCTCGCGAAGGAACGCGACGCACTGACCGTGATCGACGACCAGATCGGTTCGCCCACCGGCGCCGACCTGCTCGCCGACCTGACCGCGCATGCACTGCGCGCCGCGCTCGCGCGGCCCGAGCTGGCCGGCACGTATCACGCCGTCGCCCAGGGCGAGACCAGCTGGCACGGCTACGCACGCCACGTCATCGAGTTCGCGCGCGCGGCCGGGCAGCCGATCAAGGTCGCACCCGAGGCCATTCGCGCCGTGCCGACGAGCGCCTTTCCGACGCCGGCCCGGCGACCCGGCAATTCGCGCCTAGACACCCGCAAACTTCGCGACAGCTTCGGCCTCACGCTGCCCTCGTGGCAGGCGGGCGTCGAACGCATGCTCGCCGAAGTCCTGACCTGACTCCGAGACCGAGACCTCCATGACCGCACCGCAACGCAAAGGCATCATCCTCGCCGGGGGCTCCGGCACGCGGCTGCACCCCGCCACGCTGGCGATGAGCAAGCAGCTGCTGCCGGTGTACGACAAGCCGATGGTCTACTACCCGCTCAGCACGCTGATGCTGTCGGGCATCCGCGAGATCCTGCTGATCAGCACGCCGCAGGACACACCTCGCTTCCAGGGCCTGCTCGGCGACGGCGCGCAGTGGGGCGTGGACATCCGCTACTGCGTGCAGCCGAGCCCCGACGGCCTGGCGCAGGCCTTCATCCTCGGCCGCGATTTCGTCGCCGGCCAGCCGAGCGCGCTCGTGCTGGGCGACAACCTGTTCTACGGCCACGCCTTGCAGGAGCTGCTGCAGTCGGCGACCGCGCGCGCGAACGGCGCGTCGGTGTTCGCCTACCACGTGCAGGATCCCGAACGTTATGGCGTGGTCGCTTTCGACGCGGACCGGCGCGCCCTGAGCATCGAGGAAAAGCCGAAGCAGCCGCGCAGCAGCTATGCCGTCACCGGCCTGTATTTCTACGACGCGCAGGTCTGCGACATCGCGGCGAGCATCAAGCCTTCGGCGCGCGGCGAGCTCGAGATCACCGACGTCAATGCCGTCTACCTGCGGCAGGGCGAGCTGAACGTCGAGATCATGGGGCGCGGCTATGCCTGGCTCGACACCGGCACCCACGACAGCCTGCTCGAGGCGAGCCAGTTCATCGCCACACTCGAGAAGCGCCAGGGCTTGAAGGTGGCGTGCCCCGAAGAGATCGCGTACCGCTCGGGCTGGATCACCGCGACGCAGCTCGAGGCGCTGGCACAGCCGATGCTCAAGAACGGGTATGGACAGTATCTTCTCCAAGTGCTGCGCGACAAGGTGTATTGATGACCTGCCCCCGCCGCGCCCGCAGCGAGAGATCGCCACCGACCCCCTCGTCCGACACCACGGTTCCCGGTGGAGCGGCGGCGCTGTGAAGCCACTGCGCGTGTCCGTCGTGATGGCCTGCCTGATGGTGGGCGCGCTTGTCGCTGGCGTGGTGATTCGCCCGCCCGCGAAGGCACCCGGCACCGCGCCGCGGTTCCTGCTGGAGAACATCGTCCCGACGAAGTTCGGGGACTGGCGCGAACTGCCCGCCCAAGGCGTTCAGGTCGTGAACCCGCAAACCAAGGAGCTGCTCGATAAACTTTACAGTCAGACACTGACGCGGACATACGCGAATGCAAATGGCTATCGCATCATGCTGTCGATGGCGTATGGCGACGATCAGCGTGGCAACCTGCAGGCGCACAAGCCCGAGGTCTGCTATCCGGCCCAGGGTTTCACGCTGCACAGCAATGACCAGGCCCAGCTGAGCACCCCGTTCGGCGCGATCTCGACCCGGCGCCTGAGCACCAGCCTGGGACCGCGGCGCGAGCCCGTCACCTATTGGTTCACCGTCGGCGACACCGCCGTCCAGAGCAAGCTGCAGCAGCGCCTGATCGAGATCAGGCTCGGGCTGACGGGGCAGATTCCCGATGGCTTGCTGGTGCGCATTTCGTCGATCGACGACACGCCGAGCCAGGCCTTCGCGGCCCAGGATGCATTCGCGGTGGATCTGCTGGCCGCTCTGTCGGCGGCCAACCGGGTGCGCCTCAGCGGGCTCCGGCCGGACAGCACGTCCACGACACCGTGAGCGCGCAACCCGTGATCGACCCGCCCACCGACGCCGATACGGCGCCGCGCTTCGTGGGCGTGGGCGAGGCCGCCGAGCTCTGCGTCGTGCTCGTGAACTACAACACCGCGCACCTGCTCGAGCGCTGCATCGGCCGGTTGCGCGCCGCCAGCCGCGCGCTGTCGGTGCGCGTCATCATTGTCGACAACGCCTCGCGCGACGGCTCTGCCGCCCTCATCCGCGATCGTTTCCCCGACTGCGTGCTGATCGCGAACGACGCGAACGTCGGGTTCGGCCGAGCCAACAACCAGGCGCTGGAGTTCTGCAGCGGACCTTACGTGCTGCTGCTGAACACCGATGCCTTCGTGTTCCCCGACACGCTGCGCAAGTGTCTGCAGCACATGGGCGCACACCCGCGCTGCGGCGTGCTCGGCGTGCGCCTGACGAACGAAGCGGGTCAGAGCTCCTACCGCGGCCGGCCGTTCCCAGACCCGTGGAAGAACTTCCTCTGGCAGACCGGGCTGTGGAAGCTTGCAACTACGCTCCCGCAGCCTGTCGACGACGCCGAACCGCCCGGCGGCGCGTGGCAATGCGACTGGGTGGTGGGCTGCTTCTACCTGGTGCGCCAAACGGTGATCCAGCAGGTCGGCCTGTTCGATCCGCGCTACTTTCTGTACTTCGAGGAAGTCGATCATTGCCTCGCGGTCAAGCGCGCTGGCTGGAGCGTCGAGTGCCTCGCGGGCGCGAGCGTCATCCACGTCGGCGGCGGCAGCGCCGAGTCCGAAGGCGAACTCTCGGCGAGCGGACGCCAGATCTCGGCGCTGCAGATCGAAAGCGAGCTGCTGTACTACCGCAAGCACAACGGCCTGTGGGGCCTGCTGAAGACGGTGTCGCTGGCCTTGCTGGCCGACGCGATCCGCGCCGCCAAGTGGGTGCTGAAGCGGCGGCAGCTGTCGGGAGCCGGGGTCTTCTGGCGCAACGCCGTGCTGGTCTGCCGCCTGACGCGCGACACGCGGCTCGGCACCCGTGCCACCCGGTGACGGCATGAGCTCGCCGGGCCGACCCAAGAGCGAATACCGCAGTGCGCAGCACGAAGGTATCCAATGAGCTCGCTCATGCTCACCAAGGTCGCCAGCGTCGTCATCGGTCGCAATGAAGGCGAACGCTTGCGGCGTTGCCTCGAGTCCTTGCACGGCCGGGTCGGCCAGGTCGTCTATGTGGATTCCGGGTCCAGCGACGGCTCGGTGCCGCTGGCGCGGGGCATGGGTTTCGACGTGGTCGAGCTGGACATGACGCTGCCGTTCACCGCGGCGCGGGCGCGCAACGCAGGGTTCCAGCGGGCGCAGGCGCTGGCGCCGGATCACGACTACGTGCAGTTCGTCGACGGCGATTGCGAAGTCCGGCCGGACTGGCTGGAACGCGCGGTGGTGTTCCTCGACGCGCATCCAACGGCGGCGGCGGTGTGCGGACGGCGTCGCGAGCGCTACCCGGAGCGCTCGATCTACAACCGCCTGTGCGACATCGAGTGGGACGTCCCGGCCGGGCCGGCCAAAGCCTGCGGCGGCGACGTGATGCTGCGCGCCAAGACCTTGCGCGAGGTCGGCGGCTACCGCGACGACCTGATCGCCGGCGAGGAGCCGGAGCTGTGCGTGCGCCTGCGCGAAAAGGGCTGGGCCATCCACGTGCTGGACGCCGAGATGACGCTGCACGACGCGGCAATGACTCATTGGCGCCAATGGTGGATGCGCAATGTGAGGGCTGGATACGCCTACGCCGAAGGCGCCCACCTGCATGGCGCCGCGCCCGAGCGGCACCGGGTGCGCGAACTGGGCAGCGCGCTCGCCTGGGGCGCGGTGATCCCGCTGGCCGCACTCGCAACCCTCGTCGCCGTCGGCCCCTGGGGGTTGGCGCTGCTGCTCGTCTACCCGATCCAGATCGTTCGCCTCTTTGTGAAGGGCCGGGCGCAAGCGCGGCCACAGTTTCTGCGCGCCGCCTTCCTGGTCATCGGCAAGTTTGCCGAGACCCAGGGCGCGTTCCGCTTCTGGGCGCTCAAGGCAACACGGCGCTCGGCTCGGCTGATCGAATACAAATGATGATGATGAAGCGCGAGGCCGACTCCAGCGTTGCGCTGTCCGTGATGCAGCAGCGGATGTGGTTCATGGAAACCATGTTGAAGGAGCGCACCTCCTTCAACCTCTGTGCCGCACGCAAGCTCGTCGGTCGACTCGATGTCGCGGCACTCGAACGGTCGCTGACCGCACTCGTCGCGCGCCATCCGGCGCTGCGAACGACGCTGCGCGCGGTCGACGACGAGGCCGAGGCCGTGCAGCAGGTGCAGCCGGAGCACGCGCTGCATCTGCAGCCGATCGAGGACTTGCGCGAGCTGCCCGAACCCGATCGGCATCGCCGGCTGGACCGCCGCCTCGGGGAGATCGCGCGCGAGCCGATCAACTTCCCGTCGGGTCCGCTGTTTCAATGCCTGCTGATCCGGCTGGCAGACGACGAACACCTGCTGCTCTTCAAGGTTCACCACATCGTCTTCGACGGCTGGTCGATGGGCGTGGTTCTGCGGGATCTGGGCCAGCTCTATGCGCTGAGCCTGTCGGGGACCCCCGCGGTGCTGCCGGCGCTTCCGCTGCGCTACGCCGACTTCGCCGCCCGCCACCACGCACTGCTGATTGGCGAGATGTCGCAACGCCACATCCGGCATTGGGCGACTCGGCTGCAGCGCCTGGGTGAACCGCTGGCATTGCCGGCCGATTACCCGCGGCCACGCCACGCGACCAACACCGCAGGCACCATCACGCTGTCGGTCGACCGTGCCGCGACCGACCGCTTGCGCGACCTCGCGGTGTCCGAAGGCACGACGCTGTTCACCGCGGTGCTGGCCGCGTACTTCCTCTTCTTGCACAAGTCGACCGGACAGACCGACCTCGTCGTCGGCGTGCCCGTCCACGGGCGGCGCGATTTTCCCGAGTTCCACGATGTGGTCGGCCTGTTCGTCAACACGATCGCGGTGCGCATCGACGTGCGCCCCGCCGAACGCTTCCGCGACCTGCTGCGCCGCCTGGGTGCGACGCTGCGCCAGGACCTGGCGCACGCGCACGCACCGTTGGAAGAGGTCATCCGCGAGGTCCAGATCCCGCGCGACATCGGGCGCTCGCCGGTGTACCAGGCCTTCTTCAGCTTTCAGGACATCCGCACCCGCACCAGTCGCTGGGAAGGCCTGCAGCTCGAGCACCACGTGGTGCCGATCACCGGCATCGCCGAGGACGTCAGCTGCACGATGACGGAGCGCCCCGATGGGCTCGCCGCGTGCTTCGCGTACAGCCTCGACCTGTTCTCCACCGCGTCGGCGGTGGCGTTCAGCGAGCGCTACCAGCAGTTGCTGACGCGCCTGAGCGATGAGGTCGACGTGCCGCTCGAGGCGCTGTCGATACGCCTGGAGTCGGAGCGCACCCAGCTCGATCGCTGGAACCAGACCGCCGCAGCGTACGACACCGGCAGCTGCGTGCACCAGCTGATCAGCCGGCAAGCGGCGCTTCGCGTCGACGCCCCGGCGGCGCAGATGCGCGACGCGACCGTCAGCTATGGCGAGATGGAGGCGCGCTCCAACCAGTTGGCGCATCTGCTTCGCGCCCGCGGAATCGGCCGCGGCATGCTGGTGGGCCTGTGCGTCGAACGCTCGCTGCAGATGATCGTCGCGCAGCTGGCGGTGCTGAAGGCCGGTGCGGCCTACGTGCCTCTCGATCCCGCGTACCCGGTCAACCGCCTGGCCTACATGGCCGACGACGCGCAGCTCGCGCTGCTGATCACCGAGGCGGCGCTGCAGCAGACGCTGACGTGGCCGGCCGAACAATCGGTGCTGCTCGATGCCGACGCGGCGGTCATCTCGGGCCAGCCGGACGACCCGCTGGCGTCCGATCCAGCGCGCGACGCGCGGCCGGACGACGCCGCCTATGTCATCTACACCTCGGGCTCGACCGGCAAGCCGAAAGGCGTGATGGTGCCGCACCGTGCGGTCGTCAACTTCCTGGCCAGCATGGCCCGCGAACCGGGGCTCGACGCTTCGGCGCGTCTCGTCGCGGTGACCACGCTGAGCTTCGACATCGCGGTGCTGGAACTGCTGCTGCCGCTCAGCGTCGGCGCGCAAATCATCCTGGCAGGGCGCGAGGAGACCACGGACGGTCATGCGCTGCGCGCGTTGATCGAGTCGACGCGGGCGACCGTGTTGCAGGCCACCCCGGCCACCTGGCGCATGCTCATCGATGCCGGGTGGTCGGGCTCGCGCGAATTCAAGGCCCTCATCGGCGGCGAAGGTCTGCCGCAGGATCTGGCGCAGCAGCTGCTCGAACGCAGCGGCGAGCTGTGGAACATGTATGGGCCGACGGAAACCACGGTGTGGTCCACCTGCTGGAAGGTCGACGCGATCGAGCACGGGATCTCCATCGGGCGGCCGATCGCGAACACCCGCGTGCACGTGCTGGACGAACGCCGGCAGCCCTGCCCGATCGGCGTGCCGGGCGAGCTCTACATCGGCGGCGATGGCGTCACGCTGGGCTATCTGAACCGGCCGGAACTCACTGCCGAACGCTTCTTGCCGGACCCTTTCGATGCGGGATCAGGCGGCCGAATGTATCGAACCGGCGACCGGGCACGCTGGCGCCATGACGGCCTGCTCGAGCACCTGGGCCGGCTGGATTTCCAAGTCAAGGTTCGTGGCCATCGCATCGAACTGGGCGAGATCGAGTCCAACCTGGCGACGCACCCGCAGGTGGCCCGCAGCGTCGTGATCGTGCGCGAGGACCGGCCCGGCGACGTGCGCCTGGTTGCCTACGTCGTTGCGCGCGGGGCGATGCCGTCGGCCAGCGAGCTGCGCACCCATCTTCGCACCGACCAGCCCGAGTACACGCTGCCGCAGCACTTCATCGAGCTCGACGTCGTCCCCTTGCTGCCCAACGGTAAGATCGACCGGGACGCGCTGCCGCCGCCCGCCGATGACTCCGGCGAACGGGCCGCGTCCTACGAACCCCCGCGCACCGCCACCGAAGCCGCGATGGCCGAGATCTGGCAGCTGCTGCTGGGCATCGCGCAGGTCAGCGTGACCGACGACTTCTTCGACCTGGGCGGCCACTCGATGCTGGCGATGCGTCTGGTGGCCCAGATCCACCAGCGCTTCGACCGGAAGCTGCCGTTGATGGCGCTGCTGGACGCCGGCACCGTGCGCCAGCTGTCGGCCGCGCTGGACCGGCCGGAAGTCAGGAATTCCCTCGTGCAGATCCGCGCCGGTACCACCGGCCGGCCCCCGGTCTTCCTGGTCCATGACGGCATCGGTGAAACGCTGTTGTACCGGACCCTCGCCTACGGCCTCGACGCCGGGCATGCGGTCTACGGCCTGCAACCCCGCTCCGAGGACGGGCACGCGATGCTGCACAGCCGCATCCCGGACATGGTGGCCTATCACATCGACTGGATCCGCAGCGTGCAGGCCCAGGGTCCGTACCTGCTGGGCGGCTTGTGCGCCGGCGGCGTGATCGCGTTCGAGATCGCCCGCGAGCTTCAGGCGCAAGGTGAATCCATTGCGCTGGTGGCGCTGATCGATGCGGCCGATGCCACCTCCGAAACGCACCGCGGCCAGTTGGCCGGCAAGCGGCTGCGTCGATTCGTCGGCGCATTCAAGTCGGAGGAGCCGGTGCCGCCGCTGCGCCGCGTGACCGCGGGCGCCGGCAAGGCGGCGCGCAAGATCTGGAATCTGCTGACCTACGAGGCCCGCTCGCTGCTCAGCTGGCCGATCATTGCCGCGAAATTGAAGCTGCTGCGGCTCTGCCTGGACCGGCAGCGGACCCCGCCAGCGTTCTTGAAGAGTCTCACGGTGGGGCAGGTTTACCGGTACGCCCTCGACGCCGAAACGATGCGGACGCGCTTCGAGGGCGACGTGGCCTTGTTTCGAGCCACCGAAGGCAACGGCGCCCCCGACGACGAGCCCTATGTCGAGGTCTTCAGCGACCCGCTGCTCGGCTGGGGCCGGCACGTGCGCGGCGCGGTGTGCGTGTTCGACATCCCCGGCGGACACACCAGCATGCTGCAGGAGCCGAACGTTCACGTTCTGGCCCAGCACATGCAGGCCTGGATCGATGCCGCCCTCGACCCGACCGGGGCAAAGAGACCGCCCGGGTCCGACACCGCCAACGCCTCCGCGACGAAGAACCGCGACGCATGTGCGGCATAGCGGGCATCCTCGGCCTGAGCGCCGGCGCCGCAGCGGCGTCGCGCGCGGAGCTCGAGGCGATGATCGCGACGCTGCACCATCGCGGCCCGGACGGGACCGGCGTTCTGTGCCGGGACGGCATCGGCCTCGCGCACGCGCGGCTCAGCATCATCGACCTCGCCGGCGGTCAGCAGCCGATCCACAACGAGGATCAGACGGTCTGGGTCGTCTTCAACGGCGAGATCTTCAACTTCATCGAGCTGCGCACCGAGCTGGAACAAGCCGGCCACCGCTTCTACACCCGCTCCGACACCGAGGTCATCGTGCACCTGTACGAGCAGCACGGCCTGGACTTCGTGCAGCGGCTCAACGGCCAGTTCGCGATCGCGCTGTGGGACGCACGCCTGCAGCGGCTCGTGCTGGCGCGCGACCGCACCGGCATCCGGCCGCTGTTCCACACCACGGTGAACGGGCGGCTGCTGTTCGCCTCCGAGGCCAAGGCCTTGTTCGCGGTGGCCGGGGTGCCGCGCCGGCTCGACCCGCTCGCGCTGGCCGAGATCTTCACGTTCTGGGCGCCGCTCGCGTCGCGCTGCGTCTTTGACGGCATCGGCGCGCTGCCGCCCGGGCACCTGATGGTCGTCGAGGGCGGGCGCACGCGCATCGAGCGCTACTGGGATTGGTCGTTCCCTGACCACCCGATCGCCGCGACGCGCTCCGCCGACGACTACGCCGACGAGCTGCGCGAGCTGCTGATCGACGCGGTGCGGCTGCAGCTGCGCTCCGACGTGCCGGTCGGCGCCTACCTCAGCGGCGGGCTCGATTCGTCGGTGATCACCTCGCTGATCCACCACTTCACCGATGTGCCGCTGCGCACCTTCTCGCTGACCTTCGAGGACGACGAGTTCGACGAAAGTGCACACCAGCAGCAACTCGTCGACCACCTCGGCACGCAGCATTCGCAAGTGCGCTGCACGCGCGCCGACATCGCGGCCGGCTTTCCGCGCGCGCTGTGGCACGCCGAATCGCCGATTCTGCGCACCGCGCCAACGCCGCTGATGATGCTCTCGGGCCTGGTGCGCGAGCAGGGCTACAAGGTCGTGCTCACCGGCGAAGGCGCCGACGAGGTGTTCGGCGGCTACGACATCTTCAAGGAGGCCCAGGTGCGGCGCTTCATGGCGCGCGCGCCGCAGTCGCGCCTGCGGCCGCAGCTGCTGAAGCGCCTGTACCCCTACCTGAAGCATTCACCGGCCGCGAGCGGTGCGTTCGCGAAAGCCTTCTTCAGCGAAGGCATCGAGCACCTCGGCGACCCCTACTTCGCGCACATCCCGCGCTGGACGACCACCGGCCGCATCGCGCAGTTCTTCTCACCGCAGCTGCGCGACGCGGTCGCGGGCTGGGATCCGTACCGCGCGATCGACGCGACCCTGCCCGCCGAGATCCGCCGCTGGCCACCGCTCGGGCGCGACCAGTACGTCGAGGCCCACACGCTGATGTCCGGCTACCTGCTCTGCTCGCAGGGCGATCGCATGGCGATGGCCAATTCGATCGAGGGCCGCTTCCCGTTTCTCGACCACCGCGTCATCGAGTTTGCGAACCAGCTGCCGCCGCGCTACAAGCTGATGGGCCTGACCGAAAAATACCTGTTGAAGCGGTCGATGAAGGGTTTGCTGCCGGAGTCGGTGCGCACGCGCAGCAAGCAGCCCTACCGTTCGCCCGACAGCCAGAGCTTCTTCAACGACGGCAAGCCGGTCGAGTACGTGGCCGAGCTGCTGAGCGAGCGGCGCGTCGCCGAGGCGGGCTATTTCGATCCGCAAGCGGTGCGCAAGCTGGTCGAGAAATGTCGCAGCGGACGCGCCATCGGCTTCGGCGACAACATGGCCTTCGTCGGCATCCTGTCGACGATGTGGATCGACGAGATGTTCGTGCGCGGTGGCGGCCTGGTCGCCGCGCCGCGCCACTGATCACGCCACAGAATCGAGACCGATCATGCTGCTGCACCAAATGTTCGAGCAGTCCGCGCGCCAGACGCCCGACAAGGTCGCGCTGGTGGTCGAGTCGACGCGCTGGAGCTACGCGCAGATCGATTGCCTGGCGACGCAACTCGCCGCCGTTCTCCAGCAGCGCGGCGTGCAGCGCGGCGACCGGGTCGCGACCTT
>Ga0307508_10005633_pt1 | contig 11869 bp, 10 predicted proteins | sample 9_EM_MG_FD_203089 | JGI IMG/M metagenome (GOLD analysis project Ga0307508, IMG submission 203089) | Populus trichocarpa ectomycorrhiza microbial communities from riparian zone in the Pacific Northwest, United States - 9_EM | ecosystem: Host-associated > Plants > Roots > Unclassified | place...
ATTTTAAATACTGCAAAATGGGTATTTTAAAAAGTTATGATTTAAAAATAAATGGCATGGGTAGGGTGGTTTATTTTAAAAAAACCCAACATGATTCTCGGGAACTCCATAGCAGGAATTAGCTGCTTTCATGCCTTCTGTTGGACTTCTTTCAGCTTTGACTTCTGGACACATCCTGTAAGGTAAGAAATCATTATCATTCTGACATCAGAACCTGCAGCTGACAACACTTAGTCCGGATAATTTACGCCGACTGAATGGGTGGCGGTGCTCAATTTATGCGGCTGATGGGATCAGTCAGCAGATGGTCACGTGATGATTGTGCCCATGCGCCATGTCTGCTCTCCCGCCCTCCCCCTCGATGTTGATGTGTTGATGCTGCATTGGGGGCCCCTCCTTCCATAAAAACTTGTAGTAGTGGCCTGAAATGTACCTATACCCCTGTATATAGCATAAGATCCAGCTTTTTCTGCCCAAATGTTGTGCAATTCAGTGCCCAGTGCTGGGCACTGACCTTCTGCATGTCAATCTCAGTGCATTGGACACTATCTCTGCCACTAAAAACTGCTGGAATTGAGTCTACTACATAATTACAGTGTGTACATGTCCTTATATCTAGAGAAATCCATGAAATGCTTGCCCTTTTGAGCTGGAATCAGCTCTCACCCTACTGTATGTACTAAGTGTTACTAAGTGCCCATTTTGGCAGACTAAGTACTTAGTGACAGCTAATTTACCGTAAATCAAGCTAATTTATGGCTCAATTTACGCTGACAGCTGCCATAAGGCCCTGATGCAAGGTCCCCATCAGAGCTTCCCATGGCCAGGCCAGCTGCAAATTGGCACCCAATCTCTGAGCACCCGGCATGGAGCCTGGGCACCAGGTTTTGAGGGCATTTGGGTGCTTGTATGGGCTCACAGTCCATTTTTATTGATGTATTTTCAAAAATTCTCAGTGCTACTAGGTGTGAAACTTTACAAAAACTCTATTTACATGTTGCTAGGGGACCCCTCTGTTGTTCCCACTCATTTCTCAGCAGTGGTGGTGAGCATTGCCATCAGTGTGCTCTCGGTGGCCCTCAGCAGACTGTAAATTGGTGTAAATTAGGTGAAATAACTGTACTTATCCAACCTACATCAATCAGTCCATCAGCAAGAGTCTCCATTTGGTTTCAGGTTTTTTAAGGTTTTTTAAAAAAATTTTGAGTTTCCATAAACTATAACACTTGTAAACTAATAAAAACGAAAATGTTTACTTACAGAACTACCTTTAAAGAGCAGTTTGACTAATATCTGAGATTCAAAAATAATCATAAAGGAGGTTCTTTTGAAAAATAGCCTGGGTGTCAAGGTTTTAGATTTTCAAAGTTCTTTTAGTTTTTAGAGGGTTTTTTTAACTTTCAAAACTCAAAAAACCTAATGGGAGAACTTCCTGACACTAGTGATTGTCACAGGTTGCAAAACCCATGCGGGTTACAGGTGGGTATGCTGGGGTAGGGGTACGGGTTGGATTTCGTCAACCCTCAATGTACCCATACCCTCAGCACAGGTTCTGGGTTACCTGTTTTGTGACCCATCACGTCAATGTGACGATGAATCTCATCATACCACCCTTCCACCCTTTCACTGCAACACCCACCCCACATCAGAACAACACTAGAACAACACCAACGTGATCAAAAATGGCACAGCAAAGCTCAAGCACATGGAGAGGGGCAGGCATACAAGGTACATCCGAAGTTTTTTCTTTCTTATATATTTATACTAATTATCTACATTCTTAGTCAACTGCATCTCATCCCATCTCCTGCCACCCAACACACCCCTCACCTGTCTACCAGCCATCCCCCTTTGTCTCCCTCTCACACCAAACACGAAAACACATCCTCAGGGACATGTTTTCGTGTCTGACAGCTCTCTGACAACACCCCCCATGCCGAACACTGCACCCCTCATGCCAGACACAAAAAACACGTCTTGAGGGCGTGTTTTTCATGTCCGGCACCCCCCCAACCACACCTCTCATGCCAAACCTTGAAAATGCACTCATGTGGGCGTGTTTTCGACATTCAGCTGCTTCTTCACCCCACCCCTCATGCCTCCCCAACCAACCACACCCCTCATGCTTCTTCACTGCATCCCCTCAAGCTGGACATGAAAAATGTGCCTCCTAAGGGCGCATTTTTCATGTCCAGTGTCTTCTCCACTTTGTCCGCATCTTGTTGTTTCATTCAAGCGATGCAGCAGGAGGATACACACCCTCCTTGTCACATCATATTTTCTTATGTAAGTTTATTTATTAATAATGTAATTATATAGTACTAGTAATATATATATATATAATCTGTGATGACACCTGTTGACGGGTCCTTGTACCCCTGGGTTGTACAGAACCCCTACCCCTACCTGCCGAAAACCTGTACCCTTGGCAAGGGTATGGGTTTTCAGTGGGTAGGGTATGGGTAGCCCTGGGAAACCCCAGGGTTACCTATGACAATCACTACCTGACGCAGGCCACTAATGATTCCTGCATCAGTAAGTTGACAAAAAACTTCTGAGGTTTTCTCACATTTTTATTGGTTTCCAGCTCCCAGGAAGCTGGAAAGCTGGAAAGCTGGAAAGGCCAAGGGGTATCTGGAACATTGATGGCATAATACCAGGGTAAGGGGGGTCACTGTCAATGGGCTTAAAATTTTTTACTAATTTTATTCAAATAAAATAAAATAAATTGGACACCACTACTAGTACCAAAAAGGGATTATCTGGGTGCCTCCTAAATGCCACAGGCAGCCATGGATATCACATATATAATCAATATTTATATATTAATTTATATAATATTAATTTTTAATTAATTTACAAATGATAGAGGGTCTATTGGGTGGCCTCCATGCTTGAAAAGGGGTGCCAAGCATGAACAGACACACCAACATGGTGTTTTCATGCTTGGCATATGTGGACCCATCAGAAGATGGTGGGGTGGTGGTGGTGGCAGTTGTTATGTGATAATCAGAAAATTACCCTATTTGGATTATTTTTTTGTGGAAATTACCATTCTAAATATGTTGTTCTCACACGCAAGGGGGGGGGTGTCAACTGGGTCTTAAAAAAATTTGCCAACCATGCCATTGTCAACATTCTGGATACCCCTTGCATCTGAAGCAACCAAGAAGACAGAAATGGGACCAAAGCAGGCAAGCAATGATGACCTATAAACAACCATTCTCCAAAAGTCTCCCACCCAGCCTCTTTACCTGACAAAGCCACAATGAACACAACCACCACCCACCCACTACCACCCTCTCTATGCCAAATGAGCCCAAATAGGCTCGTTTTTGTTGTTCGGCTATTCCATAACACTGAAAATGTGCCACCTGGATGTGTTTTCAGTGTTTCTGATCTTTAAACCCAAGACCATGTCCATTTTGGCTGCAGCCTTGGTGTTTTTGGACTTTGACATGATGTGAAGGGCTATTCCCTCTTGTCATTTATAAATTATCTCCTCTTGTTTATTAGGCCCTTATCCTTCTTTTTGTTTTCTTTGTAGTTTACAATAAATATAATATTGCCTTGATATGTAATATGTAAGAGAGAAATGTGAAGCAGAATACCCATCCTGCATAACAGCAGTAGGGCCAGCAAGCAGCAATGCCCACTACCTTCTTTGTTCTGACTCAGGCTTGTCACTTCACACACTGGTCTGTCATGATTGTGTTACTAATATATAGCACAGTCATTACAAGTACAGGCATTTAATGTATAAAGAGGTAAGTATCAAATCATTGTTATACATTTTAATGTTTATGTTGAATGGTATACTACTAGAAGAGATTTGTAAATTGTTTATGGAAAGAGCAGGAATGAAATCCTGATAAGCAAACAAAGGTAGGGGCAGCCCCAGCCCATAGGGCTAATGCATGATCCAGAAATGTCACATGATATTTGCCTGTTTTTTTACAAAAAAGTTAATAGCACTTTCAATTTTGCCAAAATAAAGAATCTGGCCGCGCCAAGTTCTAGAATATGGTCTACAACTTGGCATGGCCAGATTTTTTAATTTCCTGCATTTGTGAATGCTATTACTATTAGCTGTGCAAGTCGAGGGCTGAAACATTGATCTGCTTTTGACCCCTGCCAAATCAAACATGTGACATTTCTGGATTGTGCATTACACTGCAGGCAAGGCAGCATTTTCCCTCTGCGAAAATCCTAAGAACATGTGTCTACAGTACTCCATATAGTATCCTCAGCACTCCAGATGACTATATGGAGTACCATAAATACATGTTCTTTGAATTTTCCCAACAGGAAAATGCTTCTTGCCCACAGTGTTAACTCTAAGATTGAAATAGCATGACATAAGATGTAACTAAGCTGATAAACATGATCCATGTATGATTGTGAATAACACTGCAGGCATAACCATATTTGTCGATGCCAGAAATACATAACTCCATATGGCCAACAAGCGGCATGGCCTGCTACCTTTTGAATTTTGGATTCGGGACTTTACAGGGGAAAAAACTATTGTGCAAGAACATTGGAGGATAGATATTGAGAGCCTTTGAACTAAGTAGTTACTGTAATTCACTTTAATAAGTAATAAAAGTGATGCAGTGTAAGCCTGAAATGAAACTTGTAATAAATCTTATAATCATTGAAAATCCTCTGTAAAGATTGTAATGAAAGTGTTTTGATTAGTGAGGACATCATCAGAATCCTAAAGTGTCCTTGATGGAGGATTTTTTAGCATATTCAAGCGAACACAGAACATCTCTAACTGAGGTTGGGGATACATTGTTCAGGTCCACCAACTTGAAGGGACCATTTTTGGAATCAACGAGCATGGCATCATTAGCACCAGGGCCAGGGCCAGTGACAGAGTCAGAGCTGCAAAAGAATGGGATTGAAGAAGTCAGTCAGATCATTATTATGGGCTGTATGGTTGTGGTCTTGGAAAGGGCATTAGCAAAAGATAAACAAAGGAATGAGAATTGTACTCACCTGGGACTGGGCAAATACAGCATGAAATGGTGAAGCTGAAAACACCAACCAGCGCTCATCACTCACATCTTGAAGGGCAGTCATACAGAAATTGAACCAATCTTGACCAAGAACAATATCAAGATTTTCAGATCCAGGATGGAGGAGGAGATCAACTGTGCAGTGAAAAGACCAGACAAGGTATTGACAGAAACGAGAACCCCACATTGGGGATAACATTTCAGGCCTCTGGATTTAAGGCAGCTTGGAGTGATAGATGAATTTGGAGGCAGTCATAGGCAGCCCTAGCCTCACAGCTGTTGATAAGAGCAAGAAATTCAAACAAATTATGTGTAAATGGCAGGGAAAGAACAATTATGGAAACATCACTGAGTCGGAAGGTTCCAGAACCTGCATGTGAGAAACAAATTCCATAAAAGGAGATCTGAACAGCCACATTCAACTCGCCTGCCAATTTATTTTTTTGAAACACCCTCTAATACACAAGTAAATAATCATTTTCTGGCTGTAAAAAAACAAAAAGAAATTAATAATCCCTGTATGTGATACATTCCATTTTTCTTGAGTTGAAAAATACATTGGGCCAGATTTCTATATGGAGTACTGAGGTTACTAAATGGAGTATTTCCAGCCTAAAACCTTTCTCAAGTCTGAAATATGAAATTGATCACATGCATGAATTATTAATTTCTTATTGTCTTTTTGTGTGTATTTCTAATGTATTTCTGGCGTTGACAAATATGGTTATGCCTGCAGTGTAAAAGGACACGAAAGTGCATCACTCTGCCAACTATGACATCAGTTGGGCCCCTAAAACCCACTACTAAGGTAGTGGGAATGACACCAGCTATAGTTAGCCAGGTTTCCGAGATCGCTGGCACATGGTGTGAGTGGACACTTAAACTTCAATGAGTTTCAGACACACATGAAAATAGCAAAGTTTCAGCAATCTCAATTATGCAGGTACAATGGTGAGTCTACCAGTATATTGTGTCTTCCGAGTCATTTGCGCCATCAATCTTATGGTTGGTGTTCTCAACCTGTCGGTCATGTACATTTCTGTCCAATTCACCGCCCATCATACAAATCTGGATGTCCAGGATTGAAATTCGTCATTGATGGTTCCACCGCAGATGCCAGCGGTGACCTAAAGTGCACATGGGGACTATCTTGATTTTGGTTGACTTCTTGTTCCCTTGGCGACAAATCCTCGTTCGGAACCAATGGCGGGACTTGGATGGGTGGGAGTGAGTCCGGGAGTGGCTTTGGTGCAACCAGTCTAACCGTAAGGGAGGACGCCTCATGAGGCATGGTTTCGGAATTCGTAGGAGGAGGATCTTCGTGACTGAGATTGGTTGTAGTTTCATCAGACTTTAAATGGGCTGATTTGTTCAGCATGGTATTGAGCTGTGTATGATAGGCGTTGCTATGAGAGGGAGTGACATCAGTTCACGAAAGTGGGCACAAAAATGTTCTGGGTCATACAGTCTTTTTTGATCTGATGTATACCCATAACCAGCGTCCATATCAGACGAAAACTGGAGGGTTGGATCGGATGCCCTATCGATCTGATCTGGAGTATGCCCATGACCAACGTCCATATAATACATGTAAGACGGGAGGCTTGGATCGGATGTCCTATCGAAGTTTGGATCGGGTAGTGGCTGAGGGGGAGACATAGTCGGAGAAGTGCTTTTTTCAGGAGCAATTTGTCCTTGACGAGGATCGGGGTACGGAGCCGAATATGAACCAGGGGTATAATTGGTAAATGGGGTTGGAGGGAGAGACGGCGGCACAGGGGCAAGAGCAGCCTGTTCTTCAAGCCAACCGTCAATATGTCGCTTCCACGCCTTGTCCATCACTTCACCATATCGGCTGAAAGTTGCCAAGATGAGGATACCATAGTTGATACCAAGCATAAGCAAAAAGGTAAGCACAAGTCGGACAGTGAGGAGGTCCTCATCAGAAGCTGTGGCAGGAAATGGCTCTGCACGAGGAGTGCCCGCTCTCCAAACAAAGAGCATGATGCAAAGGAGGAACAGTAGAATGGACCAGGTAAGCCATACGAGAGGCATTGCCAACAATACCCAGACATTCCAGAAGATAAGGGTCTTTGTTTTCTTTGCCTCCTGACAAAACGACATCAGCTGGCTCCTCGCTCACTCAGAGTTCTGATGACTTACCAATGCCCATTCTGCTGCTTTGTACGTCTTCCGCATGCTACCAAACCGGATGATGTATGTACATCCGAACAGTAAGCTGAGCAAAGCGCAGATCAAGGATGAAAGAGCACAGTATTTTAAGACTGGGTCATTTACTGATGCACTATGGGACAAGATGCTCAGAATGGCTCTGTGAACATTGGGAAGATTAGCAGGAGTTGCACGCGTTCACAACCCAAATTTTTGAAGACTTACGACAGAAGTAGTACAGATATGAGATTAAAAGTCTGCCACTCCCTCATAACATCATCGATGAAGGATTGCCAGGTCACCTTGAGCCGTTCATATTGTGGAGAGAGTGTGCTCCTTGCCATCGCGTGGAAGTCACACTGACCTTGCACTGCCGTTTCCAAAGCCATTTGCTTGATTTCAGGTAAGCTTAGATCTGCTTCTTCGAATATGCGAGCCACCCTCCCAAAATAAAGGGATGGCAAGCGAAGCAAGAGATACAAGTAAAACACCTTCGGGAGTGTCACAAATATTGCGGTTTTTCCAGGACCTTCGGTCTCGTCGGGATCATCTGTGCCAGGACGAGCTTGGTCTGCAAGACCTCGAATCAGGTCATAAGGTAGTCGGATGAAGCGACTGATTTGTAACCAGACTGAAGGTGGGCTATTTGCCTGATTCAGGATAAAATCCCCGTTGAGACCAGCTTGCGGATTCTGCCAGGCAAACACATTCTGCTGTGATGGGACAGCAGGCAGAATCGGACGTTCATATGAGTGCTCCAGGCCTGTGTATCCGGGAAGGCTGTGCGGGGTAGTGTATGAGACTAAGGGTCTGGCAGGAGGTGAACCATGAGGTTCGGTCAAGTTCGAGTACTGAACAGAACCTCGCGGAATAGTTGGGCCAGGTTCCTGGCCTAATGGAAGATAACCAGTAGAAGGTGCTGAATACACCGAAATTCGCCCCGGCAAGGTTGTTTGATTTTCAAGTGGGAGCGGAGGCAGCGGACGTTCATTGGTAGGTAGTGCTGTTTGTGGTGGAGCAGACGATCTATCAGGTTGCGTATTAGAATAGTGATATAGGTACGAACCGAGCTGGGACAAAGGAGTGGCGTAATGACTGGCAGAATCAGGAGTCTGGTATGCACTCGTAGGAGGAGATACCTGGTGTGGACTTATAGGAAAGGGTGGCCTGGGGCTGCCTGCGGTTGGAATGTCGTCAAAAGTCGTATCATTTGAAATCAAGCCTGCAACTGCTTGGCTGCTACTGGTGCCTGGCCAAAAAGGGTCATGAGCTACGAAGGCATCTGCCCTCTTCCTTCCTGGACTCCCACTTATTTCAAGAGGGGTACCTGCAAGGCGTGGTTTATATGCAGTCAGATCGGAAGCTGGTGACCCAGTAGATAACGCGGGACTTGAGTACTGAAATCGAGAGTGAGGTCCTTGGCTCATATATGTCGTTGGATCAGAAGCCCGCGAGTAGGGTGATGCAGCACTACGCAGCTTTCGTTGACGGTGCGTAGCCGGCCAGTGGAATGGCTGCTGATTTGTTAAGTGACGATATCCAGAAGCTTGGGAGGCAACTGGAGAAGAGGCGGGACTGGTGGGATTACCGTCAGCAGGGGTGGGTACAGGTGAACCATATATTGATGTAGAGGGTGGTGTCGCCGATGCAGATGCGGAGACACCGTATCGAGAGCCAGGACGAGAGCCAGGACGAAAAATACGTGCATAAGGTTGAAAAGGAGGAGGTACCGGCGGAAAAGAGTGAATTGGAGAAGGAGGAATTGTTGGTTGAATCTGTGGGGGAGGCGGAATTGTCGGAATTTGTGGTGGTGGCAGAATCCCACGGAAAGCAGGAGGCAGCTGGGACGGGGTCACAACATTCGGGGCAGATGAACCTTGAACTTCCGAAGTTTGACGAGACCCGGGGGGTACAGAGACACCGTTCCCAGCACCAGAACTAACTTCAGGCGACGCGGACACTGCAGAAGCCTGCATAGGAGCCACAGATTGCAAATTTAAATCGACTGTGAGCGTTGCCATTAGCAAGTGTTAAATTGTTAGCGGTACTAGATGATGCCTACCTTTTGCTGCAGAGCCAGAGGCATCGTCACTTTTAATGAGAGGCATGATTCCTTTTGCTGCAAAGTCTCCTCTCAAAAGTTCGCCTTCGGATCGAAGGCAGAGAAATGCTCGAGGCCAGTTTTATAGAATGGCTTGCGGTACAAGCTATGTACCACAAGAACACCGGTACTTGTGTGACCCTGTGGCAGAAACACCTGACTATGACTTTGGGCTCATATTGGCAGTACATCAGGGCCGCTGAGGACCTAGGACTATCAGCCTAACGAAATATAGCTTTCCCAACGTGGATCGTTGTGCAGCAGTGCCGGATAATTCATTCAGGACTTGGTGACCGAAAGAGATGAAGTTGAGTTGCACATGAGTTACGTCATCCCAATTGGGACCTGATTGATGGGCATCTCGTTGAAATATCCTCGAATACAACTTACAATGCCTGAACATGTCCAAAATCCTGATCCTTAATTAATTGATTATTTGTTGCCATCCAAGAGCCCAATGTTTAATATTCCGAATGGATACGTATATAAGGGGCAGAGGTTGATGTCAAAATCTTGCACAGCGGAATTTCCGAGATACGCCCTCCCCCAAGGATCGACGATCCCCCGTACAGCCCCATACAGGTACTAGTATATTCTCATCTGTCAGTATTCAGGAACAGTGTCTTGAGAGTCAAAAGGATTCTGTATACCGCTGCTGTGAAAGGTTGGAGATTCCTCAGGTAATTGCCAAATCTTCCACATTATTCTGATTATTTTACTAGGTGTACTATTGCAGAGCTCGAAATCCATACAGAGTGCAGCAAAAATACGAAATGTTCCGTCCAAGGACTCGGAATCTGTCGTCACCAAAGCAATAATTACTTAAATTGGATCCCTCTCAGCAAGTGAGACTAACCCTACTTCCAACTGTTCAAAGACAGCGGGAGGTGTACAGGGATTACAGCAGTGGCGCCCTGTTCATAGGTCGGAGTTCGTGTCCTACTGCCTCGGCTGGACTTTTCACATAGTCGTAGGCAAATTCTCCTATCTCCGACACGTCAATGCCTAGTTGCTCGACATGGTCCGGCACACGCAGGCGTAAGCCGGGTATATAGTGCATCGCCCATAGGATGATAGTCTAAGAAACATGGCCTCAGCGTCAAGAGAACCGATAAAGATAGCTCCAGGAGAGAATCTCACAGTCATGATGAAGGAATATGCGAGTCCAGCCGATGAATCAGCAAGGTGAAAAGCGAGCTGGATGAAGTGACGATTTAGCCATCCGCCAGGAATCTTTGTCCCATCATCATAATTGGCGATTCTGGCCTCAGCGAAAATTGCAGTCAAGGTGTTCCCAACGATACCGCCTATACCGTGCGAGGCGAAAATCTAAGAAAAGGTAGTAGCCTTTCAATTACACGTGGAGGTGCTTCAGACAAACTCACATCAAGAGCATCATCACAATCAAAGAAGAATTTCAATTGCGTAGCGAAGTTGCACACGGTCCCGGCCATGAATCCAAATAGGACAGCAGATGCTAATGAGAATAGCTGTTCGGATCATGAAGGAATACAGAAATATGAGGGTACTCACGGAGGCCCACATATCCAGATCCAGGTGTGATGGCAACCAAAGCAGCAATTGCACCTGAGCAAAAGCCAACTGCTGACCATTTCCTCTCAGTGCGATAGTCCTGATGTCATTCATGTCAGCCACATGATGAGATCACAGATTGAGTACGGTTTACCCAGAACATCCAGGTCAAGCCACCAACGCTAGCTGCCAAGTTGGTTGCGATGCAAGCGTGCGCCGCCCGGAGATCTGCGGAGAGTGCCGAGCCTCCGTTGAAACCTGTAGATAGTTTAGAAAACGAACGGAATGGCTGAGACACGATAATAAGACTGACCAAACCAACCGAACCACATGAACATAGTTCCAAGGACCACATAGGTAGTGTTATGAGGTACGTAGGCAAGAGCTGGTGTTCCATACCCTAGACGCTTTTTTAAGTAGAATGAGATAGCAAGTGCTGCCGCTCCAGAAGCAATATGGACAGGAGTTCCACCGGCCCAGTCAAGGTTGCCGAGCTTATTGCCCCAACCGTTTGCATTCCATGTCCAATAAGCAATAGGATCATAAACAAGGGTCGACCAGGCGAAAACAAAGAAAGCGAGTGGACCGATATGTGAGCGCTCAGCAAAGCCGCCCAGAGCCAACATAGGTCTGAAACGTTACTCGGTTAATTGCCTGCGACCAATTTCCAAGGTAAAAAACCACGTACGTGACGGCTGCGAACATCAGCTGGTATATGCAAAATACGATCGCAGGTATAGCGTCGCTTGTCATGGAGGGTTTCTCAAGAACATCCCTGAGGGCAAAATATTCTATAGGACTGTAAGCAGGTTCGCAGAGGGTGACAGGTTGACAACGCACTCAAATTGCCAATGACAGAGCTTCCCGTGTCACTGAATGTAAGTGAATAGCCCCAGAAAAACCACTGCACAACCATGGATTACGTCCAACGTATCGGATAGTGGAGAAACAGACGCACCTGGAAGGAGACAACGGCTAGTGTCATCATACCCATGTATATCATTGAGAGGGCATTCTTTCGTCTGATTATTCCGTTTTT
>Ga0307508_10005634_pt1 | contig 11868 bp, 13 predicted proteins | sample 9_EM_MG_FD_203089 | JGI IMG/M metagenome (GOLD analysis project Ga0307508, IMG submission 203089) | Populus trichocarpa ectomycorrhiza microbial communities from riparian zone in the Pacific Northwest, United States - 9_EM | ecosystem: Host-associated > Plants > Roots > Unclassified | place...
TCCCCAGCCGCATCAAGCACGACACTCGTGCGAGAATAGGTGCGTTGGAATGAGGGGTGTATTATCAAACATCCTGATCTTTTCCAAAGGCTTACATGTCCAGTCAAATGTCAACTTTGTCCACGCCTATGCTGATCACAGTTGTGTGCTTCAAAATGGCGCCGTTCACTTGTGCGGGTACGTCTTCGCTGCCAGGGTGTTAATCTGGTGCGACTTGTCTGACTTCCCACAGTCAAGAGCACCCTTGCGAGGAGTTGTGCGCCTCTCCAGGCATCTGTCATATTGCAACCGAGCCGAAATCTGTGGAGTCTACGTTCGTCGGCAAGCGGGAAATGTTCCAATTGACCAAGGCGCGTGTACCTTTTCTCTCTGTCCAAGTGCTTGGATTTTGACGTTGGGATGGTGCGGCAGTACACGCAAGTTGCGAATCGACTTCCCTGCGTCCAGCCCATTCCAAAGAACAAGATCAGACACGACGGAGTGCGTGTTCACTCTCTTAAGAAAGACGTTCCATTTCTGCGAAACTCGATCACACTGGCAATACTGAGCAAGGATGTAAAACGCGCTGCTGCTTGCATTGTTTGTAGAGCAGCGCCTGAATTCGTGGTCCCTGTACGCGCATCCCTCGAGATTCGCCGCTTCTTTACTTTTGGTGGTGCGTGGGAATCATGACCCACGTTCGATCGTACGATCGTACACACGCTAATTCATATTCATTGAAAGAGGTGTCCACGATCGTCGAGCCGCGCTCACGATAGTTTCCACCGTTGGGACCGATTGTGACTGTGTCAAATGTCGAGAAATGGCAACGCCAAGTTCGTTGGCATAGGATCGGTTGCTCACACAACTCCGGGCGAATGTTCTCCGAGAATTCGCATCTAATGGAGGTGCGGAGGTAATGACGGTGCATAACAATGATATGACGTTCCATAGCGTCCCTGTTTTGATGTGATAGGTAAGGTGGGCAGAGAGGAACTCGCGAGAGAAGCTGGCAGGAATCTAACGGGAGGATACTGCCTCAGCGTTCACAACGAGGCAAGCTTCTCAAAACGACACATAGCCTGGTTAACACTGGGAAGATGTCGGGCAACAATGGCTCTATGAGTCGAATGGGCGACGTCAGCGCACGGATAAGTGATCCAACCTGTTGTGCATCGGAATCTGAACAAAATATGTTTAGTCGACCAGCCCGGAGCAACACTCGTGCGATATTCGGCATACCTTGGTTAGCTTGTGCTAGTGCATCGACGGCGTTGGGCGCTAGCGGCGCTAGCCCAGCGTCCCCATCCGACTGAATCAGAGTCTCAGCTGGCTCCTTCCGATGCTTCTGAATTCGCCGAGCTACGGCGAGACGAACGACATCTCATTCGTTGGAATCGACGACCCCTGGCTGCTTCCTCCATATCATCTAGGTTACTTCACTCAATACTCGGTAAATTCATTGACGTCTGCGAGAAATGCGAACCAACAGCAGTCGACAACAAACTTGTTTGGAATTGTCACTAGCAATGTCCCAATTTTTTAAGGATGAAACGGCCCGAGCCTCTGGGTCTCGGGGGATCCTGCAAGATTCGGATATCCGCCATCCGCCACAACAATTGAAAGGACTAAATTCACAACGGACGGCGACATTCAGTCGCTCAGTTACCCAGCAAGCAACCGCTATTCCCGCGCTACTGATATGTCGCGGATCGAGCTGGAAAGGATTTAATTCGTTGGCGCACTCCTGCGGACCCTGGTCGTGTCGCCTTCACCCACCGCCTTCCTACCTCACGCTCCCCTAATCATGGCTAACTACCCCAACAAAAATTTTCAGACCGGTTTCTATGCTAGCGGTCTCAAGCTAGATGCAATCTAGGCATGTCAGTTGTTCGTATTAAGGGAACTCGAACCTGCGACCTGATCTCAGCCGATTAAGCGCTTCGGTTTTGGATCAAAACATACCCCTCAACAGTCTCCCAAGTCGGGGGCGCAATCAATTCCAGACTAGATGCGACCCTTCTACGGCGAGAATTTGAACAAGGCAAAAGGCAATAGCAAGAACAGAGGTAAACGAAGTGCCATAAACGTCGCAATTGTTATACATTCCGTAAATGACAAAAGACTGACACCCGCCTACAATTTATGCTTTGTCTTCTTACCCGCCAGTTCTGCAAACCGTTTTCTCGGGATCCCACTCACCGCACGCTCGACATTGGTCACGCTCTCGCGCATACTAACGGCATCAGGGTTATTCTTTTCGTGAATGCCAGCCTTGACGAGCTTCTTGGTCAATAGCATCGCATCGAGATCAAGGCCTTCGATTTGCTGGAGGAGGTATAATCGAACTTGTTGATGAAGGTCGACCGATATTTCCGCTGGGGTGCGCCCCACAGCATTGGCGGAAGGTGGAAAGATTTTGCTGAGGAAATCGTGAGCAGAGAACCAGGCGCGAGCCTCCAAATGCGCACTTGACAAACCCCGTGTTAAGCAACTCCTCTACCGGCGTCTTCTTCCCCCAGTAAAGGACCTGATTAGCCTTGCCAAGGCCAAGCTTGTCCACAAAGCTCGTCGTGCTGTTAACTTCGGCGGCGATTCCTATAGCTACGCGAGCATAGTAAGAGCTATTCGACAGATCGGTACGTTTGATTAGCGCTCACAGTGGAATGGAACAGCAATCCACGCGCCGGGAGTGGCATAAACAAAGTCGAACAGGCCGAGAAAAGCTGCAATTCAGATTATGAGTTATTTGGTCCGAATCTCCACTGGCTGTACATACCAGCTCCTAAACCGACCGCAGGGCCATTCATAATTGCCACGAGAATCTTGCTGTGTGTGTACAACTGGAACGCGAAATTTCAAAACACGAAACAAAGTTGAACATCCGAATCAGGGAAACCTACCTGGCGCGCAACATCGGTTATGGTGATTATTTTTGCGGTTTCCTTTCTGCGCACACTTTTGGTGGGTCGTTGTTCTTCCGGTTTGGAGTTAGGGACGACGTTGGCACCGGCATTGAAGAAGCGGCCATGAGCTTGCCAGACTAGAAAACAAGACTATTAGTAGGAGAATTTGCGGCAACACGACACATGCCGGTGAGGTAGACGTCAGGTCGTTTTTCAACCTCCTCAAGTGCGTCTGCAAATGCGTCGTGGTCTGGCCAAACCAAGAAATGGACAGGATGAGTAGGAAAACAAAACACGAGACAACGGCAACGGCACCGTGATTATTGAAGGCGTTGAGAGTGTCTGGGCTGTTAAAAGTGATGTAGGCGATAGGTGGCTCTACCTTGAGTTCGACCTTAGACATCGTCTGTGTCGGACCGGAGACGTAAGATTACGTGATGAGAACGTTTTCACCCGAGCGAGATATCGAAAAAACAGCGCCTATCACTGATAATATTAGTACCCCTCCCCAGCGCCAGCTGGCAGTGCCGCGTCGTCGTCGTCGTAGCCAATAGTGCGCAGTATTTTGGTTGCCTCGGTTCTAAATTTAGGGTCGTCACCTTTTTTGAATTCGCGATTTTTCTCGACTTCTTCTTGCCAGTTGCCACCACCCACCCGCCCACCCGCCAACCATGCTTGCTCCTCTCGCCGCAGCTGGCGTTTTCACTCTCTTTTCTCTCATCCCCTCCTCTGGCGCGCAATTAACCAACATCACCGTGTTCGTTCAATATCGCACCTACAACCATCTTTGCCCTCACAACATGTTTTAGCACGACCCTTGCATCGCTCCATTCAACAAATCCAACTGCCGTACCGTTGACGTCTATCAATTCCGCTTTGACTGGTCAGCCTACCCAAAGTGTTTCTTCCCCCGCCCAACCAGGCGCGACCCCGCCCATCAAGGGAGCGCCTCCTTTGCCGTCATGTACGTTTCTTCGCATACACGCACGAGAATAACAACTGACAGCAGCACGATAGGGACCTACAGCCCGTCTTTGGGATTCCCTCCGCTCGACCTCGTGCCCTCAATCAATTCAACGGAAGTGCAACAATGGATCGCGCAGGTCAAAGCGAGCGGCGTGCAGATTCCCAGCATCCCTCTTTCCGTCGACGGCACCTGTGCCTCTGATCCTGCCAAGGTCGCGAACCAGTCCTATTGTTGGTGGACCTGCGGAGGTTGCACACGTGAATCCGACGTCACAACGTGCCCAGACAAGGTTCGTTGCAAATTTGTGTTATTCTCAATTTCTTTCAATAATTCATAATTCGCTCCAGATGACATGGGGCCTAAGCTATGATGATGGCCCGTCTCCTTACACGGCCGGTATGCGCAGCGCCCCACTTGGCAGATCTAAGCCTAACATCATGCATCACAGACCTCCTCAACTATCTAAACGCCAACAAACTCAAGACGACCTTCTTCGTCGTCGGCTCCCGTGCCATATCACGACCTGACGTCCTCCAGGCCGAGTACATGTCCGGCCATCAGGTGCTGAACGCAAATTCTCACCCTTTGGGGACGGTGATACTGATGACTATCTTGACTCTTAGCTCTCCGTTCACACGTGGTCCCACCGCCATTTAACAACTCGTCCGTATGCCTGGATTCAATGACTGGTATCAGTGCAACTGACTCGAGCCCAACTCTTGTCAACAGTGTCCAACGAAGAAATTATTGCTGAGCTCGGCTGGACCAAAAAAGCTATCAAGGATATCACCGGTCTGACTCCTAACACAATGCGTCCCCCGTATGGTGACATTGAGTGAGTCGCACGTATTTCTCGGTTGCTTGAAATTTTGATTTTTGGCTCCAGTGATCGTGTGCGCGCGATTTGCAAGGCTATGGATCTCACGCCAATCATGTGGTCCAACATCAGCCACCATTATTTCGATACGTACGTGCCGCGTTTATCTCGTTTGTGCCTTCACTCAGACCCCCTGGTGTCTCGCGCACAGCAATGATTGGTACATACCCGCAGGATACCCTGTGGAAGGCGTAATTGACAACTTTGAGGACATTCTCAACAACGCTTCGACTATGGACACTGGGTTCATCGTCTTGGAGTGCGTTTACGTCGTCATTTGCCTTCAATGTATTTGCGCTTATGCCGCCTCTAATTTGGTGTCCAGACATGATTTATACCAACAGACAGTGGATGTTGCTATCGGTTACATTCTCCCGTGCGTCCCATTTCAACCGCTGTTTACACCGAACGCCTCGCTGAATACTGTGCCCTTTTGTAGCGATGCTATCGCGCGGGGTAACATCAAGCTAGAATCCATTATCGAATGCTTGCACAAGCCGCTTGAGGATGCTTATGTTGAGACAAACAACAACGTCTCGAACCCGCCAGGGAACGGTGCGACGACACTCCCCGCAACAAGCACTTCATCCCCCACCAAGGGTGCCGCGTCACTCGGTTACGTTCCATCCAGCGTTGTGGACACCCTGCTTGTCGGGACATTTGTAGCAATCATCGGCAGTCTGTTTGGCGTGGCTCTCGTGATCTAGACATTCCCCATTTATATCCTCTGTTCGTCTGCTTGCCACTGGCAGAGTGCTGCTTCTGCCCTTCTTGATTCAATTCTCACCGCTGCTATCTAAGAACAACCGCAATACCTCTTACTTCATTTATTTGTTCGATAGCCCACTCCTGTGGATTACTGTTTGTATTCTCCTCCCTTAGCCTGTTCTGTTGAGGATTTGACACGATGTTCCGGCCATTGGTAAAACGAAATTCCCATAACGAGAGGTGTGGTGGACACAATAGTACATTCTCATTTGCAAGTTGCAAGAGCCCTTCAAAGTATATCATGTTAGTTGCAGGATGATGCGGTGATAGAATGATGTGCTGGGGCCGCTGCCAAACCAACCGTGTAACTTGGCAGTTCACGATGTCATTGGCTAGGGAATGATCTGCCAATACTCGAATTCTTGGCAATAATTAATGATAGGGGACAAATCTACAATGTATCCACCTTGCTTGCACTATTCTAGCGCCCCGATGTCTATCAATTCTTAACCGACAATGATTTTCCCCTCGCCCTCCTCAATCGTGTATTGCGGGACTTCAAGATTGAGCTAGGCGGGAAAAACTGAGCCGCAGTCTGCGAAGAAGCTTGAAGGCGATAACTCACAGGAGCGGGACCCTTGCGGACGCGACCGGCTGAACAAGACACGTGAGTAGGGTCGCACTAGAACAGAAAAATCGCTGCAGCGTACAAATGTCATAGTGAGAACCGTGGCATGGGCAGAACCTTGAAGAAAGCGGCGTGCGATAGGTATAAACACGTCAGAGGTCAAAAAAAAATTACACCGTACCATCCGCCAAAATCACCCGATTCACCAATTGGTACGCATCCAAGGTGAGTGCAGACACCAAGCATCACAAGCCACTCCGGCTTCTGGGTGCGTGCCTCGTCGGATTCAGGGTCACGAAGGGATTTGACATCCACACTGTTGGCTTCGTCGATCTCATCTGGCGTACGGTGACGAATGAAAACGGGCTTGCCGCGCCATTTAATGATGGCATTCTTCCCTTCAGGAATACTCGCCATCTCCACCTCGACTTTGGCGAGGGCAAGGACATCTGCAGACGCGCTCATTGTGGCAAGGAACGATGTCACAGTGGACTTTGCTGCAGATGCAGCAAGGAGGCCTGTCGAGCCAATCATAAAGTAGGAAAGGGCGCGGTTCGAAGACGTGTCCTTTGCGCGGTAGTTGGAGAAGTCGGGGACATTGGTGTCAACAGCGCAAACGGCAGAGTGATGGACGAGACGAACGCCTGGAGTTGTCGGCGGAGCTTGGGAAAAATGCTGTTAGAGGATCTACTGTGCCGCCTTGCGCAGCTATAGCGCACCATTAATGTAGGTTTTAGAGAGCAGCAGCCCAGAGGAAGAACGAGAAGAGCCGGCCCATGATGGAACAATGTCTGACCGGACAGCAGGGGAGCAGTGTCGGGCATGGGCGTGGGTGGCTTCAGTAGCACCGAGGTTCAGCAGCGGGGCGCAAGGCGTGCCAGATGGCTTGGCTATGACGGTTGGGCCTACGTTGATGGCTTTACGGGAGACGGAGCGGAGCGCGTTCGCCATGTGAAGTGCGCAACGAAACAATTGTTGACATCTGCTTTGCCACAGCGCTTGGCATTCGCGTACTCCGCACTCTCGACAATCCCAGCCCTGCGGTCGGTACCGTAGGCGCCAACGGCACCGGAGCCAGAGATGGCCTTCCCTAAACACAGCAAGGTAAGCGCCACCCTTGTTTTGGCAAATGAGTGCATCTTTGTTCAGCCGAATCCCCGCGCCGCACCGTAAACCCGCATTTCAGTCATTCTCCGCACCCCTTACTTCGACCATCATGTCCTCTCAGGTCCCTTGTTTCATTGGCGCTGTCGAAGATGGTGAGGACTTGGCATTTTCCCATTCACGATACTGATAGCCCCTTGGCAGACTGGGTAATGTTTAGGTAACCCCCGAGGTCGTCGGGTAACCTTATTTTGTCGTCCCTGACTGTCAAACTAGTGATGACCCTGCCGACTACACAATCGGCGCTCCCATTGGATTTGGGGCATCCAGCGTTGTCTATGCTGCCACTTATACGCCTGCGTCGCCCAAATCAGAGAAACCGCGGGGCGGGGCAAAATCTTACCCTTGTGCAATCAAAGTCCTCGATCTAGATAAGCTTCCGCAGTCGGCTTTGCACCTTCTTACGCGAGAGACAAGGCTCATGTCTCTCTCCAAACACCCTAATGTGCTACGGGTTCGTGGTAGTTGGATGGCTGACCACCGCGTCTACATCGCCCTGCGCCTTATGCGAGCGGGCTCGGTGCGCGACGTGATGCGCTATCGCCACATCGACGGGATCGAAGAGGAAGCTATCAAATGTATTCTTAAACAAGCTCTGCATGGCCTCGAGTGAGTGCTGCAGCGGTTAATGCTCCTCACCGTGTGTGGGCGCTTATCGTCACTTAATCACTCTTGACTTCCTCGATTTCACCGCACACTCAATGTAAAGGTACCTTCACATCAATGGCTTTATTCACCGAGACATTAAAGCCGCGAATTTGCTGATCGATGATGATGGCACCGTGCTGCTTGGTGACCTCGGGGTAGCCGTATCCCTTTCCGAAGATCCCACGTCCCACCCCGCCGGAAATACGGCGCCTACAACGTCGTCTCTGCCGTCCGGTGGCTACTACTACTCCAGCGCCACTGCCGCCTATTCGAACGTTCCTGAGTCAACCCAAGCCACAGCTGACCCAATCTCTGGTTCGACTTCAGTCATATCCAGCCCCAGCCTCGGAAGGCGCAGGTCGTTTGTCGGCACACCATGTTGGATGGCTCCCGAGGTGATTTCTCAGAAGTCCTCAAGTTCCGGTGTTTCCGGATATAACGCCAGTGCCGACATTTATTCACTCGGCATCACTGCAATTGAACTCGCACATGGACGCGCCCCCCATTCGCTTGACCCCCCGTACAAGGCGCTGCTTAAAACGTTGCAAAATGATTCCCCCACCCTTGATCGTGGAAAAGGCTATGGAAAAGGGCTAGTCGGGAAAGGTGGAGGATACAAGTACAGCAAGGAGCTGAAAGACATTGTAGACGCTTGCCTGCAAAAAGATCCCACAAAGAGACCAACCACACACGAGCTTCTTCAGATGCCATATTTCAAGAGCGCGAAGAAGAAGGAGTATCTCGTCGATGTCCTTCTGAAAGGCCTTCCCCCCTTAGCCATGAGGCAGGAACGCCGCGTTCTGCCAGCCACGCATGGTACAACGCTGCAGAGCATCCAGTCAAGTTGGGACTTTAGTCACAGTATTGTTGTCCCGCCGAGTCCGACTTCTACCAACAGCCAATTCTATTTGCCCAATCGTGACCGCCCCGGCGATCATAAGTCGTCCCACATGACGGTGGTACTGCCTTCACAGGCCGTTTTCCCGATGGAGGATGAGGGTGAAGGCCTACCGGAAGAACAGACAGAGTCATCGTCTGAGGCAGAGTCAATGCATTGCAAGGCGGATGACAGCGCGCTGGGAGTGTACCCGTCCCCATGCGCAACGCCTACGGATGATGCTGCGGCGCCTGCTACGCAGGACCCTGCTGCAAGCCGGATACTTAACGTCTTGCCTATATTATTGGCCGCCCCCGCTCATGATCATCCCTCGAGCAATCAACTTACCCCCCCTCAATCCGTCTCTTCCACCGCGTCGTCTGCCAGCGCCGGCGACAAGGGCAAATGGTCAATCGCTGGAACAATCGGGCGAACCTCCCGTCTGCTTGGTGCGGATATGATGCTTGCTCAATCCAGTATCTGACATCCTGACTTCCCATCAGGGCGGCCGAGATAGTTCGCCCCCGGCAGCGAAATATTCCTAATGGAGCAAACCCCCCGCACCGACATTAGCTCCCGGTGCGCATCCTGACCTTTTCTCGTAAGCTTAACGCTTCTCTTGAACCCACACTAACCTATCACTCCCACAACGGCGGACGCCGCCAAGTTTAGTACACCGTACTCGATGACTGAATCTGTACATGATATATCCATGAGTTAACGAACGCGTATTGCCCCACCTAACTGGCCCAATCAACCACCCTCATTTGCAATTATGCCATGAATTGCTCCCCGTTTTTGGCCTTACCCAGCTACGCGTCAATGCTATCCTCCAATCTGCCCTCAGCCCGTTGATGACCTGGATTTCTGCGCACTACATTCTCATATATCTGTTTGCGCTCCGATTCTGACGCTCTTGCCCGGCACTGGCAATCTACAGTGGCTGTTTCAGAGCATTCGCCCACAGCTACCGCATATCAGCCCCGCAAGTCTAATATGAACCGCCCCGAATGAGGCGCACCCAATACCCTCCCATTAGACCTACGATATTCACACCCATCCGGTTGTCACGATCACAGGACTTTCATGCATGTATGCGTGTAAAGTACACATAATTGATACCGTACTCAAATAACTCATTATGCAAGAACGACGCACGTGAAACCTCGGCATTTAATTGACATTCTCACCGATCTCAGCTCAGAACCCCGTTCCTCGTGACCTTGTCTCCCACCTTGCTTATCGCACTTCGCAACGCGGAATACTCAAAAGGTGAATCAAATGCGAATTGCACGCTCGTCGGAAAGGGCTTATCTTTGAGGTGCGGGCGCGCAAGCATCACTTCAACCAATGCCCTAAATAATGACAGTTCCGTAGGCCAAGGTCAGCGCAGCGTAGCCCGACACCGTTCAGGATGTTCGCTTTCCGGTCATTTCCTCGGGAATGCTGCTATTCTTTAAAAGCTCCAAGCCAAGTGACCACTTGGATAGTGACCATCACCCGACTAACTTGCAGCAGCGGGCAGCCGCACATTCTGCTTGCTCCTGCTACCGGAAATCTCGGAAGTGGGAACGTGGTGTGAAAAAAAACACGTTTCAAGCCCTCCTCGCGCCATGGTCTGCAGAGATGCTCGGGAGACTCGTTACCTAGTCAAAATGCTGAACGTGGAGAACGCCGAGGCAGAGCGAGTGTTACATCTGATGGCAACACGCGCACGATTTCGCGCGGAAACTACTCAGCACCTGTCTGCGAACGTCACCCATCAAGGATTTACACCAACACTCAGTGCAATGATCTGAGCACTGAGTCAAATCAATTGCAAGGCAACTTAATCAGCTGTTTACAAGGCCAACGTCGAGCCGCCCGAAACGGGGCGTTTCTCACAGGTACCAAATAAGGCAAGAATACGGACCCATCAATTAGCGGGTGTAGTTTTCAGAATCGAACGAAGATTGTGTGCATGGAGAACATGAGGACCGTTGTGATAGCGGATGGTATACGTACGCCTCCCCACCATCTTGCTAACAGCAGCTTGGGAGCCAGCATAGACTGCTCGCTTGAGAACTCAGCCTCTGCACCCGTCGCTCGACTGTGGACGCAACGTACATCTCGAAAGCTGCCCTAGGACTGAGTTCACTGGCCCGGCGTATATCGACGCATGATCGCACGTTTCATCCACTATCAATAACCATATACCCTTCATTCGTCACACAACGACCTCATTGGAAACCAGTGTACAAGAAGATACCTTTGTATTTCTCCCTCGACTTTGCCTATATCTGGAATTCAACACTTCACATCGCTTGACCTATGAAAGACCGCCTCGCACGCGAGAGGGAGCGCCTTGCTCAGGTGTGGCATAGCCTGGCTCCGGAGCAACAACAAATGCGAAGGCAGAGTGAGCGCTTGAATGCGCTGACGAAGGAGTTGGAAGCATTCCGTTCGGAAATAGTCTCCCTCGAAGAGGCATGCAAACTCGCAGGCTACTACACCGACGGTAGTGCTGCTGGTGCACGCGCTATGTTTGACAACGCGATGGCTCGGGAAGGGGTCCTTGTGGAGACGTGCAAAGTAGAAAACATGATCAAAGAGTCGCTGGACATCACCGAAAGGCTTCTAGAACGCGAGAAAAAGACCTTGCATAAAGTGAGCATCTTGTCGCCTGTGAATCGTGTATGCATTTATTTCATGTTGTATTCAGGAGCTTGAGCGGGTGCGCATGGAGAAATTCTGGAATCTGGCAGACGGCTTTCGGCGACGGAATGCGACATTATCCCCCGTCGAGGCACTATGGGTGGAGGAGGAGAACAAGATAGACGAAGACGTGCTCAAAGTCCGTGACCTGCGTCACTTGTGCTGGCAAAGGATGCATGTCGATGCTCAAAAGCTGGAGAACTTGCGAGCATGGGAGAAACAGCGCCAGGAGCGTCAGGAGCGCGAGGAGCAACGACGGAAGGAACGCCAGGAGCGTCACGATCGACATGCACGAGAGCGGGAGCGACAACGGCAGCAGCACTCGCACCAGCCGCAAGATCATCGACAGACTCGCGGGGCTGGCCACGGCTACTATACTGACTCTGGACCACGTGGCGGACGACCGCAGTTTGATCGCCA
>Ga0307508_10005635_pt1 | contig 11867 bp, 13 predicted proteins | sample 9_EM_MG_FD_203089 | JGI IMG/M metagenome (GOLD analysis project Ga0307508, IMG submission 203089) | Populus trichocarpa ectomycorrhiza microbial communities from riparian zone in the Pacific Northwest, United States - 9_EM | ecosystem: Host-associated > Plants > Roots > Unclassified | place...
TCTAAAGACTATGTATGCAAGTTTTTATTACTTTCTATTGTGTTGTTGCTGAGTTAGAGAGGTATATGTGTGTGGTGGGGTGGCGTCGTCGGGGCGGGTGTACGGAAACTTTTGGCCTGGTACTTTAGGCCATAAAACCAATACTTCCTCTTTCTCTGATAGGCCGGTAATCCACTCACCTGCATGGCTTGAGGGGGTTACACGGTGCAGGGTTGTGTTCGGTATGTCATTAGACTGACCAGGGCCAATGAGGGATGTAGACCTTATCTGAGAGATGAGGGGCTATGACTGTTGGTGAGATACCTCTGGTGAGAAAGAGGAAAAATACCCAAACGTCAAACTCTGTGAAGAGAAGACACGTGATGTATATTTTCCGTTATATATGCAAGGAAAAAACTCCCGCTCACAGAAAAAACAAACACCACCACCGAACAAACCCCACACACAAGATCTAAGATTATTCTATTGTGAATTATCAAAAGTAGCCTGATTACCTTGAGTCTTTTACACACTCCGGTTACAAGACAACCCCAGTGTCACAAGACATTATGAGAAACGCTTGGAGCTGGCATGACTATGTGGATAAAACACGCTGAAGAATGATCTTCTCCAAGAGAGATCATGTGACCAGTCACGGAGAAAGATATAAGCAAGGCAACCAACCTGCGAACAGACATCATCACGAAACAACAAAGAACACTCCGAAAAGAAAACCCCAAAACACAAATCTAAGATTATTCTGTTGTGAAAGACTTCTGACTCGATACCTGACTTTGACACCCTACATACTGCTGTTACCACATAACCCTGGTGTCATAGTGGGCAACCTTGGGGCCGCACCCAGGAGGATGCTGATCGCCACTGCTGCTGTAGTGCCAGATACTGGGACCACCGATTGTAGGTACGTCGGGGTCCTTTTCTTCTTCATTTTAGCAGCGGCAGTAACCAGGGCGCTAATCTGTGTTTTCAGGACTTGTTGTTGTGCCGTCAACTGGGCCATGGCAGTGTGCTGTTGGACTGCCCAGTCTTCACAATTTTGGTTCCACGCGGCCTGAATTTCCTCTAGCCGTTGCTGGCTGGCCACCTGAAGGAATTGGATGGTGTTCTTCACTCTAAGCATGTGGGTGTCATGGTTGACATCTTCGTTGGCCTTTTCGTCATCCCTTAGCTGGATTGCGATTCAGACCTCATTGGTGAATTTTTGGGCCGTATTTGCTGTCCTCATGAGTTCTGTCTGCATCTACTCCAAGGATGCATGTGCGTCCACTTGGGCTTGCCCGTAAACGTATTTGAGTACTCCAGCGATTTGAGTGTATGTTTATTCAATTCGCTGGATTCGTCTATCAGATCGATCATACGCACTTCCACATACCTTTTGGAGTTGTTCCAGGTCCCATTGAGCTTGTTGCTGCTGTAAGAGTAGCAATCATGGCCAGGCTGGTGGATTTTTGAGGTCGATTGTCGGCTGTACCGGGCTGTCACCTGCATAGACTTGGACTGTACTGGTCAGGTACTCCAGTCTGAGCATGTCCACATTCGAGGATGCAGCCACCAGGAGTAGAGTGAAGCATTCCTGAGTCATTTTATGCTAGTAGAGGTCGAGGAGGTGACCTGTGTAGATAGTTTCGTCATTGACGAAGTTATAATCATAAATTTCTCGGAATTCGTATCCGTCGAGGTCTGTACACCAGTGTTTGATTGCGCAGTTGTACCAGTACTGAGTGAACCAGTTTGCCGGGGTGAAGTCGATTGCCTCGGTCGGTATTCAACCGTCGATTCATTGGTTCCATATCTTGTAATTGGTTGTTTCCTTATAGGTCTAGCCGAAGGAATAATCAAATGCATAGGATTGTTGCAGTTCGAATATGTTCCCGAGCTCAAGTAGGTTGAAGTGATTGTATTCAAATGAGGGTATTCGTCCTGTGGATTGTTGGATAGGTGACTTACTAATCCAAGATTATAGTGTGACACCAGGGTTATAGTGTAGTGGCAGTGTGTAGGTGGTTCGAAGTCAGATTTCTTTCTTTTACAGAGGAATAATCTTACATTTTGTATTTTGGAGTGTTAATAATGTTGTGATGGTTTTTCATGATTTGTGTTGTTTTTTGCGGTGTTTTTTGGCTCATGTATATCTTTCCACAACCGGGTCACATGATCCTCCTAGAGAGGATACCCTTCGCATACTTTCTTATCTGTTTAGTCGACCTACTTTCCAAGTAGGGTCTTATGAGGCCTTTCTTCCCACTGGAATCCTCTGGGGGTTGTGAATGGATTGGTCCTGATCGGTAATACCACAGTAAGGTAGAGTGATTCGGCACCGCCGTATATCTCGCCTGGAGTACACAGCCTCTAGCAGGGTTTTTTATTGGTGATACGAGAAGTCCATCTAGATCCCTCTCACACTACTGGTGCCTCCTCTATCTCCGCTGACGGAGTATTTCTTTCTCTTTCCAAGAGTTTCCACGCCCCGCTCCTTATCTCCTGTCTAGACTCTCTCCGCCCTGATGATCATCATGAGCCCTGCTTATGGCGTGCGACTTGCATGTGTCTTTATCTTCCCCTCTTCTGCAGTGGCTACAAGAGTCGGAGGCTCACGTGGTCGACCCGACAGGCTGGCCTAAATCCATCACCTGCTAAGGTTAGCCGCAACCCCCCGTCCTCTTGCCAAACTGTGTTGGAGGCGATTCTTCCAGACCTGACTTTGTACTCTTTTCCCTCAGATGATGGTCTCTTTCATCGTGTTTCCCCTTGGGATGTAACAGGGATGAAGTGCGCCATTTTGGTAAACCAATCTATAATCACTCAGAGCTGATCATATTCATTCGATGTTGTTAGCTCCATGATAAAATCCATTGCTATCGATTGCCAAGGGGCGTAAGGTAGTTCGAATGGTGAGGACAGTCCATTAAGTTGGTGACAGGCAGTCTTTTTCTGCTGGCATTCTGGATAGCTTCTGACAAAGTCAACGATTCGTTCGTTCATCTTTGGCCACCAAAAGTTTCCACAAACCAGTTTGATGGTTTTATCTTGGCCCATATGTTCTGCCACCTTTGTGTCGTATTCTGATTCGATAATCTGTCGTACGACTCCTTCTGGGACCTATAGCCATTCCTTTCGGTGGATCAATTCATCTCAGATTTTAAGGGTTTCTTGACCCTTTGCAGCTTCCACTTGTTCGCAGACTCATTGGTATTCATTATCTAATTTTCCTTCTCTCTAGCCTGGCTGCTGCAAGTGCTTGGTATTTGACAGCCATGTACTAAACCCGTCGTCATCATTTAATCCCACGATTGATCCAGCTGGGTCAATCTCAGGATCCACAAAGTTGCCATAACCACTCTTAAGGTTGCCCAAAGCGCAATAAAGAGCTTGGATAGTCTGGCCACCAGGGATTTTGGGAAGGAATTTCACAACGAATTGACCTAATGTGAAGTGCCCATGTCATGAAAGATCATGGTGTTGAAACGCCTGGATCCAGTTCCTGTTCGCAGGAAAACACCCTTAGCACGAGTCCAGTTCAACACTCAATGGGCCTGTATCGTCCTTAAGATCGCTATTGTCCCTGCTGGTACCCCTTTGCAGCTGTGGCATGCTGCTATTGCCTTCATGCAAGTTAGACCGACAATGCCAGAAGTTGCAGCCACCGCTCTGAGGATAGGTGCATTGCTGGCAAGCCCTCCGCCTGTCAGGGTCAATGACGAAGAACTGGAAGACAGTTGTTGTTGAATCGACTCATAGGGTTGGGGGAACAATGGGTACAGTGGCAAGGGCAGCAGGTGCAGTGGCAATGGCAGTGTGAGTGGTTGCACCACAAACCATCCATGGCTCAGGCGGCCAGTTCTGACTCACATGACGAAAGATATTTGCCAGCTTGTCGTGAATGTTACCAATGTAGGTGTTTACGAGCCTCCTTGCCTTCTTTCCAGTTGCATGGCTGGACTTCACCATGGATACCCAATCAATATTGATGGTATTGAGGACGCTCAAAAAGAGCATGAGAAAGGGGTCGTGGTTCGTGATTGCATCCAAGAGTATTCGGAACTGTCGGTGATCCCAAACAATTAAGTGCATGCCAGTAATCTGGATATGCATCACAATTCGCTTCCTGACAAAAGCTTCTTCTTTCCTTGGATTAATACCAAAGTATCTGAGATATTAATCCACCTTGGGCTTTGCCCCCCAGCCTCCGACAGTATTCATGGTAGATGGAAGCACAGCTGCAGCAGTTGTACTGTGAGTTTAACAAGTTTTTGCAATACTTGAAGGAGAAAGAGGTTGGACCTACATGAGAACAGTGATTTAAACAGTAAATCGCACAATCGTGGAAGGTTGATAACTATGAGTGTGGTTAGTATTAATTAAAATGCAATGCAAAGATCAAGTAATAGACCCAGATAGATGGTAGGCTGTACTGAGGAGAGGATCTAGTACCTATCTAGTCGTTCGTGAGTATTGTAATAGCAATCGTAAGGGCAGTAGGGGCTGGTCGAAGCAGGACGATGAGACTCTAACAGAAGGGCAGTGTCCATATAGATAGTTCTGGCACTTGAAGAACTCGAGAGCCAGTACAGGTTGTCACAGTGGTGCTTCTTATGGAAAATGGCAACTGTATTTCCTGTTTGCCTAACCTAGGATCATATTAATTGGCTGCAGTAGCAATCAATACAAATATTTTATGTCTGACTTCCTGGATGGCCTTCAGAATTGTGCAGAAATCTGACTCATGTCAAACATGAGGACCTCAGAACACCACACTTGTCTGCTTCTATCCGATGATGATACACAGGTGGCAGGAGAATCAGCAGGCACCCAGTCGTTTGTCATCGCTTCGGAGGATGTCTAGGCCGCATGCAGGTAATGAATAAAATCAATAAATTATAAACTGATATGGTACTACCAGGTGCTTGATGGGTGCCATGAGTAGGTTTGATGGCTGTACATTGTTTTCTTCACTCATGTATGTTGCAAGTCACAGTACCAGGTTTGTGCATGGGTTCTTTTTTCAATTTCTGTGGTCATAGCATCTAACCCTGAGTGGTAATAGTGCTGGCGGTCATTGCCGCATCCAGCATACAAGAATGTGGAATCATCCTTGATGGCTGCTTCTGGGATACCTTCGGTCTGAGCGGGAATCAGAATGTGCTATCTATCAAATATCTGGCATCATAATACAGCTTCGCATCTGGCTGCGGGTGTGGGATTCGGTAAGAAATGTGCAAGCATTATGTAGTACCTGCCTCTGGAATCTCATGATGTTACAGCGCGTACAAACCCTGGAGATTGCAATGTTTGCTCACTCAGGCCCAGGTAAGGTTGGCAGCAGAACTTCTACAATTGCACTGGATGCTCTCAGTCACTTATACTAAGTTCATTGCAGCTGTGCTCACACTTGTTGTTTCATCACTGTCATTGCTGTCCATCTATCTTCCGGTAAACCCTAAGGTTGGTAGCAGAACTCCTATAATTGCTCTGGAAACTCACGGCAGTTACTCTAGGTACTTCAAAGCCAGTTCCCTCACATGGGGGTATCACTGCTGTCGCTGTCCAACTTTCTTCCGGCAATCCCTAAGGTTGGTAGAACGACTCCTACAATTGCACCGGACACTCACAGCAGTTACTCTAGGTACTTCAAAGCCCATTCACTCACATGGTTCCATCACTGCCATTACTGTCCAACTATCTTCCGGCAATAAGTTTGGTAGCAGAACTTGTACTATTGCACTGGATGCACTCGGACACTTATACTAAAGGAAACAGACGCAATGAACACAATGGAAATTGTCAAAAACCTGACCCTAACCTCCGTTCTCTGACTTGGGCTCGACAGGCAATATAGCTCCGCAGCGTGCATACTCGGTAGGTCTTCTATTTGTTTGGCTCTCGGGCTGTATTCTTTCAGCTCACTGGCGCAGGCAAGTACTTCCCACGGTTTCAGGTGAGGTCTAAGGATGTCCCTCGGAGTAGCCTTTCTTGCTGGGTGAGGCGTCGTGCTCTCAGTCTTCCCTGTAACGGTTCTAGATCTTACACAGTCTTCATCTACTGCCACCTGGTGGTCTTTTTACTATAGCATGGTATCATTCTCTCATTGTTCTTGAGAGATCTCGGATCGCTACCTTTGTCTTGGTGTTGTTTGGCGCAAGTGGTTCCCATTCACTCGTGATGCTCGTACTCCGTCACGCGAAGCGTGACATTGTTTTTGTCGTCTTCCTTCATGCCCGGCGTGGTATCATCATTGTCATCTTCCTTCATGCCTGGCATGGCCTGCGGTATACATGGCAGACTTCCCTCATGGGTGGTGTTCTTCCATCCTGTCGGGTGCGGCCTTCGGTATGTATGATGGTCATCTGTTCCACTCGGGGTGGCATGTATAGCGGTCTTCCATTCAGCCCAGTATGGTATACGCAGAGGTGTTCCAGTTCATCTGGCATGGCCCGCTTGATGCGGCCGTGTTCCGTTCTCCCCATCACGGTATATTCAGCAGTGTTTCGTTCTGACTGGCACGGCCCAGTGTGTATGGCGGTCCTCCGTTCTCCCCAGCGCGGCATCCCAGGTGTTCTTCCGTTCTGCTCAGCGTGGCATGCACGGCGTTCTTCCATTCTGCCCAGGGTGGCATACGTGGCAGTCTTCCATTCCACCCAGTGCGGCATATGTGGTGGTATTTGGATCTGTCTGGTGGGGCCCACTTTGTGTGGCATGGTTCCGTTCTGTCCGGTGCGGCCCAGTGTATGTGGCAGTGTTGCGGATTCGTCATAGGTGGTCTCAGGTTACTCGTCACACTGCTGCACAACCTGGTAGTCATGGGCGCACATGATCCAAGATCCCAGCAATGGTCTCATCATGCCACTCAGAGATGTGGGAAGGTAGGTGAAGGTAGATATATAATATATTGCATGGAGAAGAATCTCCAGACTAGCTACCATGCCCTCCTTTTTATACTCCTTTTTCTCCTCTGTGGAATCACAGCCTCACCTGTGTGACTGACACAGTTCCACCATTATGACTCACTGTCGCGCCCAATGAGAACACATAATCGCACTCGGCCACGGCACAACCGATCACGCTAATCGCAACGACTGTGCGTACAACTAAAACAAGGCAGACATGCAAGCAGTAATAAAACAGAGAAAGGACATGCAAGTAAAGCAAGGCAGACACATGCAAGCATAATCCACTGGAGACAACATATGTAATGGCAACAGAAGAAGGATGCGTAAGAAGTAAGGACATAGGGAAAAGAGGTACAAACATAATCAATAGGAAACAACATACGTAACAATGACAGGTGAAGGACGCACAAGTAAAGCAAGACAGATATCCAAGCAGTTAGGAAACAGAGAAAGGACATGCAAGCACAATCAACAGGAAACAGCATAGGTGAGAAAGATGCACAGACAACATATTGGAGACGAAGGAGGAAGGATCTAGACCGTCTGGCGGTCGGGGGATGGGTTCCAGGGATATCACTACTGGAACAAGGTGATTGGTGAGGTGCCGAGGCACCGAGGATGGCTGCAGCTGCGGCAGTGGAAACGAGGACGAGCCACCACACGGTAAGCGTGAGAGTGGCTCCGGCGCCAGCACCAATATGTCATCCTAGATGTCAGTGTTGAATGAGACTTCAGGTGTTGTGTTCACTATTCATGCTGACATGCACACGTTTTAGATTATTACCAAGCTGTGGCCAGAGGCCAACAGGCAGAAAGTATTCAATATTGACTTCAACTTGTCGCAGGTGCATAACCTCAGATATGTATTCAATGATTCACTCTCCCTTGATACATTATAGGGCATTGAATAAGCTGCTAATTGCATGTGTTGGGCGCGGTTTCTACAGATTAAGAATGCCTACCACAGTATGCAATCCAGTTGGATTTTCACCACATGTAACAACATTGCAGACTTGTTCCACTTGAACACACATTCGAGTGCTACTGAGACATTAGCCGTGGTCAATATATTGCTGCAAAACTATACATTCATCTACAGGGACAGCAATCGAGAATTATCACCTGTGGTATAGGCTACCATTACCCATCTATCATCCTTGGCGCTCAAACTGTCTGACGTAATTCCTAGCTACATATAACTCCGTTCTTTGCAAGTCAAATCTCACAATTCATCCGTTTGCACTTCTTCAACAAACGTCGCATTCAACATTCGGGACTTTACAACTGGTTGCTTGACGAGCAGCCTCCTACTCTTATTATTTATGTGGTTACCGCACTTCATCAGGCACTGCAGGAGTGGCAAAAGAGTGGCAGTTAGCCCCCATTGGGCTCTGCGTCACAGCGAGCCCAATGCAAAACAGTTGGTTGCACTTATTTTTCAATTTTAAAAATGATGGCAGTAAGTAGTTTTTGATACTCCCTGAGCAGTTTTTGATACTCCAAGAGCAGTGCTAACTATTTCTACAGCACCTTATCGTGTATTTATGTCGCTATGGAACAGGCTTCCCCCTAGACTAACAGAAAAGGCGGCGAACTCGATTCATCATACACTCAAGGCCGAAATCCACTGCAGGACAACAGAAGATCAATCGACACCAGTAGTAGAGCCCTCTCCTACCCTGGAACTAGACCCTGATCTGTTGGAAGTATTCTATGAAGAGTCTGAACCTGAGGAGATCGATTTGGGACCACTGGTAGCACCACACATTAGTGACAGCCACAGGATTGGAGTTGAGAATGGCATGGACAACGAGAATGTAGTTGTCTGAACTGACTCTGTCCTCGGTGGGGCAATGGCAACCACACCAATTGCACCACTGAGCATTGACTGGATGACACAGCCGATTTTGAGGAGGGCATAATTGATGATGAGGATGACGGCATGGTTGAGGATGAGGATATGGAATATATGGAGCTTGTGGAGGTGGACGATAATATGTAGCATATGTTGAATAGAGATACAACAGAAACTACAGAATGGTTATCATTATTAGAATCTATTAGTACATGTAATGTTGGGTTCAGCATGTACAATAAATGTGATGCATTTGTAGCAATATGCTGCGTAGAGTATAGCGGACAGCAAGCGTTGGCGTCGCCATGCAGGGAGCATTGTCTACATGATGGGATCTCATTTGTAATACAGGGTTTTCATTAATGAACGTGACCTGCATTAGGTATCGCAGATGGCAGGCATCACCATCTCCACACCGAGAGTATCGTCTACACAATGGGATCCCATTCATAATATGGAGTTTTCGTTACTGGACACGATCTGCATGGATATCGGAGATGGCAGGCATCACCATCGCCATGCAAAGAGTATCGTCTACACGAGGGGATCCTGTTCGTAATACGGAGTTTTCATTAATGAGCGTGATCTGTATTGGTATCGGAGACAGTAGGTATTGCCATCGCCGCAGGAAGAGTATTGTCTAGTGGATGGGATCCCATTCATAATACGGGGTTTTTGTTAATGAACATGACCTTCATTGGAATCGCAGACTGCAGGTGTTGCCATCACCATGCTGAGAGTATCGTCTACATGATGGGTTTGTAATATGGGGCATTAGTTAATGAATGCAACCTGCATTGGTAAGAGAAATGGTTGATGTCTGCGTTGTTACGAATATTTTTCATTGCAATGCTGATTTGTGTGAATTCCCACATATGCAAAAGAGGGTTTTCGGTGAAAGCGTTACAAGCACTGGAAGCATGTACACGCTCCCAGCATGAAAAAATCTTCTCCCAATGCACTGTCCCAGTGCAGCGCTAACAATTCACAAAGCTCGTTGATCTTCTCGCCACATCATTTTTGCTATGATCCTTGCTGCCAGCAGCCTCACTGCCATCCTCATTGACATTGTACTTGTCATGTTGTATTGTACAACTTCCCTGTGTCCCTGTGAGAGCTGTGCTAACAATTCACGAAGCTAGTTGACCCTCTCGTCTCATCATGTTTGCTATCATCCTCGCCGCTGGCTGCCTCACTGCCATCCTCATTGATATCGTACTCATCGTGTCTTGATGTCATCAATGCAGCCGGCATCCTCTTTTCATCGACATCGTACTCATTGTATCATATTGTACAACTTCCCACTGTCTGTGTGAGAGCGGCACTAACAATTAACGAAGCTCGTTGACTGTCTTACCGCGTCATATTTGCTATCGTCTTTGCCGACGGCAGCCTCATTGCCATCTTCATTGATATCGTCCTCATCATGTCATGTCTCATCTGGCAAACTGCCTTTGTTTTGGTTATGCAGAGCTATGCTGTCTACAGTGACATGGTATATAGATGTAAATTCGATGTAATGAATAGAACTGGCTTGAGTCACAATGCCTGGAACCAAATGCAAGTTTATTAGTCTTCGCTGCAATGTAGCATGCCCTGACGGTTGTGTTTCGATGCTACCACCATGACCACTCTGGTACCTATGTATGCTTTGCCATTGTAAGCCTTGTCTGGATCCCATTTGCCTTGACACTCTGTGTCTGTAAGACACACTGTGTCCGGATAGCAAAGACACTCCTTGTCCAGCAGCCAGATGCCATGGCATGAGTTGTCTAGATGACATTTGCCTTGACACTCTGTATCTAGAAGGGAAATTCCCTGACAGTCCTCATTTGCAAGGCAGATGCTGTGACGTGCATTGTCTGTACGACATTTGCCTTGACACTCTGAGTCTGGAAGAAATTTGCCTTGACATTCTGTGTCTGTAAGACACACACTGTCTTCAGAAGGCAAATGCTGACACCCCTCATCCGGATGACATCTGCCTTGACACTCTGCGTCTGTAAGACATTCACTGTGTCTGGTTAGCAAATGCACTGACACTACTCGTCCGGATGATATCTGCCTTGACATTCTGCATCTCTAATACACATGCTGCCTCCAGAAGGCAAATCCCCTGACACTCCACATCCAGGAGGCAGATGCAGTGGCACGTGTCGTCCGGTCTACATTTGCCTTGACATTCTGCATTGGGAAGACATGTGCTGCATTCAGAAGGCAAATGCACTGACAATCCTTGTCAGGAAGGTAAATGCTGTGGCATGTGTCGTCTTAAAGAAATTTGCCTTTACATTCTGCGTCTGTAAGATACATGCTGTGTTCAGAAGGCAAATGCCCTGATACTCATTGTCCAGACGATATCTGCTTTGACACTCTGTATCTGTAAGACACTCGCTATGTCCAGAAGGCGAATGCCCTCATCAGGAAAAATTTAAGAAATTATCCCTGTACGTCGGTTAGAACGACCTGCATCGGTAGATTTGCTAGCATTGCTAGCTTCGCTAGCATCTGTAGCTCCGGTAAGGATAGTGAATCTTACCGAAGCAACCACCCACTTATGGAAGCTAGGAAAGCTAGCAAAGCTAGCAAAGCTACGGACGCACCACCAATCTTACCGACGCAACCACCAAACTTACTGACGCAACCACCACCTTACGGGAGCTAGGGAGGCTAGAAAAGCTAGGAAAGCTAGCGAAGATTACGGGAGCAACGAGTGTGCACTGTGAGCAGTTTCATTACTAGTTATAATGCTACTACACGTAGTTGGCTATGCTCTTCGATCGCACAGAAAATCACTTATTGTATTTAAAATCTATATATACATTATGATACAAAGTCCAACGTCCCAAATCTCGTCGAAGTACAGAGCAGCTACAGCGGCACATAAGGGCAGGCGAGCAACGCGTATTACAAGTAGGACAGGTAGGAGAGCGAGGAGAATGAGGCCGGCGTGGAGAATGATAGCAGACGAGCAACTGGTACGAGCGGTAGGCTAGCAAGAAGAATGAGGGCAGACGAGCAACGCGTACGAGATGAAATTCAGTGAGAAGAATGAGGCAAGACGAGCAACGCGCACGAGATGTAGGCCAGCGAGAAGAATGAGGGCAGACGAGCAACGCGTACGA
>Ga0307508_10005636_pt1 | contig 11867 bp, 4 predicted proteins | sample 9_EM_MG_FD_203089 | JGI IMG/M metagenome (GOLD analysis project Ga0307508, IMG submission 203089) | Populus trichocarpa ectomycorrhiza microbial communities from riparian zone in the Pacific Northwest, United States - 9_EM | ecosystem: Host-associated > Plants > Roots > Unclassified | place...
CCCGGCCGCAGCGCTCCCCGTCGACCCAGGTGCCGTTCCGGCTCTCCTGATCGACGGCAACCCAGGCTTCGCCCTCGCCCTCGCCCTCGCCCTCGCGCTCGCCCTCGCGCTCGCCCTCGCGCTCGCCCTCGCGCTCGACGATGACGTGGACGCGCGAGACGCGGCTATCCCTGAGCCGCAGCCCATCGCCCCCGGGCGGCTCGCGCCCGATCACGACCCGACCGCCTCCGAGCCGCACCGCCGCCGGCGTGAACTCGGCGACCGAGAACACCACGCGAAGCTCGCGGATCCGGTCGAGGTGCTGGCGCGATGGTGGGGTGACCGCGGCGGTGGTCTCACTTCCATCCCTCGGTCCCGCCGCCATGTCTCAATTTAACACGGCTCGTGCGGGGGTGGCCGGGTCGGCGCTTCCTCGGTCGCCCGACGTGGACCAGCGCGGCGCGACCAAGGCGCTGGCTCAGGCGTCGCCGTAGATGTCGAAGCGCGTGCCGATGATGTCCCTCAGCCTCTGATCGCCGTTCGCGTCCTCCTCGAAGCGGGCGCGCACCTTTTCGTACTGCAGCGTCTTCCCTGCCAGACCGTCCCGGAGATGGGCGACGAGCGCGAGGGTCCCGAGGTCGCCACTCCTGGTGGCGCGCGCCTCCATCTCGGCGAGCGTGTGGTCGAGGTACTCCCGGCTCCCCTGCTCGGCGCGCTTGCCAACGTCCGCGCCGCTCTTGATGTCCGCCGCGCCCAGCTCGGAGGTCCCGCCCTTGGCCTCGACGACGTAGTGCTTTCCGCCGAGCTCGAACACCAGGTCGAGGTCACCGTTGCGCGACGCGTGGTCCCAGCCGCCGTAGACGAGCTGCACCGCCTCGGGCGGGAGACCGAGCTGGCGCGCCCGCTCGCGCATGAACAGGATCGCGCTGCCCTCCCCGACGCGCCGGCTCGCCATGTTGACGCGGGACTGACGGCGGTCGAGATCGTCCTTCATCACCTGCGCCGCGACGCCGTTCGGGTCGCGCTTGACCTCCGCGTCATAGCGCGCCTGCAGCTCCTCCTCGGCCTTGCGCCAGGATTCGCGGCGCTTGACCTGACCCTCCACTCCCTCCTGGACGCTGACCTTGTCAGGGCCGCTGGGCTCGGCCGGGATGTCGCGGGCAGACAACCGCTCCCCGTCGAGCTCCCGGGCGGGGAAGTCGATGGGCTTCTCCTCGCGCGGCACGATCTGGCCATCCTCGACCATCATCCCCACGCCGTCCTTGGGCGCGACGAGGATCATCTCGCCGTCGCCCTGGCGCCAGTGGTAGCCGTCCTTCTCGAACTCCGCCGCCTGCACCGCGTCGACGTCGGGCGGCCGCTTCCTGGCCTGCGCGGCGAGCTGTGTCGCGTCGGGAGCCGGGGCGGCCACGGGTTCCGCGTCTTGCTCCGCGAAGGCCTGTTCGTAGTGCTCCTGGTAGTTCTTCGGCTTCCCGGGGATGAAGTCGCCGTTCCCGTCGTAGCTCGTCGACGGCTTGAAGTCCTTGAAGTCGCCGGCGAGGCGGTCGGTGGCCTCCGCGCGGGCGAGGAGGCGCAGCTGGCGCTCGGACATCTCCGGGTTCTCGTCGCGCAGGCGGTCCAGCGCCTCGTCGCGGTAGCCCAGGTAAGTTTCGGCGACCGGGTGCGCCTCCTGCCCCTTCTGCGACGCGTGCTCCGCCTGCGCGGCGGTGGCCTCGGCCTCGTTGCGCAACGCCTTCTGGGCGCGCTCCGCAGGGGTGGCGTTCGCGTCGTCGTAGACGTCGCGGTCGAAGGTGCGGTGGTGCTCGCCCTCGTGGACCAAGGTCTCGCCGGCGGCCTCCGACCCGTGGTTGGGATCGATGTTGATCCGGTCGCCCTCGCGGAACGAGCCCTTCCCGGGCTCCATCGTGATCTCGACGTTCGCGCCTTCTCCGTTGAAATGCTGGAGGATGCGCTGTCCATCGCCGGTGCCGACCATGCGCGAACGGGCGTCGCGCACGCGGGCCTCGGTCCGGGTCTCGATCATGTCGCCGCCCGACTCGTGCCAGTCGCCGTTCGTGTCCTGCCAGATGCCCTTCGGCGCCTCGTAGCTGGGATGGCCGGGCGGGTAGACGGGATCGCCGTAGCGCGTGTAGCCAACCGGGGCGCCGTCGTCGTGCTCTTTGGCCGCATCGTCGGCCGCGGGCGCTCCGTCCGTGGGCGCGGGGGCCCTGACGCCGCCGGCCTTCAGCATCTGATCGAGGTGCGTCTGGCTGTCGGCGTAGTGCATCTTCCCCGAGCCCGCCGGGAACTCGAAGAGGAGATCGGCGGGCTTCGACACCTTGACCTGAGGACCGTCGAAGAGCGCCTTGTACATGCCCTCCGGCCCGCCGTAGCGCGCGATCGCTTCGGCAGTCAGCCCCGGGCTCTTGGCCATCTCGGCGATGTGCGCGCGCAGCTCCTCCTTGGTGCCGCTGAACGCGCCCACCATGGCCCCGCTCTCCGCGGGCGCCTTGAAGAACTGCCGGAACGTGGGATCGACGATCGTCCCGTCGGGCATCCTGACGTAGAAGTGCTTGGCAGTCCCGTTGGCTGCCGAGCCGGCGACGATGTCCCCGTGGAAGCCGGCCGCGGCCAGCTTGCGGCCGAGCGCCTCCGGTTCCTTGCCGCACTGACCGTCCCACGCCCGCGGGTCCTCGTGGTCGTCGTAGCGCCGCGTCATCTCTTCGATCGCGCGCTGTTGCGGGGATTTCTTGGCCTCCTGGCCCTCGACCTCGCTGGCCGGGGCGGGGGCTCGCACAACCGGCTTGCCGGGGGACATCTCCTCGTCTGGTGCCGGCCTGGCCGCCGGAGTCTCTTCGTTCGCCCCTCCCCGCGGTGCCGGCTTGGCCACCGGCGCCTCCTCGGGCGCCGGCCCGGGCCTCGCCGCCTTCGCGGCCTCCGCGGCCTGCGCCGCCTTCTTGGCCTCCTCCGCCTTCGCGTGCGCGTTCGCGTGGTGCGCGGCCCAGGCCTGCGCCCCCGCCCGCCCCGCGGTCTGCCACGACGCGTCGTCATTGGTGAGCACGTCGTTGGCCGCCGCCCCCATCCCCGCGCCGAGGGCGCTGTCGCCGCCGAAGTGCTTTCCGGCGGCACCGGTGAGCGCGCCGATGCCGCCGGCCTCCATCCCCTTGCCGAACGAGGTCACGAGGTCGCCCAGGTCGCGCATGTTCTTGAAGTCGATCGCCGCGCTGAGCCCGCCCTGCGCCGCGCCGACGAGCACCTCCTTCGCGAGCCCGCCGCCGAATTTGGCGCCGCCGAACGCCCCCGCCTCGGACACGGCGATCTGCATGACGTCCTGCGCCATCTCGTCGGTGCCGTAGCGCGCGCCGTTCAGCGTCTGCTTGATCTCGATCTTGGTCAGCCCGCCGACGAGCGTCCCGAGCTTGTCGTTGCCGGTGACGGCGTCGACGCCGAGCTCCACTCCGGTGCTGACCACGTCCGCGGTGTCGTTCACCACCTCGTTCTTGGCGTCGACGAAGCCCTCCTTGTCGGAGGACATGGCGCGCATGTCGGTGACCAGCGACCGGGTCTCGTCCTCGCTGAGCTTCTCGCCGGCCTCCATGCGCTTCTCCAGGGCCAGGGCACGCTGGTAGCGCTTGTCGAGGATCTTTCCGGTGTTGGTCTCGAGATCGGCCATCTCGTTGCCGATCGCGTTGCCCAGGTTGTCGATCGGGTGGAAGCCCTCGACGCCGCCGCGCGCGGCCTCGTGGAGCTTCTTGATGCGGTCGATCATCAGGTTGGGATCGCGGGCCAGCTCCTCGTCGGAGAGCTTGGCCGGGTTCCCCTCGGCGAGCATGGCGAAGTCGCGCCGCTCGCCGTCGCTGGTCGCCTTCGATGCCAGGAAGTCCTTGATGCTCTGGCCGTGGTTCGCCTTCCTGAACTGCTCATCGAAATCCCCGACGCTCCCCGGTCCATCGCCGGGCTTGAGCTTCGCGAGGACCTCGGTCAGCTTCCCGGTGTCCTTGCCGAAGCCGAGCGTGGTGTCACCGGCCATGAGCACCTCGGTCACGTCGGACACCTTGCCGTCGGCCATGCGCTCCGAGGCGGCCTGGCGCTGGGTCGCGTCGAGCTGGCTCTTGTAGTAGGCGTCGACGCCGCCGGCCTTGATCACCTCGGGGTCCTTCGCCATGCGCGCGCGGATGGCGTCGCGGTCCTTCTGCATCATCTGCGCGCGATCCTCGGGCGCGTACTTCTCGTAGTCCGCGGGGTTGAGCTCGAACCCCTTGGACATCTTGTCCTCATCGTCGTTGAAGATGTGGTCGCCGGCCGCGAGCATCGACTGCGCCTTGCCCCCGATGCGGTCGTTGGCGGCGAAGGCGTCGGCGGCCTCGAGCGCGTGCCCCTCGAGCTGCTCGTGGTTGAGCGTGGTCAGCGACTTGCCGGTGCGCGCCTGCACGTCCTTGTCGAGGAGGGCCATCTGCTTCTCGCTGAGGCCGTCCATGTTGTCGATGTAACCCTCGCCGCTCTTGCGCTGGTCCCACTTGCTCAGCGCCGTGAGCCCCGCGAGCGGGTTCATCCGGTCGGCGGCATCGACCATCTGGTTGGTGATCTGGCGTCGCTTGTTGCGCGCCTCGTCGCTCTCGCCGAGATCGTCCCCGACTGTGTCGCCGACGCCGTCCACGAGCGCTTGGAGCTTGCCGGTGTGGCCGTGGCTGGCCAGCTTGACGCCAGCCAGCGACGCCACGCGCTGGTCGTTGTCCTCGATGGCCTCGGCGTCCATGGTGTCGCGGTCGTAGCCGCTGTTCTCGCTCTTGTTCAGCGCCGTGTAGGTCATCCCGGTGTGCTTCTCGATGCGCGCCTTGAACGCGGCGCGCTGCTCCGGGGTCTTGAGCGTCTCCATCGCCTTCTGCCAGAGCTCGGTGTTGGTCCCGTCGCCGTCGGCCGACTGCTCGACGAGGGACTCGGCGGCGGCGACGGGGTCGCCGGACAGCGCGGCCTTGGCCGCCTTGCGGTTCGTGCCGCTCATGTTGTCGTTGATCGCGTCGTCGAGATCGCCGTAGTTCGCGGCCTTGTACTGCTCCTTGAGCGCGACGATCTCGGACGGGGACAGCCCGACGAGGAGGTCGGTGGTCTTGTAGTCGTTGCCCACCTTGACCTTGCGGTTGAGCACGGCGTTCAGCTTGCCGGCGAGGTCCACCGCCTTGGCTTTCGCGTCCTCCTTGATCTTGTTCTGCTCCTCGGGGCTCTTGCCCTTGAGCTCGGCCCTGACGGCGGCGGCGAGGAAATCCTTCTGCTTCTGCTTGCGCTCGATCTCCGCGCAGGCGACCGTCCCGGCCACCTCGGCGTTCTTCTCCGGGCTGAGGTTCTCCTTCATCATCTCGGAGGCCTTGGTGCCGGTCTGCTCCTCGATGTCGTTGGAGAGCTTCTCCAGGTTCTGGCCGTTCTTCCCCTCCTTGCACTCCTCGACCACCTTGTCGCAGCGGTCCCGGTCGCCCTGCTGGAAGATGGCCACATCGGCGGTGTCGAGGTCTCCGCGCGAGTAGGCGTTGAGCTCCTTCTTCTCGGCGGCGAGGGTGTCCGAGCTCCACACGAGCCCCTCGCCCCCGAGATGGCGCAGCATGCTGCTCGCGCTCTTGTCCATCGCCTTGCCGACGATCGCGTCCAGGTCGACGCCCTTGTCGGCGGCGGCCTTCTTGAGCATGGCCAACTTGTCCGGGTCGCCGGCGCACTCGCGGTACAGGTCGCGGATGCCGTCGGAGTCGGTGACGAACTTGCCGCACTTGCGCTCGAGCTCCTTCTCCGTCGCCTCGGCCTCGGCCTGCATCCGGGCCCAGTCCTTGTCGGCGATGTCCTGGGTCCGCCCCTCGGCGGCCTTGAGCTGTCGGTCGGCGTCTTCCTTGACCATCGTCTCGCCGGTCTTGGTGACGTCCTGCTTGCAGGCTTCGGCCTGGTCGAGGAGCCCCTTCTTGAGGCTCGCCGCACGGGCGGCGTCCTGGGCCTGGGCCTTGTTCTCGGCGCCGTCGATCGATGCCGCGACCTGCGCGGTGACCGCCCGCTGCTGGCTCTGCGCCTGCTGGCCGACGGCGGCGATGCGCTGCCTGGCCGCGGCGACGTCGGCGTCGACCAGGGCCATCGCTGCCTTGCCCTGCGCGGCCATGGCGGTGAGCGTCTGGCCGGCCTCGGTCTTCATGCGCTGGCCGGCCATGTCGACCTGCGCCTTGGCGCTCTTGTCGATGGTGGCGGTGGTGCCGTCCTGGGTGTCTCCGCACCACTTGACGCTCTTCGCCAGCTGCGGCAGCGCCGCCGGGCTGGCGGAGGCCACCGACTTGCGCATCCACTCGGTGCGCTTGGCGATGACCTGCTTCTGCCCCTCGATCTGCTTGTCCAGGCGGTCGGCGAGCTGCCGGCGCTCGTCCTGCATCTTCTTCAGCGTCGCCGCCTCGGTCGCGCGCTGCTTCTTTCGCCCGTCCTCGGCGTCGGCGCGCACCTTGTCCGTCGACGAGCCGGTCTCCTTGTCGAGCGCGGACTTGCCGCGGCCGAGCTGGTCGGCTTCGGTCTTCAAACCCAGGTTGCGCGCCTGGATCGTGCCCAGGGCCGCCGCACCGGTCGCGCCCTTGTGTTGATTGGCCTTCTCCTTCGCCGAATTGCGCAAGGCATCGGCGTCCGCCTTGGCACGATCGATGACCTGTTGCTTGGCGGCGATGCCGTCCTGGATCAGCTTGGCCGAGGCGGCGCCGGCGTCCCGGTAGAGGGTGTCGATCTGCGACTGCGGCTTCTCGTCGGCGCTGAGCGCGGACGCCTTGGCCTGGGCGTCGATCATGACCTGCGCGGAGCGCGTGAAGTACTGCGCCTGCGTCCTGGCCCCCTCGAACTCCCCCTTGTTCTCGATGCCCTTGGCCTCGACCTCCGCGTCGGCGATGAGCTGGTCCGCCTGCTTGTCCGCCTTGTCCTGCCCGGCCTTCAAGGCTTCGCCCATGTGGCGCGTGTTGGCCAGGCTTCCGTCGAGGTAGGTCTTCTGCAGCGCGGCCTTCTCGGCGTCGGTCTGCGTGGTGAGCTCTCGCTCGGCGTCGCTGGTGGCGTCGCCGGGCAGGACGGTGCCGTCCATGAGCTTCTTCTGCTGAGCGATGCGGGCGTCGAGGTCGGCGAGCGCCTTGTCCTTGCTCGCCTCGAGGTCGGCCTCCTCCTTCTCCTGATCGGCGAGGAGCCGGGCATCGAGCCCTTCCTTGGTCGGCGGTGGCTCCTTCTTCTCCGCGGGAGAGATCCGTTGCTCCGCGGCGTCGACGTGCGCGCCGACGGTCTGCGTGTGGGTGTCCAGGGTGGCGACGATCGCGGCCTTCTTCTCCGCCCCCTCCGCCTCGACGCCGGCGAGATCCTGGGCCCGGATCGGCGGGGCGATGTGGCCGAACAGCTCTTCGGCGAGCGCGGGCGGGACCGGCGGACCGCCCGTGGGGAACTGGGGCTCGGTGAGAACGTGGTCGGCGATCGTGCCTTCCGCCGTAGGTCCGGCGACCCGATCGACGACCTGCATCGGCAGCCAGGCCCCGCCCGATCCGGCAGGATCGCCGCCACCGAATGCATTCGTGCCGAGCGCTGCGACCATCGTCGGGCCTCCGAATCGCCCGACCACAGCAACCGCGGTGCCAGCACAAGATGCTCTGGCGGATGGCCTACTTGCAGCCACCCGCGATCGGCTGTCCCACTCGTCCCGGGACACATCCGGAGCGCGGTGCCCGGCGCGTGCGGCGACGTTGTGAATTCGCTGTCCCATGACTCCACCGCCAGCTCGGGCCAGGAAGGCGCGCCGCGTCCCACACCTGTTCGACGAGGCAGGGAGACGAGGGTTGCTTCGCCCATGGCGGCCAGCGATCCCGCGCAGCTCGAGGCTGCGCTCGGCGCCTTGCGCAAGGGCATTGCTCTACCTCCGAGCTGTGCAACACGATTGTGGAACATCCCGGCTCGACAGGCGGCATCTTCAAAAGGGCCGGTGCACAACCGACCGTCTTTGCGCCCTTCTCTGCGGGCGCCAGCTCAAGGCACCGCCGAGTTCCACGACGCAGGCTTCAAAAGGGCCAATGGCGGGCGGAGGGCCCGTTCTCCGTGGCCTACGACCACGTCGTGTTTAAGGTCCAGTGATGCTCGACGTTCGCGGAGCTCGCGTCGCGACGGCGCAGCGGGCGTTGAGTCCTCTCCAAGCTCGTCACGCGCGATGTCGGCCACCAAGCTGTAAGGTCCTACGCGGCGTTCGCGAATCAGGGATCGCTCGGTCGATCGTGGCTCGTGCCTTGCACAGGCCACGCAGCACCTCGGCCATCACGGCACGATCAAGGAATGCAAACATGAACGCTCGATTCAGCAGCATTTGCCTCGCCGCCGTCGTCGGAACAGTTGCCTTCACGGCCGGCTCGAAGTCGGCCATAGCGGAGGACGAATCCATTCGCCCCTTCCACAGCAAGATCCCGCAGTCGGCGATCGTCGATCTCCGCAAGCGTCTGGCGGCGACGCGCTGGCCCGACCATGAAACGGTCACCGATGCCTCGCAGGGCATCCCCCTGGAGAAGCTGCAAGAGCTCGTTCGCTACTGGGGCACGGGCTACGACTGGCGAAAGGTGGAGGCGAGGATCAATGCCTTTCCGCAGTTCGTGACGACCATCGACGGTGTCGACATTCAATTCATCCACGTCCGCTCGAAGCACCCCAATGCGCTGCCGGTCATCGTCACCCACGGCTGGCCAGGTTCGATCATCGAGCAGCTCAAGATCATCGGTCCGCTCACCGATCCGACCGCCCATGGCGGACGCGCGGAGGACGCCTTCGACGTCGTCATTCCGTCGCTGCCCGGAGCCGGATTCTCCGGCAAGCCGACGGGCACCGGCTGGGGCCCCGAGCACATCGCGAAGGCCTGGGGCGTGCTGATGAAGCGCCTCGGCTACACGCGATACGTCGCGCAGGGCGGCGACTGGGGCTCGCCCGTCTCCTGCTCGATGGCGCTCCAGGCGCCGGCGGGCCTGCTGGGCGTCCACCTCAGCTTCCCGGCGACGCTGCCGCCCGATGTGGCCGCGGCGCTCGGCGGCACCGGGCCCGCGCCGGAGGGCCTCTCCGAGAGGGAACGCTCGGTGTTCGACACCCTGAGGGCGGGCGCCAAGAAGGGGAGCTCCGCATACTTCGCGATGCTCACCGCGCGGCCGCAGACGGTCGGCTACGGCGTGACGGACTCACCGGCGGGACTCGCCGCATGGATCCTCGTCCATCCAGGCCTGGCCAGGTTCAATTTCGGCGCCGATGCCGGGCCCGGGCAGCCGCTATCGAGAGACGACGTGCTGGATGACATCACGCTCTACTGGCTGACGAACACGGCGGCCTCGGCCGGGCGCATCTACTGGGAGAACGGCGGAAGGGGCCCGCTCTTCTCGGCCACGTGGAAGACCAACGAGATCGCGCTGCCGGTGGCCATCACCGTCTTCGGAGAGGACGCCTACCGACCGCCGGAGAGCTGGGCCCGGCGCGCGTACAAGAACCTCATCTACTTCCACGAGGTCGAGAAGGGCGGACACTTCGCCGCGTGGGAGCAGCCCGAGCTCTTCGCCGCCGAGCTTCGCTCTGCATTCCAATCACTGCGTTAATCGAGCCGCCAATGAGGGCGGTCGCTCCCACCCGGCCGGCCGGCGTGTCCACGGATTGAGCACGTGTCCGGGAAATGGACACGGGTGATGAACGACGGTGGTGGGAGACGACACATGCGAAGCGACAGTCAAACCACGACGAGGCAGATCCATCTCGCGCGGCGCTCACCGCACCACTGGCGGGTCACGATCGATCATCCGCCGCTCAACATCTTCAGTCCCGACACGATTCCACACGTCGGCCAGCTCGGGCGCTGAGCGATAGATACCAAGGGATGATTGCCCCGGCGCCGCTCGCAGCGCAGGGTGAGTACAGGGAGTCATGAGGAACAGCGAGGCGTCGGTGTACGTCGTGGACGACGACGTGTCGGCTCGTGAGGCCATGGTCGGTCTCGCCCGCGCGGCGGGGCTGAACGCGACCGGGTTCACCTCGGCGCGCGATTTCCTTGCCCACCCAAGGCCAGGCCCGGGAGGCTGCCTCGTCCTCGACGTCGATCTGCCGGACCTGAACGGCCTCGAGCTCCAGCGACGGCTGAGCGCGGCCCGGGATGCCCTGCCGATCATCTTCGTCACCGGTCATGGCAGCGTCCCCATGTCGGTGACCGCGCTCAAGGCGGGCGCGGTCGACTTCCTCACCAAGCCCTTCGACGCCGACGCGCTCCTCGAGGCGATCGAGCGGGCCCTCGCGCAGGGAGGCCGCGACCGCGGCGACCGTACCGTGGCCGGGATCGTCGGCACCAGCAAGGCGCTGCGGGCGGCGCTGCGCAAGATCGAGACCGTCGCCGCGACCGACGCGACGGTGCTGATCATGGGCGAGACCGGCACCGGCAAGGAGTGCCTCGCCCGCGCGCTCCACGAGCTCAGCGCTCGCCGCCAGGGTCCGTTCGTCAAGGTCAACTGCGCCGCGATCCCGGCGAACCTCCTCGAGAGCGAGCTCCTCGGCCACGAGAAGGGCGCCTTCACCGGCGCCGCCGCCCGCCGCATCGGCCGGTTCGAGCTCGCGCACGAAGGGACGCTCTTTCTCGACGAGATCGGCGAGCTGCCGCTCGAGCTCCAGCCCAAGCTCCTGCGCGTCCTCCAGGAGCATGAGTTCGAGCGCATCGGCGGCGCTCGCACGGTTCGCTCCAACGCGCGCGTGGTGGTGGCGACGAACCGCAACCTCAAGGCGATGGTGGCCGAGCGGCTGTTCCGCGAGGACCTCTTTTACCGCCTGAACGTCGTCCCCATCGTCGCGCCGCCGCTCCGCGACCGCAAGGAGGACATCCCGCTCCTCGCCAGGCACTTCGCGAACGCGCTCGCGCACCGCCTGGGCCGGCCGGTGAAGGAGCCCTCGAGCGAGCTCCTCGAGCGGCTGGTACGCTACCGCTGGCCGGGGAACGTCCGCGAGCTGCAGAACGTTCTCGAGCGCGCCGCGATCATGGCGCCCGCGGCCGCCGACAGCGATGACGATTTCGACCTCGACGCCCCCGACCCCGAGCCGGCGGAGGCGTCGTCTCCCGGGCGCGCGCCGCCGCCGCACCCGAGCGCACCGGTCGCCGATGGCTTCGACGTCGCCGCCTTCATCCGCGAGCAGCTCACCGGGTCGCCGGCGGGGGGCGTCTTCGCTCAGACCCACCGTCGCGTGGACCGGATCCTCTTCAAGATGGCGCTCGACCACACGCGCGGAAACCAGGGCGAGGCAGCGCGGATCATGGGCATCTCGCGGCAGACGATGCACACGCGGCTCCGGACCCTGGGGATCACGGTCTCGCGCTCGGTCGAGGAGGCCGACGACGAGGCGACGGCGTCGGTCAGGATGGCTGCTTACAGCAGCTGAACCGTCGGCCGCATGACGACCTCGTCGATCTCGACGTCAGCCGGCTGCTCGATGGCGTAGGCGATGGCGCGCGCGACCGAATCGGCGGGCAGCGCGATCCTGTAGAACTCGCGCAGGTTCTTGCGCGTCTCTTCCTCCGAGCTCGACTCCGGAAGCTCGGTGGCGACGGCGCCCGGCGAGATGATCGAGCAGCGGATGTTGTCGGCCTTGAGCTCCATGCGCAGCCCTTCGGTAACGGCACGGACCGCGAACTTGGTCGCGCTGTAGACGACGCCGCCGGGCGCGAACACCTTGGCGCCGAAGACCGACGAGACGTTGATGATGTGACCCGGCTTTTGCCGCTGCATGATCGGCAGCACGGCTTGGCGCCCTGACCGGCGAGGAGGCGCGCCGCGCTCTCGCCGATGCCGCTGCTCGCGCCGGTGATGATGACGACCTTGCCTTCGATATTCGCTCCCATCGTCGCTCCTCCGAAAAGAGATTGAAACCAATCTCAG
>Ga0307508_10005637_pt1 | contig 11866 bp, 5 predicted proteins | sample 9_EM_MG_FD_203089 | JGI IMG/M metagenome (GOLD analysis project Ga0307508, IMG submission 203089) | Populus trichocarpa ectomycorrhiza microbial communities from riparian zone in the Pacific Northwest, United States - 9_EM | ecosystem: Host-associated > Plants > Roots > Unclassified | place...
AAGACATTTTTACTCTTTAGGACCAATTCTTTGTTTTTTCAGTGAAGAGCAAAATCATAATTTAACTATATAAAGGTAAGTGTACGGTTAATATAATATAATATAATATAATATAATATATAATTAATTGTGCCAACTGGATCATATGGGTTGGTGTTGATAGGCTGATGATGCCCCAGCTGCCAACTATCTAGCCAATCAATTAAAAGGAGTGTTAAGGGACAGTACGGCAGAAATGGGAAACTTCCTGAAGTGTTTGGGTTGCCACTATCTTCGAAAGGCACTAAGTAAGTTGGTCTTTGGTATCGTAGTTAAAATTGTATTTTTAAAAAGTTTTTATTTTTTTTTATTTAAAATTAATTTTATTATATTTTTAAATTGTTTTAATATCGATATCAAAAATAATTTTTAAAATTAAACTTTTTATTTTATTTTAATATATTTTCAAATATAAAATACTTTAAACTACAATCATTATCACATCCTCCTCCTCCTCAAGTATCCTCGTAAATATATCAGTGTTGGCCAGAATCGGTACATGCATTCATGTCGTGGAGGGGTCTAAAATCTCTTAATTAAACTAATCAAATTATAGAAGATGTGTCAATGAGATTTGCCAGGCTGCAAGATCTTTGATGTTCTCCACATGACATGGGATTATTTGGTTGGTCAAAAATACATGGGGTTAACTGGATCTTAAAGAAAGAAAATGGAACTTATCCAATGATCAATTACAAGACTGTTGGGAGAACATGGAACAGGCATTTACCTTTCGAGGGATCTGATGTCTCAAGCAAAGTAGAGATTGTACGTGCTAGATAATTAGTCCAATAGCAAGACTAAATCCTTTGTCGATCAGATGATTGGAATCACCAGAAATCCTTCATTTAGATACAAACATGCAATGATAACATATAAAGGCTATAACGATGATTCTAACCATAATATTGCTTTTCAGTAGTACCGTCCTCTGACAAGCAAAAAGACTAGAACCAAAAAACTTGAAACCTAATTTCGAGCCTTCAAGGCCAACATGGGAGGAAGACTAGCAATGGCCTCTCCATTGCCAAACAAGCGCTTCCAATGACTAGTAACTTGCCCATACACTCTAACTCTCGCGGCAGATATAGACAACAACTTGCCCTTCCCCAACTTCTTTAGTTTCTTGCCAATCTTTATCTTTAACCTACACAATCTGATCCTCAAAAAAGATGGCCTTCTTCTAGGAGAATCTGCTTGCTGTAGTGCCTTGTAGATCAAGAACTGTGCTCTTCTATGCATTACCTCTTCTGGGTCTTCTTTATCCAATTTTGAGTAGCCATATGATGATCTTCTCGCTAGAGTACTCATTCTTTGTAAGGAAAAGCAATATAATTTTCGCACAAGTTGAAGTAAGATACGTTAGAGGAGAAGTATATTTATAGTGTGTAGAAAAGAATTGGTAATTGGAGTAGTATGTTTCTATGTGGGGCAAGTTGGATGTGGTCATACGGTGATGAAGCGGTGCATGTGCACTAATGCTTGGTATAAAAATAATGGGAAAGTTGCCCCGTTGAGATGGCCTTACATCATGGTTTGAAGACCACTACTGCCACTTTAGTTTGTCTGTTTGTGTAGCCCTTATGACAAGTTTTCAATGCAGGCTGCTGCCAAAATTAATTAATAATGGTTCAGGCCAGCATGAACAATATTGTAGCCAGCAGGAGCAAGTGATGAGTAATTAACGAAATTGAGGATTAATGTATTGTATTTGTGGATGGAAACTAGGGGAGTATCATGCATGGATTAAGTGATTTAATCTATTGATATTTGGATAAGATTGTTGGATCACATCATTATGATAGGCATGCATGTGGCTGATTTAATGTGCTGGAGAGACCATGAATTTGATAAATACATGGATAAACTAGCAGGGGACAGTTAATCTCCCTTAATCATGATCAATAAATATATATTCTTGATAAGCAGAACAATTTTCTAAATTTCATGCACTTAAACTATTGAACCAAACCAGAATTATTGGCATTTATATATTGAAATGAATAGGACATTATTCACAGACCGGCTGAGCATTAAACGGTGCTTGATATCACACAGTTTTTATTTTATATCTTGAGCTCTAAAGTCAAAAAGGAGAAACATGCCTGCCTTACATAAAATACGTCAAATTTCCACCGGCGTGAAGCATCTTTGACACACAAACTAAAATAAAATTTTGTGTCGACCATGCTTCAGTGACTGAGGGGACAAAACCATGCCCAAAACTGTTGGCTTTTCAATTTCTGGCCTGTTAGGTACACTTGCCGACTGCAGCTGCATGCCTCTCTTTGTCACTATAGTTTTATTACTAGATTTGGTGCACGCCATTTGCTGGATTTTTGTTTTCTCAACAAATAATATTTAGTAGCTTAAATGAGGTGAAAAAATAATATATGAAAACCAGTTATGATAAAATTGTAGTTGTGGTAATTAGTTCAAGCCAACCTGAAATATTATACTAAATTGACGGTTCAGAATATGAAATTCGAATAACCAGATAAAAAGAGACAAAAAGATACAGAGAATTATAAAGCTTTTTATTTTAAAAAAACAAACCGTGACCTGAGTTATTAGATCCGAAACATCCAAACTAGAAAAATCAATAAATTTAATTCTCAATCAATCAAAAGTTGATGGATGAAATTAAAAAAAAATTATTCAAAAGAATTTAAAAAAGATAGCAATTAAAATAATAAGGATCAAAATTAAAATACAAAATAAATTTTATATATAATTGAAGGGTGGAATTGAAGGAAAAAAAATCAATGTAGTAAAAGGACAAAACAAATTTAAAGGAATGGAGATCAAAATTGACATAAAAAACAATATTGTAATGGAAGAGTGAAATGGAAAAGAATAATAACTTTAACAAAAGGGCTAAGAAAAAAATTAGATATCAAAACAATGAGGAATAAATTGGAAAATAAAACCATCGATTTGAATTGAAGGGTGAAATTCTACTAAAACCTTTACAAAAAAGTCAAAGATAAAAATTTAAAATCCAAAAAGTGAGGACCATGTTAGAGAATATAATATTTGATAAATTGATATTGAAGGAAAAAATTAAAAACAAATAAAATTTCTATAAAAAAACCAAGACTAAAAATTAAAAATTAAAAATTAAAAGAAGAAGGATTGAAGTTGAAATGTTTACAATTAAGGGAGTCAAACTATATTTTTTTAGAGAGGAGAAAGAGAAAAAAAAAAGAAAAAAGTTCACTTACACCAAACATGACCATCAATCGAGACACACGCTGCACTAATAAATAAAAAAGGAGACGGTAATTTGCTCTCTCTGTGGTCTCAGGTTCGAGCCATGTAGTTGCTCATATGATGGCCACTGGAGGCTTACATGGTCGTTAATTTCAGGGCCCATGAAATTAGTCGAGGTGCGCGTAAGCTGATCCGGACACCTACATTAAACAAAAAAAAAAAACAAGTAATATTTTGAATGACATGACAAAATGATATTTTTAAACGCTTAAAAGACACACGCCTGTTACTTCCTAACCAAATCAGGATACGTCTGTATCGCCTTCGAAATGGAACAAAATATATAGAACACCAGCCTTCTCTAAAGTCATCCTGTGAGTAGTAGCTATAGAAACACAATCAAGAAGAGCATAAACAGCAACATTAGCCAATCTAGTCCTTTCAGTCGAAGGAACCCCCAATCTATCCAAATACTTAATAAGTTCCGGTCAGCTTCCTCTAAACTATTCAAAGGAGGTTTCTTTTTAGGAGCAGAATAATAACAAATATATATACCTTGGAAATCAATAATTGGGTATTGATTATAAGACCATCTAGGTTCTTTCATCTTCAAGAATCTCTCAAAAGCATGCTACCTAAAATCAAGCATCCAATCAGGTTCTTCTTTAAGTGAAGAAATCAACCTTGATACTTCTTTCGAATTGAAAACGAATCAATATTCATTGTGATGGATTAGCATGTTTTTTTTTCCACCTAGATCATATATCATTTAAAATAACTAGAGGCCGGTGATAATTATTGTGCTCGCCTACTTTTTGGTTTTTTTTTTTAATTTAGCTAAATATAGAATTGCCCCTTCTAATTACAAAAATTCCATTGTGAAAAACCCAAAATGCCCCTTGACCTTCTGCATTCACAAGCTATATAGGAATTATTTAATAATTTTTTTATTCTGAATTTGATTTCCTTAATGCTGCTTTGTAATATAAATATATATATCCATGTCTAGGTTTGGAGACCATGAGATGTAAGCCTGGATAATAAAAATCTTTAGCAATGTGAAAAGGGAGATCAAAATAGCAGTGACAAAATGAGAGGAAGTCTTGTCAATTTTCGTTGAGGTACAAATCATGGTCTTATGCAGGCACATAAATGTGAATGCATGTGTGTGCTTACATGGTTTCCAATCCTTAACCCCTGCCAAGTATTTATCTTAGTATGAAGTTGGCCAAGTTGTTACCTAGATGGAGTGAAAATGTCAAAGTTTTCTTTTTTCATTTTCTTTTACTCGAGTAATATTAAATCTAGAACAGATTTGTGCTTCTGCTTTGCTTCAGTCCCTTTATGACTTTCACTGAATAATTTGTATAAGAAAAACACGGTCCTGCTGTTTTCCGTTCACCATGGTTTCCATTACAAAAAAAAAAAGAGGGAATCTTTTCAAGCACATGATAGAAGAGATGTTTAGGATCCATAAGCTGAAGCCTCGTGCAAGAAGAAGGCTTAATGCAGTATATTCACTTGGAGGCTTCTGGTATGCGTTGTTTATACCATGCTGCCCTCAAAATGTTCAATTGTTCCAGTGGATTGCTAGAGATTAATTATTCAGGTTATTGTTATGATGTTATCCTAATAGCACTATGCCAGGTATGGTGTATCATTGATCAGTTTCTGTTTCTAACAGCCGTCACTATTTGTACTTTCTAACGGGTGGCTTAATATGGGAAATAATTGATCAAAAAGCTTATGATCTTTGTTTGCAGGAGAAAATTTTTGAAGACTGGTGTAAATCAGTTGTCTTGTTAACTGTGCAAGATGGATCCTCTGAGTCAGGGGACTAGCTCCACTCCAGTGGATCCTCCTATGAAACGCAAACGTGGCCGTCCGCGCAAGGATGAGAGCTCAGTACCAGGCGAGAAAACACCAGTATTGCCTGAATCTGACAATATGAAGGAAAACAAAGAGACTACAGGAACAACTGGTGCTAGCATGGTGGGTCAGGTGATTACCGGTGTTATTGATGGTTTATTTGATGCTGGATATCTTGTTAAAGTTAAGGTAGGGGACTCTGACACTCCTTTGAGGGGTCTTGTATTTCTACCCAGCCGATTCATTCCCATCACTGCTGCAAATGATGTGGCTCCACAAGCAAAAATGAATAGAAGAGCAGATATTCCCATCCCAGTTTCATATCCTCCGACTTAGCTGCCTAGTTTTGTTACTTCACCAGAGCAAAGTGATAAGCAACTGGTTGAGTTAAAAAAGCTTGCACCCACTGCTCAAGACAAAGGGCTACAATCTGGGTTTCAACCAACTGTCCCAACTGCAAAGGAGAGCCAGTCTGCTCCTCAGATGCTGCCTCTGACTGAATACTTGCAGAGTAGCACAGGACCTTCCTTTGGAGGGAAAGTTGTGCGGCATCAAGTTTTGGGTTCAGGATGTGACAATCAATCTGCCTCTGCTATGGCACAGATGGGGCATAATAAGGTTGCCGGACAGCATGATTTGATGCTGGAATATGAAGCCTCCCTAAGAAAAGGTCCTAATTTAAGCGTAAAGGCAAATGAACAATCAAAATCTGTGTCACTACCTGCACCTCCTGCTGATATTTTGCCAGGCAGTGAAACTGCTAAGATGGAGCTTGAAATTCAACAGCAACCTTCCAGTGATGACCTTAAGGTGAATCAACCAGTTCATTATGGAGTAAAAAGCCCTAGTTCTTTCATGGAAAAAAAGGCTTCTCCAAAAAATGTTGCACCTCCGGAGCCTGCTATGAAGATTATCAGTGGGGATGATAAATCCCATCTTAATGGTAGTTCTATAGGTCCTGCTGCTAACTCTACTGAGGCAAACTCACTGTCAGAACCAATTGAAAGCTTTCCATCACTATTGTTTGAGAGAGAAGCTATTCCCTCAACACCAAAGCTTGCAGCTGAAGGATCTCCTCTTCAGAGAGTCACCAAACCCCAGTCAGATGGTTCTTCTGGTGGTACAGATATTATGAAGGCAGGGGCAGACACTTCAGCATCAATTATCCTACCTGCAACTCTATTTGGGAGAGAAGCTATTCTTCCAGAATCCAAGACTGCTTCCGATGAACTTGTTCTTCATAGAATGACCACACCCCAGATCTGCAGTTCTCCTAGTGTTGCCAATAATGTGGACAGTAATATCAAGGATGTCATTCCACCTGCCGAATCTTAGATTATCTAGTGGCATGAAAACATCTCAGTGGTGTAGGACATTTTCTTCTGAAACCATAGACAGGATAAAGCTGTGATAGATGGATGCTACACATGATGTCAAGAGTCAAGGAATAAATAGGCCTGGGCGATAATGTTCGACATTGCTATTATTTAGAGTGTTAAGCAGATCCTTAAATATCAGTTCAGAGGCTGGGCATGTATTTTCTGCTCTTAATGTCCTTTACCTTTTGATTTGGGATCGTTGTAGTAGAAATGGATGTAGACTTTGGTAATAATATTTTCTTGCAACCTTTTGGAGTAAATCAGTTGAAAGTAGTATATCTTAGTTATCAAATTTCCATCTTAAATTTGCTAGAAGAGGAAGGCCAAATCTGTTTCCCAAAGAAATTTTAGGGTCTTCGCCCACAAGTTTAAGAGAACAGTTTGTTTAGCCCAAAACTAGTATAGCTTCTGCTGCTATAAAACCTAAAAATCTGCTACTTTCCGTTTGTTTCTCGAGAAAACAGAGAACAGAAAATAAAAACCCTTGGAGCTCTATGCAACTGGTTTCAAAATTTATAGTACAAAATACAAGGTTGCAATAAACATGGACATAATATCTCAGTTACAGGAGCAAGTGAATCAAATAGCAGCACTTACTTTCAACACTTTTGGTACCCTTCAAAAAGATGGACTTTCAGTCAGACTCTCACAAAACTTCCCTGAACCTCCTCCAAATCCTACAGAAGATGCTGCCAATTTCTCTGAGCAGCCATAACAGATGAGTGCTGCCCTTGTCAAAGCTGCTAAACAGATTAATTTTATTAAACCCTGTTGCTTAAAGATTTAAAATTTATAGAAATCCAGAAGATTGAGTCTTTATGATCTTCTCTTCATTCCAGCATCTGTTTTTTCTTAATTAGGGCTGATTCAGTTGTTTTAAGCAGTGATTCTTTGTGGGTGATTTTTGTGGTGCAAGATGCTTGAAGGGTGGGGTTTTTTTTTTTTATTATTCTTCTAGTTTAGTTTGTGTAAGGACAACCCTTCATGTCTGAATTTTTGTCGGCATACTCGAACTTAGGTTGTCTGTTCAGGGTTATGTTTGGAATTTGAATTGGAAATTTTTTTTTTCCTCTCACTTCAGTCCTTTATTAAGTACTGTAAACAAAACTGGGAAGTGGCCAAAGATCTTATCAGTGTTATTAGATTTTGGTTGAATCATTGGGGTATAATATCGTTTACGATGAACTTTAAAGTTCTGTGTGAAGTCTAAATTTTATGGCCATATGAAATTCTTTCTGGTGTTTGTTAGTGGAGATTTGTAGTACTAGGATGCTTTCTTTTACTAAACTTAATGAAGAATCTTTTGTTTGTGGAGTGAACACCTCAGGAACTGAAGCGAAAGCTGCCTTGTTGTGATTGCAAGAATCTCGAATAATCTATGAGTTTCTTTAAAATAAGAGTCTGACTCTTGCTTTGTCTAGCAATGTCAAGTTTGCTTTTGGGCTGCAGAGATTTTGATCTCAAGTTCTCTGCTGTTGGTTTTCTGTCCATCCTGCATGCACTGTAATAACTGGGTTGCTTTGTACAGAAACTTATTTCTGGTTGTTCTTTCTACAGTTTGATGTGTTGGTTGCAGCACTTCCTCTGTCTGAGTGAGGTGAGGAGGCCCAGCTGAAAAGGATTGCAGAACTCCAGGTTATTCTACATAAACTTCACCTGATTTACTCTTTTTACATCTAATATTATAGAATTGATGAATGATCTGTTTTTTCTGTGAACGCCAGGCTGAAGATGATGCTGTAGGCCAGGAACTGCACAGGCAACTGGAGGCAGCAGGTAAATTCGTCAACTTTTCAGCTTGTGTTTGATGTGCTGTATGTGCTTGGATACTCGATGAACACTTGTCCTGCTTTACAGTGAATGTTATAATTACTGGGTAGTTAGAGGAGTGGCATCTTCCCCTGCAAAGCAAGGGAAGCACAGAAATCCAGATTTGGAATCCCACCCCTTGCTCCTCTAGTACGTACCCAAAAGGGGACGATATAACATTCTCAATTCCCTGTCAATATAAAAAACGAATTTAGTTATTTGGGAAGTGATTTAAATTATACTAATATGAAAGGAATAGGATATAACGAGTTTTGGCTGCTTTAGTTCAATACGTGCAGATATGGAAAGGAAAATTAAGGATGTAGCAAGATTTGGAACCACGGTCTCCATCTCATGTATGGGGACTGCTCTAGTTCGAAATGTGCAGATACAGACACGGTGAACATAACTGATGGAAACTAGAAACCATGGTGGAGCTTTAAAGACAGATGGCTGCTTGCGGCTGCCTGCCATGCAATTAGATTCATACAAGTTTCTTTTGATTGGTCATGTTATTTGCTTTTCAAGTCCTTAAATTTGAAATGGGTTATTTTGGATCATTTACATGTCCTTGCCATATGTTTAATTTCCTCCTTTTGTACTCATCACTAACAAACATGGTGGTTTCGACGTTTGCAGAGAGGGAGCTAAAACTGGTGCAAAAGTTGTGCAGTCAAGCTACTGATAATTAATGCTTGAATTTGAAGAAACCAAACTGAAGATTATGGTGCACACTTTTTTTCCTTCTTTCTTGTTTCCCCGAACTTTTTCCTGTTAAGAAGTTTCAAGGATATCGCTTGATGTACTACGTACTCAAGGTATTAGTTGAATGTTAGGGTTCATAGTCTATATATATATATATATATGCTTATTTCGAAATTCTAATTGATGCTTCGATATTTTTCATTTGCATGTATACCTCACCTCAACCCTTCAAAGTTTACCTGCCTCACTTGTGGCGTGTGGATCTGGTGTTATTATACTTCCAAGTCATGGATGAGATACAAAAATCGAGAGGAATTTCTCACTCACATTCATTGTGATTTTAATTAAATAAGATATTAATGTAATCTTTTATTTTTGTTCAAGTTAATATTAGAAAGAAAAACTACACAACCTGAGTGATCTATCCATGAACAGAAGATGAAGTGGTGACAACAGTCAGCTCACTCTTCGACAGATAAACAATGGGATGAATGTTTTCATGTTATATACAACAAAACGATAATCACGCCCCCCACCATAGGGTACCCCCAACAACAATACTGGCCTAGTCCAGCCCTTCATGGTTAAGTTGAAATAAGGAGCCCAGAAATGCTAAAAAATATTCATATAAATTTTTATAATGGTATATAATAATTGATTAAATATTTTTAAATATATAATTAAGACTAAACACAGACCGGATCGTACGGCCGAACAGACCTAACAGTATTGTTAAAAGAAAATTAAGAAGAAGGAGGTTTTGGTAATGGTAAGAAAGATGAGGTTCATAATGCAACCTTAAAGTTACATTGAGGACCAAACAAAAAAAAGAAACTCATAAAATGCGAACGTCCTTACAAGAACAAATTCCTTAATCTTTGCTTCCTCCGTCAAACAGTGTCATTGTCTTCCTTTGATTTTTCAACTGGGAGTCAAATGCTCCTGATCTCACTCTCCCTTTGAAATCTTCAGTCTTTCACTGCAAAATACCCCGGCATCAAATTCTGGTAAGAAGCATTGATTCTTGTTTTTTTCACGTTCTTTCTAATGTTACTGTAATTAAGGGCTTCTATGAGTGGACAGTACCCTAGTTTAATACTGCTGTTTTAAGGATTCTTTGTCCTTGCACTGTCTAGTTTATTGTCCTTGCTAGATTATTAGACCCTTTGGAGATCAATCCAGTGGAAAGTTTTGAGCTTTATGGTTTGTTGTATTTGTAGTAGTAACAAAGGTTAGTGCTTTTTGGCTGGGTTTGCTGGTTTTAGTGGGAGTTTGGGGAATTTGGTGAGATTTGGGAAACGGGTCATAATGGATTTGCATTTGAAGAATTTGTTTGGTAGATTTCAGGAGCAATTTGGTTCTGGTCCTGGGCTTGGTCCTGGATCAAGTACATGTCTAATGAAGGTAGAGGGAGTTTCTCCTAATTTCATTAAATCTATATATAAAGGTTCTGCTGCTCTTTATAGAACTGAACCGTGGAAAAGATTGCGTCCTTGGCATCTTTTTGGTATCCGGGTAGGGAAGGATTCGGATTGGTCCGGCAAGAAACAGCCTTTTCCTTGTGTTCAGTTCATAGGAGGTGATGGTGGGGATGTTGGGTTTTATATGTTTCGATCTGAAAGTGATGCTAAGAAGATGACTGGACCGAGAGAGACAATTCGTGTTCCAAATGTTGAGCTTTTGAGGGTCTCGTATGAACCTGAGAGGTTGATGTTTCCTTCAAATAAGAGAATGATCAAGTCTTTGTCATTGGAAGCATCGGGTACTGATAGGTTTCCTGTGATTGATGTTGCACGTTGTATGTCTTCTGGTGAGCTTCGGTTTAGGAATCCAACTCTTGAAGAGCTTAGGTTTGTGCATGCCTTCATGAGAGCTATTTCTCTTGTGCATCCACTACTCCAGGAAGATAAAGATGGTGCTCCAAAATGGTCAAGGATGATGTATTTTGAAACATTTATTGAGACTGTGGATGTTCAATGGCCTCCAGAAATGGCCAAGGGTCATGACCTTGTTGCAGTTACTGTCTCACATCCTCCTGGTCAGGCATATGAGGAAAAGGCTAGCTCAACAGCTAGCTCGACACCCACCAAGTATGCTGAACCACCAAGGGAGGAGGTCTTTGTTGATGTAAGAGTAAATTCAAATGGTGTCTTGAGGCAGTGTACATTGTGCGAGAAAGAAGTTCATGGAGACCAGTCTCAATGTTGTGCGCAGTGTCGCGCTGTGGTCTACTGCAGTTCTCTGTGCCAGAAGCAGCACTGGAAGGAAACACACAAGAGCATGTGTGGTCTTTACAAGGCTATGATGGAAAGAGAAGAAGAGCTGGCAATGAAAATCTTTTTGTTCCCATGTTCAGCTGACCAGCCTTGTAAATGGCTTGAGTCACTGGGCATCCATCAAAAAGGCATGTGGAGAAGGAAGTGTGGTTGCTATGCTCACTGCCCTCTTGGTCTCCTTCCTGTCAAAGGTGGGCTTTGGGACTCATGGGGTGGGCTGGATGATGAGGAGTACCCTCGTGATTCCCCTTTTCACAACCACGTAAGAGATGGAATATCAAGCCCAATCCTTCTTTCTGGTTGGTCAGAGTACTATAATCTTCGGTCGCTGCCATTATCAAGCCCTGTTGCTGACATTCTCTCTCACCCATTTACAGTTTATTACATATTAACTGCTCTTAATATTAGTTCGAAGAACCTGTTACTCAAAGGGAAAGAGGTGATTCTTCACTACCTTGGTCCTGAAGGGGAGTTAGATTGGATGCCTGCATTTGCAGAGATTGGCCATTTGCTGAATGGATCAGGAAATATACATATTGTAATGGTGGGACCGGAAGTTCCAACTAACTTGTCAGG
>Ga0307508_10005638_pt1 | contig 11866 bp, 12 predicted proteins | sample 9_EM_MG_FD_203089 | JGI IMG/M metagenome (GOLD analysis project Ga0307508, IMG submission 203089) | Populus trichocarpa ectomycorrhiza microbial communities from riparian zone in the Pacific Northwest, United States - 9_EM | ecosystem: Host-associated > Plants > Roots > Unclassified | place...
CCGCTGACGCGCCGCGATGCGCCTAATGTCGAGCGCGAAATCCGAGACGCGCGCCAGACTGCCCGACTTGGCGTGGAGATGCGCGAACTCGAACACCCAGCCATGCCACTGACGGCCGGCGTGCTTCCGCGCAACCCTGTAAAGCCAGCGCTCGATGCCGCCCGTCAGCCGGAAGTAGGCCGGATCGATGGTCAGCACCAGCGAGCGGTCGATCACGCTGCTGTAGAACCAATCGGGCAGCACGAATTCCATGCCCTCGACGCGGCCGGCCCGCGTCGACATTTCCTCCCATTCGTTGATCCAGGAGAATTGCCGCCGCCGCCAATGCTCGCCGTTGCGGATGGTGGTGGCGATAACAGTCGATTGCAGCCGGGCCAGCGCCGCTTTCAAGAGGAGATATTGCTGATTGCCGGTCGGGCGGCCGACACCGCGCAGCAGCTGATACGGCGTGAAGCGGAAGAAGCGCGAGGTGGCAAGGCCCAGATTCTCGGCCCGGACAATCTGGCTCGCGGCCCAGATCAGCACATCGGCGTCCCAGATCGTCGCCATGCCATGCTCGGGCATGCCGAACACCTGCACCTCGACGTCATTGGCACGATAGAGGATCGGCTTGGTACGCGGCGATTTCGACAGCGAGAAGAACGGCCGCTCCATCAGGTCGCGCTGATCGCGCGGGCTGGCGTCGCCGCCGATCACCACGAAGGGATCGAGCCGGGTCCGCTCGCTCTGGCGCGGCGCGCGCCGCCGTTCCTGTTCGACACCGAGCGTCATTCAGCGCGTTCCGCGTTCGGCCGCGGTCAATCGGCGGGCCGGGAAAACGCGCTGCGCCGTCTGGTCCGTTGTCGACTTGCGCGCGCCGATCGCGGACCAGGCTTGCAGATCCTCGACAGCATAGACGACGCGACCACCCATCTTGCGATAGACCGGCCCGGTGCCATAGGTTCGATGCTTCTCCAGGGTACGGTTGGAGATTCCAAGAAAGCGCGCGGCGTCGGGCGTGCGCAGAAGTCGTGGCGGCAGACCTGCCATCGGGTCGGGCATCAACATCACCTTCGGTTTCTCGGATCGCGTGCTGTCGGCGGCGACAGCGCGTCATGGCTAACCGTGGCGGAGAAACGGCGGCTTGGAGCGTGCCGTATTTGTGCACATGCGCTGACGGCACCCCGGAACCCGAATGTGGAGCTGTGCCAACCCGGTTCTAACGGATTAGCGGAGTGCTAGCGGCGGGGCAGCTTGATCGGGTAATGCAGCAGCGTTCGATAGCCGCCCCGCATCATGCGCTGGCCCGATGCCACGAGACGGCGCGCCTTGTTTTTGCGCGGATCGCCTTCCCAATCGGTCTTGGTGCCATGAAAGCCAAGGAGAGCTTCGGCGATGGTCCGGTAGCTCTCGCCGCACTGGCGCGCGTCGAGGGCACGCAATGTCAGAATATGCAATTCCCTGAGTTGATCTGGCATCGCCCGAAAGGGGCGGCCCGGAGACCGGCCGTGAAGAGCGCGCCACAATCGCCTCGCCGCATGCGCGCGCAACTCGAACAAGGCGTCGAGCGGCAAAGTCAGGGTATAGGCCGCGGCGGCGTCCGGCGGCTTCTCGGTAAGCCAGAATTGATGGACAGCCCCACCCGCACGCCACAGGCCGTGCCAGCCATCGTCGGCACGCCGGAGATCAAGGCCGGGAAGATGCGTCAGGTCGACCGGCGCTGCCGCGGAGGCACGTGCGGACGCCGCCGCCGACAACAGCACGGCTTCGGGCTGCAGGCTTGGAATCCAAAATACCGACTCCCGATCAGCCGGTTCCAGCGGGTTGCGTGGGAAATCGCAACCCCCAGCGCTGTGAGAAGGCTTCCAGGGTTGTTGCGGCTGGAGACTTGCGGCGGTTCACTCGTTCGAAATCGCGATGATAGTCGTCATCGCGACGAAGATACTCCCACGAGAATCCGGCGGCGGGAATAACCTTCGCATGTTGATAAGCCGCCGGCGAGCGCCAATCGATGTCGAGCATATCGTCCCCCTCTCATCTTGCGACCGTGCGTAGCACTGCGTCCGAGTGGAGATTTTTGGTTGCGCGCCAGTTTGTTTGAAGACGGAATTGTCGAATACGTTGATCGTCGATCACGATCGATGTCGTAATCACGCCTAACCTTGTTTGTGTGGTTTTCATAAAATCGTCGCGTGACTTCGCGAGCCGCGCGCAGCGCGGCGAGCGCGACCGCGGGGGCGCGCGGTCGCCGCCGGTCCGCAAATTGCGGATCGGCGGAAATTGACGATTCAACGATGTTGGAACTCTAAGCTAAGCAGACGGTGAGCCGCGCGGCATCAATTGCCGCGCGGCTCGTTCTGTCAGGCGGCTCGCTCCAACAGTTTCCTGGCCTTGCCCTCCAACTCAAGGCGGGTGTCCTGATGGGTCTTGCTGCGGGCGAGCGCCGTGATGCCCTGCACGAAATCGAAAATGCTCTCGGGCTTGCGATGTTCTTCGCTCAACACGGTCTCGATGATCTTCGCCGTCTCCGATTTGGAGAAACCGCGCTTGCGCAGAAAGCTCTCACGGTCCTCGTCGCTACGGGCCACGATCCGCTCCCGCGCCGCCTTGATCCCGGCGATGAACGGGGCAGGCGAGGAATTGGCGAAACTCGTGAGCGCCGGTGCCGCCTCGTGAGCAAAACGCTGTGCGGCAAATTTGGAATGCCGGATCGTGATCTCCTCAAAATTCTCGACACCCCAGAGATTGCGATTCATGCACACCGCCCGGAGATAGAAAGAGGCGATGCCGAGCGTCTTCGATCCAACTTCCGAATTCCAGCAATAGAAGCCCCGGAAATACAAATCCGGCGTTCCGTCCGCCAAGCGTCCCGCCTCGATCGGATGGGTGTCATCCACCAGAAACAGGAATACATCGCGGTCGCTGGCGTAAAGCGTCGTGGTGTTCTTGGTGATGTCGACGAACGGATTATGCGTCATGGTCGCCCAATCCAGCACGCCCGGCACCTTCCACATGGTGTCGCCGGTGCCGTTGCCCGCGATGTCAATCACGGCGGCGACAAGCTCGTGATCCCAGATGCGGCCATAATCCGGGCCGGTAACGGCGCGAAGTGTGAGGCGACCGTCATCGATTTCCAATGTTTTCAGCAACTCGGCGCGGTGTGAGAGCAAGCCATGTTGGAGATTGATCCCGGCCAACGGCGCGGGAAGCTGCCGCATATAGGATGATGGCGCGCCGACAAGCCCGCACAATTGCCCAAAGCTCCAATGTGTGGGCGCCACCGGTTCGTCACGTCCTGGCACCAGCAGAGCCAACCGCTCGGCATTGTCGCGGGCAGCCTCTACCTTTACGGCACGGCTTTCCACGGTGCGAACCTGTGCGGATTCGGCGCGGCGGCGCACCGCGTCTTGGAGATCGGTCAGGCTCAGATAGCGCTCGTCATCGGGGCGGGAAAACCATTCCGACGAGACTCGGCCAACACGCTCGCCGCGCGAGACGTCCACGCGAAAGCCGCTGGCAACAGGCTGCTCGTTCTGGGTCAGGGTCATCATGGTCATCGCTCATTCTCCTTATGTGGCTGGGTTAAAGCGCAGCGCTGCGCTGCAACCCTGCCCGTCGGCGAGACCGGGGGTGCAAGGTGCAAGGGCGGCCGGGACGGAGGGGGATCACCCGGCCTGCACAAGCCCCGGACGAGGGTCCGGGGCGCGGAAGGTCGGGGAGACCGTCCCGGACGAGCGTCAGCGATCCCTTGCGCCGCCCGGGGGCAGCGCCCCAAGCAAACCTCGTCCGGCAAGAGCGCCAGCGGAGGCCGGCAAAGGATCCGATCAGGATGCGCAAGCCGCAAAACCTGACATCCGACCATCCTGATCGCCGTTTTCCTGATCGGCAGCGCGGCCATGAACATGACGAAGCCCCGCTCGTGAGCGGGGCTCCTTGGTTGGTCTGCCTCAATCGCCGTTGCGGCGGGACCAGATGAGGTTGTAGCCCTCGCCGCCCTCGGCCTCGACCAGGCTGGCGTAGATCGGCGCGGGGAAGCTCGGATCGTCCAGCTTGACGGAGAGATATTCGCGCTGCGTCTCGCGGGCGGTCTTCTTCCAGGCAGCACCAAAATCCGTTGCACCCGCGAAGATGCGGAAGTCGGGGCCGCGCTCGCTGTCGCCCTCCGCGGGGACGAACTTCACGGTCTTGACGTTGAGGCTCAGGGTCTTGACCGTGCCGGTGAAGCCGTTCTCGGTCTTGGTGAAGGTGCCGATGGTTGCCATTGTCGTGTTCCTTTTTCCAATCGGGCCGCGCCAATCGCGACCTCGATGGTGGTCGTTCGACCGGGGACGATCGGACCGCACCCGAAGGGCACAGCGTCAGCGCCTGACGGCCGCCGACGGCTTTTTTGCTTCGCGATGCAAAGCGCGGCACGCGCGGCGGAAAAAAGCTGGCGGCGGCTGTTGCGGGAAGACGATCGAGGCGAAGCCGGTCTTCGGTCAGACCCAATCCATTCGAGGCCGCCGGTGGACGGCGCAGGTGGAAATTATCTGGAATACGACAGCTAACAACGGCATTTCACAAACAACGACGGCAGCACCGTGTTGGCCCCAAAAGACCGGCCCCTCAATGGCAGGGCTTTCGGATCGCGTTTTTCGTGGCGACACCGTGGGCCTCAGACGCCCTATCTTCGTGATGCCATCATTGGCGATACCGAAGAAGACTGCCCGTGAAACGCGATGCGATCGGCTCGGTCTTGCCGGCGATCGTACATCTGGCGCTTTGCGCTGCCTGGCTATCGAGGCCGCGATGGCACGCCGACCTCATGAGTCTGACGCAGGCGATTGAGGCAGACCAACCAAGGAGCTATGCGACGACGGGGCTGGCGCGAGGTGGCCGCAGCCGCCGCCTTCTTGCGTTAGCGATTGAAGCCGAATGGCGGAAACACGCCGCAGGCGTGGTTCCGGCGCAGCCGAAAGCGCGGCCCGAAGGGCGACGCCCCATGGGAATGCTCCTCGCTCCCGTCCCTCACTGTCCCTGAAATTGACGAGCGCATAGCGGCTGCCTTTCGCACCATCCTTAGGCAAGAGCGTCGTCAGGTCGACCAGAAAGACGAGCCTCAGTCGATCTTTCTCACGAAGCTGCTGCCGGCCAACTGCATCAGCGCCGAGACGCCGACGAGCGCCCCGCCAATGAAGCAGAATAGCTGTCGCCAGATTGCAGAGGGAATCGCCTCGTAGGTCACGCCGTGGACCAGCGCGTAACCGGCGATGGCGGCGGGCGCGGCGAAGACCAGCGCCACGATGAGACACAGGATCGGCGACCGCAGCGTGGCAAACAGAAGCGAAAACACAGCGAATGCGGCCGTAGCGGCGATGGGACCGATGAAGCTCGCGCCGATCAGGCCGGCGCCGGTGTGATAGGCAAAACGCGCGGCGGCAAACCCGAGCATCAAGGGAAGTGCGTAAGTGGCGAGCGCATAGGCGACGACACAGAGGATACCGACCAGCGCTACGCTCATCAACATCACGGCGGCGATCATGATGGTTTCCTTAAACTTGGCAGATTGCCTTTTGTTCGGTCGTGCGCATATCCAGTGACCTTCTCCTGGCCGCGCACGTTCACCCCTCGTCCCTGAGCGTCCTGTTCTCCAGTCGGGCGGTCGAGGTCACCGGCCGCGCGCCGGCAGGTGCGCGGCCGGAATTTTTTCGTGCCGTGGCGGAAAGCCGGGACCGCTGGCGCGATCCCGGCTGGCCGCTCACTCAGCGGCGACGGGACAGTGGTCGTCGTTCGCCCCTGCGGCCTCCTCGGCATCGGCGGTCTCTTGCGCGTCCTGCTGCTGTTTCGTCAGCCACGCGTGTTCTGGCGTCCGCAACAGCGCGGGGAGCCAGCCGGTTGCGATCACCAACTGCTCGGCGGCCTCCGCCATGTCCTGCTTCTTCATATTTTCCATCCGCTCGGCGGCCTCGATGCTGACGGCTTCGCGCACGGCGGCAAGAATATGCGGCTTGGTGACCCTACCGAAATAGGTCCGGGCGGTCGGTATCCAGTGCGCGGTCATGTCGAGGGACACGGCTTCCGCCAACCTGTCCGCTGTTGCCATCGCCCGGGGCCTGCGATCCATCGGCAACTTCACTGCATTCACCGTCAGCGACACACAGTGGGCGAACAGCGCCATGCGGCTGTCATGGTCAAGTTCGACCACAAAGGTCCACAGGTTGGTCACGTCGCGCGGCATCTGCGCCGCCCAACGGGCGTGCTGATCCGCCCATGCCTTCCCCGCTTTGCTGTCCTCGATACCATCCGCATGGGAAGCCAGTATTGTGCTTGCGGGGCGGATATCGAGAACGTGGGCGTCCGCGCCGCGATAGAATATCTGCGCAGATAGCGCATGGGTGACGGCGGCGATGACGACCTCCGGCTGCTCGCTCAAAGCGAGGCGAAGCCCGAGGGTACGATGCGCGGTGAGGTCGCGGATCAGGATGTCCGACAGCGGCTTGTGATCGTCGCCGTCCTCGTCCTCCCCATCCAAACCGTCACCCACGGCTTCACCGTTCGGGCCGGTCCCGCCGTCATCATGGACGGAGTGACCGCCCTCGCCTTCACGGCTCACAGCTTGCGTTTCCGGCTCCGGCTTTTCGTCCTCGGCTCGTATAAAACCGCGCTCGATGCGCACGGTGCCGTCATGGTTGAGGATGACAAAGGCCCCGCAGCGGGCGATATCGGCGGGATCATAGGCCTGACGCTTGGCCTCAAGCCGCTCGATCTCGGCTTCAAGCTCGCCGAAACGCGCATCGACTTCGTCGGGCAGTTCCTCGTCGCTCTTATGCTGCGCTGTCAGGCTATTGAACTCAGCTTGCGCGGCATCCAGGGCGGCCTGATCTTCCGCCGACAGGTCCACGGCTCGCGGATAGATGCGGCGCAGCCCGTGGCTGTGGGGGTAGTCCAGGAAGACTTGCGTCCATTTCCAACCCTCCGCTTCCATCACGGCGTTGGCCTCGCGCCCAAGCTTGGCCACGACCAGCATATCGAGAAGCGCCACGTCCTCGAAATAGCCGCCGCGATCCTCGGTGAAGAGGTCGCGCAGGATCGTACCACCAACCTCGGTATATTTTTCCGCGCCGACAAAGACCGCGCGGCGGTCCGTGGCGGCAACGTTGGCCTCAGTCAGCATGCGGCGGATCGTGCTGGCATCGCGGTTAAACGACAACCGTTCATAAGCCGCTTCCTGCCGGGCGTGATCCTCGGTGATCGCAAAGGCCATCAACTGGTCCAGCGCCAGATCGCCGTCGCGGTAGATTTGCATCAGCTTGGGCGACACCGCGCCCAAGCGAAGACGTTGCCGCACCACATGCGGCGTCACACCGAACCGGGCGGCGATTTCTTCCGCGCCAAAACCCCGTTCTTCCGCCAGTTTCTTGAACGCCTCGAACTGGTCGGCGGGATGCATGTTCTCGCGCGTGATATTTTCGTCGAGACTGATTTCGTGGGGATCGTTGGCGGTGTCGATGACGCACCGGATCGGCTCGGTCTTCTTGATCTCCTTGCGCTTGACCCGCAAAAGCTGCGCCAGCCTGCGGCCTTCGCCGATGGTGACGAAATAGAACCCTGTTGCCGCACCGTCCCCATCCAGTTCCGGTTCGACAACAAGGTTTTGCAAGATGCCCTTCGCGGCGATGCTGGCCGCATAAGCCTCAATCGACGCCTCGCTGTGCGGCGTCTTGCGGGCATTCTTCGGGGACCTCTTGAGCTTGTTGAGCGGAATGAAACTTTCGGTCCCGCTCTCCGTGACGATTTCAACATGCTTGGCTGACATGATCATTCTCCTTTTAGGGCTTGGGTGCAGAGCGCACCTCGCGCCTGCACCCCTGCCCGTCGGCGAGACCGGGGTAGCAAGGGCAAGGGCGGCCGGGGCGGAGGGGGATCACCCGGCCTGCACAAGCGGATTCCGATGGTGGCAACTGTCCGGTCTTGACCTCCGCGCGGAAGGTCGGGGAGACCGCCCCGGCCGGTCCCGGATCTTCCGGGACTTCACCCTTGCCCGCGCGAGGGCGGAGCCATTAGCAACCCAAACAAAAAAGGGCGTCTGTGCCGCAGCGAAGCGGAGGCCAGTCGGCAGTCGCGAGACCGGTTAAAAAGGCACCCGCAGGAGGGTTCTCTAATTGCGGGCGCGACGTCAATGATATTTTCATCGGCCAGCTTGACTCAAATAGTGGCGCGATTCTGTGTTAAGCTTGAACAAACACGTCTGGTGGCTTGTATGCGGCCCGTCATTCGTCAGCCAACGGTCCAGGAATTGCCCGATCTCGGCGAGCTTTGTATGCGCTCAAAAGCCGTGTGGGGCTACGATTCCAAATTCATGGAGGCCAGCAGGGCCGAATTATCACTTGAACCGCGAGATCTACTTTTGACCCAGATCGCAGTTGCCGAACAGCAGAACAGAACGGTGGGGGTCGTTCAGCTAAAGATGATCGGCAATGAAGCGGACTTACTGAAGCTTTTTGTCGATCCGGCATTTCTTCGCAGTGGCGTAGGCAAAGCTTTGTTTTCTTGGGCTGCGGGCACGGCCAAAGAGATGGGCGCATCGCGGCTTACGATAGAGGCTGATCCTGAAGCAGCCGAGTTCTATCGCCGCCTAGGCGCTCGCGATATTGGACTAGCTCCATCAGGATCAATCGCCGGTCGAATGTTGCCCCGATTGGCGTTCGATCTTTCTTAGCTCGCAGTCTCCTGCCGGTTTCAGCGTTCTCTTCGTGGTCGAGACTTTGCTCGCCACAGCATGGCATCGGACGCTGCGGATCCCAATGTCAGCAACGCAATCGGCTCCGAAGAGAGTTGCATAGCTCCTGGCGGGATTACCGCTGCTCGTCCCGGCAAGGGACAGGATTACCGTCGAAGGACGGATTTCGTTGGCCTCACCTCCATGCTTATACGGCTGACGTCGGTTCGGGGGCTGACCATCGGAAGGATGCGCCGTCCACCCACATACGGTGCATGATGACAGCTAGCTTGCGTGCGACAGCGATCTTTGCCTTCTTCAAGCCGCTGCGCGTGGCAAGCCGAAGGCCCCAGGCTTTAAGCGCCGACCACTTCTCGACCCGCGTTAACAGCGTGCCGGCGGCCTCGAATAAATACGTGCGGACAAGTCCATCTCCGCATTTCGAGATGCCCCTGTTGTGGTCGATTTCGCCCGATTGATAGCATCGCGGTGTCAGGCCGAAGTACGCGCCAACGCTTCTGGATTTCGCAAACTTGGCTGGATCATCGACCGCTGTCACAAACGCGAGGGCCGTGAGGACGCCCACGCCTGGAATGGTCATAAGCCGCTGGCACACGGCGCTTGTTCGCGCTCTGCCCATCAGTTGGCGATCAAGCTGTCGAATCTGATCTTTGAGGCAGGAATAGACGCACAGCAATGATCGGGCAGTATGATTGAGCATACCGTGGATCTCACCGCATGCCTCCTCCACGAGCCGTTCGAAAGGCTCGCCTGTACGTCTTGATAACACGATGCCGAACGTTTTGAGTATGCCTCTGATCTGGTTGGTGACTTCTACCCGCATCCCGACGAGTTAAGCCCGAGCGCCAAGCATCGAACGGACAGCGTGACTGTCAAGACTCTTCACCCCGACCTCTCGGTACCAGCCAGCCTTGACGATTTGGGCCAACCCATATGCATCGTTTTTGTCGGTCTTGTTTACTTGGCCGCTCATGGTCGCCTGCGCATGCCGAGAATCAAGGCACACTACCGGAAGCCCCAGCGCCTTCAACGCATGCCAATGCCAGGTGGACAAGGGACCACTTTCAAGTCCGATCCGCGTAGCATCAGGCGCTTTTGATCTGATAGTTCCGGCGATGTCTTCGGGCGTCGAAAGACACTTTCCTTGCCAAGCAATCTTGCCGTCAGCGCCAATGACGCAGAGGTGGGTCATCTCCTGAGACACATCCAGTCCGACAAATTGTTCCATTTTGGCCTCCATGAGAATCATTGAAGGCCCTGAGTCTAGCAGCGCCCGCAATTACCCCATGTCAGCATAGCGCCGCCGCTTGGCGGGACTCGGGACCGAGTGCCTCCGGCGAGCGACTCATTGGAGGTCGCTCATGTGACCAGGCGTGCCGCGGAGTACGCGTTCGAAAATTGCGGCGCGAAGCCGGGCGATGAACTTACCCCGGAACAAACGGCCAAGCTTGGAGCCCGCGCTGCGGAACACATGATGCCATTCATCCAGCGGCACGCTCGCCGCCGGTGACGAATTGCGGCTTCGACTTGCCCCCGGAACCCGCCGACCATTCGGCGACCGCTTACAGGTCTGGGCCCCGACAAAGCGCCAATTGGCGCTATGTTGGACCCGGCCTATTCCGGATCGTTGAGTGCTTGTGAGATGTCTTCTGCCAGTTCCTCGATCTCATCCAATCCTTTGCACTGGGCTTTCAGCGTTTCCCAGCTATCGGGCGGATTGCCGTTGTCGAGCATCTTCTTGAAGACGGCGTAGGCGTCGCTCTTAGAACCTCGGGTTCGGAGGGTATCCTCATCGTTCACCCATACAAAAGCGATCACTTTCGACGTGCCATCGTATCGGAAAAACAACCGAAACCGGCCATTGCCGAATTTATCCCTGAACCAGTGTTTGTAGTCGTCGCCGAGCGTTCCGCCTTGGCGATAGCGCTTGTCTGTCGGGTCGGCCGGGATGCGCCTCAGAACGATTTCGTAGATGGCCGCGAGCAGCTTGGCGTTGCTGGTGCGCTTGTAATTTGCAGGATCTTTTTCGCGAGCCTGCTTTACGGCATCGCGAAGTGCCGTAAGTTGGTCAACAAAAAGCGGATGGGCAATGAGCGTCCATCCGCCAATTTTCATGACGGTAAACTCAGATCGCCACTTCGCCTTCGATCGGTGCGTCGAGGTCAACCTCGATGCCCTCGACGAGCTCGCCGATGCTGGCCATCAGCTCAGGCGAAAGCGTCTGCAGCCGGCTGGGATTGGCCTGCATATCCTTGGCGAGGAACTGGAGGAAAGCACCGATCGCCGGATCGCTGTGGGGCTGATCATTGTTGACGCGGCGGATCGTCACGCCGTCTGCATCGAGCCGGAATGCAATCTGATCGCCGGCGTCAACGCCGAGGGCCTGGCGCACGGATTTGGGGACAGTAGTCTGCCCCTTCGCCGTGATCGTGCTATATTCCTCCAAGAGGAGTGCCTGGGCTCCCATGGTAATCTCCTATGTGCCTCCGACCAGCCATGGCGGCGGCTGGGGGATAGTCCGTACAAGTCTGTACACCCTAGGTAATGATAATTCCTTACCTTCGTCAACTGAGGTTGACGATTAAAGTTTCGTGATCCGACCGCCCATGCTGAATAGTCCGCCCACGGCGGCTAGGGTTCCTGCTGATGGGTACAGCGCTCGGCACCCAAAATAGTCGAGGGGTGGGCATCCCATAAGTCTCAATTCGTTCAGGAATATAAGTATAAAATATAATATATTTCAATGTCTTAATGGTATTTTGTAACAAAATTGAAATTTATTCTTTGTTTTTGGCGATTTTTTGATAGAGTTCCCGGACCGATTCATCCGGAGATCACCGTGAATGTCGCTGCCCATCGAAAAGGAAGTCCGCGAGGAGCTTGAACCCTTCAACAAGCGCATCAGGAAGGTCTTGGACAAGGCCTTCAAGGACTTCCTCACGAAGCGGGGCTCCGGCAACATGTACAAGCGCACGGACTCGGTGGATGTCTTCGACAGCGTCATCTGCGCCGCGGTCGCGGAGTTCAACGGCAAGCCGGGCGTCACGGTCTTCACGTCGGGTTCGACGGCGCGCTTCCTGTTCGGCAAGGTGCTGGTGCGGTTTAAGAAGGCGACCCGCCGCGGTCGCGGCTCGAACATCCAGACCGGGGCCAACGACAGCTTCCTGG
>Ga0307508_10005639_pt1 | contig 11866 bp, 9 predicted proteins | sample 9_EM_MG_FD_203089 | JGI IMG/M metagenome (GOLD analysis project Ga0307508, IMG submission 203089) | Populus trichocarpa ectomycorrhiza microbial communities from riparian zone in the Pacific Northwest, United States - 9_EM | ecosystem: Host-associated > Plants > Roots > Unclassified | place...
GAACGAGGTCTTGCCGCGCCGCCGCGTCACGCGCAGCGCCTCGAACGCGGCGCCGATCGCGCCGGCCTCGCCGCAGTGCGGGTGGAGGTAGACCTCGGCGTTGGGCACGCGCTTCTCGATGTAGTCGACCTGGGCCTTGAGCGCGGCGAGGTTCTTCTGGGTGCCGCCCTGCAGCACGAACACGCGGCCGAGCTCGGCCATGCGCGGGATCTGCACCACGTACTGCCAGATGTTCTTGGGCAGCACGAGGGCGAGGCCGGCGAGCAGCTCCTCCTTGGCGTAGCCCTCCTTCTGGAAGTTGACGCGGTCGGAGTCGAGGAACACGGCGCAGCCGTACGAGAACTTCGGCGCGAGCCGGGCCTCGAACGCGACCTCGGCGTACTGCTTCACCGGGATGCCGAACTGATCGGCCATCGCCTGGAGCAGCATGCCGTTGCCCGCCGAGCAGCTGTTCGACAGCCGGAAGTTCTTGACGTCGCCGTTCTGCATGAACATCACCTTGATGTCCTGCCCACCGATGTCGCAGATCACGTCGACCGACGGGAACCAGCGCTTGGCCGACATCATGTGGGCGACGGTCTCGACGATGTTGGCGTCGGCGCCGAGCGAGCGCTCGAGCACGTCGCCGGCGTAGCCGGTGACGCCGAACCCGGTCACCTCCAGCGTGGCGCCTTGATCGGTCGCCCACTGCCGCATCTGGGCGAACATGTCCTTCATGTCCTGGATCGGGTTGCCCTTCGACAGGGTGTAGACCTTCTTCAGGATGTTCTCGTCCTCGTCGATGAACACGCACTTGCTCGACGTCGAGCCGCCGTCGAGCCCGATCACGCCGCGGTAGGTCGTGCCGGCCTCGAGCACGGCGTCGGCGTAGTGCGGCTCCCGGTACTTGTCGACGAAGCTGTCGCGCTGCTCGGGCTGCTCGACCAGGCCGGGCCCGGCCGACTCGCCGAGCTTGCTCTTGCGGCCGTGCTGGATGAACTCCTCGAGCGGCTCGAGGCCGCGGTAGCGCCCGACCGTGTCGGGCTCGTACAGGCCGAACAGCACGGCGCCGTACGCGGCGTACAGGTCGGAGTTCTTCGGCACGAAGATCAGGTCCTCGATCGGCACGGTCTTGTCGTACTCGTAGCCGCGCTCGGCCCACGCCTCGGGGATGCGCAGCCGCCAGCACTCCTGGAGGAACGGCAGGTAGGTGTTCGGCCCGCCGAGCAGCAGCACCTTCGACTTGAGCGTGTTGCCGCGGGTCAACACGGCGAGGTTCTGGCTGACGATCGCGTCGGCCAGCGAGTTCATGATCTCGTTGCGCGGGATGCCCGACTTGACGAGGTTCACGATGTCGGTCTCGGCGAACACGCCGCACTTCGCGGCCACGTGGTGGAGCTTGGTCGGATCGAACTTGAGCGCGGGCACCTCCTCGCGCGGCATGCCGACCTTCAGCACGCACTTGTCGATCGTGGCCCCGGTACCCGACGCGCACTTGTCGTTCATCGACGTCTGCGCGGTCTTGTCGCCGGTCTCGTTGTTCTTCTTGAACATGATGATCTTGGCGTCCTGGCCGCCGAGCTCGATCACGCTGCCGACGTCGGGGTGGAGCTTCTCCACCGCCATGGTCACGGCATTGACCTCCTGCACGAACTTCGCGCCGATCTGCGGCGCGATCGGGCTACCGCCCGACCCGGTGATGAACACCCGGATCTGATCCTTGGTGATCGTGGGGAACGCGGCGTGGATCTCGCGCAGCATGTCGCGCGTCATCTCCGGCTGCCGGGTCTCGTGGCGCAGGTACTTCGACCACAAGATCTCCTTGGACCCCGGATCGACGACCGTCATCTTCACGGTGGTCGAACCGACATCGATGCCAATGACGACTTGGTCGGGTGTGTTCATGAGGCGTCTCCTGCGGGCAGGCGTAGAACTAGAATGACGCGTCAGTCTAGAGATGACTGACGCGTCAGTCCAGTGCTAACCGGCCGCAACCGCAGATCTCTTTGGTGCGAAGCCGATTTTACAGTCAACGTATGCGGGGCCACAGAAATGTCGCCGGGTGCGTAGCGAACGATGCACGCCACCGTGTGCTGGGCGCCCGAAACCGTCGCCCGCTGCGAAAATCCTCGATGGCAAGTCCGGAGCCGCTGGTCCGACCGCTGGTCGCGGCGACTCGCGGGCTCAGGGCTCGACGCGAAACACCTTCACGACGTCGGGGCGGTCGAGGATCTCGTGCAGGCGGCCCGGCACGCCGTCGGTGGCGGGCTGGAGCTCGCTGTGCGGCTCGACCACGACGTAGACCCGAGACGCTCGGCGCTCGATCACCGACGGCAGGATCTCCACCACCGCCTCGCAGCCGCTGTACCACTCGAGCTGGGTGTTGTGGCGGGCGAGCACCTGGCAGGGGGCGCCGCGGTCGTCGGCCCGGATCGCGGTGATCGCCGCCAGCGAGCCGGCCATGTGCGCGCGGACCGCCCGGTTGGTCCGGGACAGGCTGCTGGCCACGACCAGCCACGACCCCACGAGCGCGGCGACGCACACCCAGCCCAGCTTGCGGCGGAGCGCGGCCGGGCGCGCGGCGATCGCGCCGCGGATCGCGTCGATGCCGATCAGGAGCAGCAGCACCAGCGCGAGAAAGATGTAGCGGGTCTGGCCGGTCGCCGTGACGCCGACCGCGACGATGTTCCCGACCGCGATCACCCAGAGCATGGCGGTCCGGCGGTCGCGCACCCGCACGATCGCGACCAGCCCCGCGATCAGGATCGGCGTGGTCACCACGCCGTAGAACGCAAACGGGTTCGACGTCAGGAACGTGGCCATGCCGCCGCCACCGGACCGGCCGACCACCGACGAGCTCTCGGACATGATGCCGAGCGGTGAGCCGGTCAGCGCGATCGCGAGCGCGACGTGCGGGATCAGGAGCGCCGCGAGCACCAGGATGGTGGCGATCACCGGCCCCGGCCTGCGCACGATGCCGCGCCATCCGCCGACCAGGCCGACCGCGCCGATCACCGCGATGGGGATGCAGCTGCCATACCGCAGGTAGAACGCGGCGGCGAGCCACGGCGCCGCCCAGACCAGCCTGCGACGCGGGCCCTCGGACCGGGTCGTCTCGTCCACGATGATCATCGTGGCCACCAGCAAGCACGCCGTCGACGGCATGTCGGACAGGAGGTCGATGCTGCGCTTGGCGATCGTGCTGGTCGCCGCGAGCACGGCCACCAGCCACCCGGTGGTGCCTCGGGCCGCGAACCGGCGCGCGACGGCCGCGGCGGCGAGCACGAAGCCGATGCCGGCGAGCATCGGCACGATGCGCATCGCGCGCTCACCGCCGCCGGCAAGCACCCCGGGCGCCGCGATCGCATTCATCCCGTACGACAGATAGGGCCAGCGCGGCGCCACGGACTCGACCAGCTGCTGCCCGGCCAGCGCGTACTGGGCCTCGTCGTGACCGAGCGGGACCGCAGACACCCACAGGATCGCGGCGTCCACCAGCCACGCCAGCCAGCCGGCCACGAGCGCGGCCGAGCTCGGGTGCCGCACGAGCCGGCGCAAAGCACCTCGCCGATCGCGCGCTGCCGCGGGCGCGCTCACGCGAACAGCGCCTCGGTGCGGCGCAGCACGGTCCGGGTCTGGTGGATCAGGTCGACGTCATCGCCGACCAGCTGGTAGAGATGAAACATCACCAGGCCATCGCCGCCGCCGCGCTCCGCGAGCTCGACGATGAAGGCGTCGAGCGGCTCGCCGGTCTTGGACCGCAACAGGCCGTCATAGGCGATCGCGTACGCCCGCACGGTCGGGCGTGCGGCGCGGACCGTTTCGCGCGCCCGGGCGATCGACGCCTCGGTCGACTCGGCGACCAGCACGATGATCTCGCCGCCCGGCGGCTCCTGGAGGATCAGGATCGGGGACGCGAAGTTGTTGGCGCGCTTGGCCTTCACGCACTCGTTGATCGCGAGGTCGAACAGCTCGGTGAGCTCGGCCGAGGCCTCGGACGGCGCGCTCACGCCAGCACGCCGCGCAGCGCCACCATCAGCATCTCGCTGACGACCTCGTCGATCGGCGGTGGGTTGGCGTGGCGCACGATCAGGTCGATCACCCCGCGGGTCATCCCGAGCATCGCCGCGGCGACCAGCTCGGAGTGACACTTGCGGACCAGCCCGATCTCCATCCCGGTCTCGAGCGCCCGGCGCAACAGGTCGCGGACCTCGCTGAAGAACATCTCGAGGCGCTCGCTCGCGTCGACGTCCGGGGTGTGGCCCGCCGACAGCAGCAGGGTCGCGAGCGGCCGATCGTGGACGATGTACTCGAGCGTGGCGACCACCTGGTCGCGGAGCTGGGCCTGCGGCGGCGGGGCCCCGGGGACGTCGACCTCGATGCGGTGCAGGCGGCCGCGCAGATCCGCCATCGCCTGGTCGAGGATCGAGTCGAACACCGCTGCCTTGCTCTCGAAGTAGAGATAGAACGTGCCGCGGGCGATCTGGGCGCGCTCGATGATCGCGTGGATCGACGCGCCGTGGTACCCGGCCTCCGCGAACACCGCCTTGGCCGCGGACAGGATCTGGCGGCGGCGCTCCTGCTTCGCGCGATCGCCGGCGTCGAGCGTCGAGACCACTAGCCGCCTCGTCGCGACTGAAACGCCATGATCGCACGCTCGAACCCGGAGTACACCTTGCGGTACGACAGCCGCGACTCGGCGACGCGGCTGTCCTCGCAGTGCCGCGTGATCTCGGCCTCGACGGCGCGAGCGAACCGCGCGTTGTCGACGTACAGGTTGATCTCGTCGTAGACCCCGTGCGACAGCGGCGTGAAGTTCGCCGAGCCGATGTCGCAGAACCGGTGATCGATCACGACGACCTTGGAGTGCACCATGCGGGCCACCAGCGTGATGGTCAGGTTGTCCGGGGCGCCGGTCAACCGCATCAGCGCATCGCACGTCGCGCGGTTGATGTTCGCGAGCACGTCGGCCTGGTCGGCGGTGACCAGGTTGACCTCGACGCCGCGCTGCACGGCGCGCGCGAGCGCCGCGGTGAACCGGCGATCGCTCAGGTAGGCCATCTCGACCGTCAGCGAGTGCTCCGCTCCGTCGATCAGCGCGAGGCGATGGCTGATCATCGGGCAGCTGTTCTTGCGGTGGGCCTCGCGGCTGTGGACCAGGAAGTCGATGCCGCGCGACGGATCGAACTCGTCGAGGCCGGCCATCCGCTCGCGCAGCCGCTCGACGTGCGCGGCGCCCTCGACCTCGACCATCACGTCGATCCAGTCGTGGCGGTGGTTGTCCCCGATGCCCATCGAGCCGAGCACGAGGTAGCGGTCGTCGATGACGTACAGCTTGCTGTGATCGAACCGCTTGCGCTGATGCTCGACCCGGATGTTCGGGTGGCCGAGGATCTCCTGAGACAGCGAGTTCGGGCGCTGCTTGAACGAGCCCGGCGCCCGATACACCGCGCCGAGGAACCACGCCTGGAACCCGCGGATCGGATCGACGCGCTTGTGAAAGAAGCTCTGCTTGTTGCCGCCGGTGTACTCGTACACCGCCGCGATCTTGTCCTTGTGGATGGTGACCATGGCGCCGCGGTTGGCGGCGGCGAGCACGGCCTCGCCGAGCATGTTGCCGGCCTCGTCATCGCGCCACAGGAACGCGCGGATCTCGACCGAGCGCACGGCGCTGCGAACCCGCTCGACGATCTGCTGGAACGCGACGTCGCCGGAGCCCAGCACGCGCACGGCGTCGCTGTCGCTCGGGCTCGACACCGAGCGCAGCGGCGTGGGCACGCCCATCGGCAACATCTGCCGGGCGCGGCGCTCTCGTCGCCTGCGGCCCGCCCAGAACGGTCGCTGACGAGAGGGGCCGCGCGGCATGTGGGATCATACCCCTAACCCGAGAACAGCGACCGGTCAATTCGACCCCTGGGGCGAAGCGACGGGCCCGCGACGAACCGGGCGAGCAGCAAGGAACGAGCCGCGCGATCCAAGGGGTTGCACCACGCGACAGCGGCGCGGGTCGCCGGCGATCAGATGTCGATCAGCCCGCTGCCCTTGCCCTTGCCTTTGCCCGCACCGGCGGGCTTGCCGCCGTTCGCCTTCCCGCCGCTGCCGCCGGTGGCGGGAGCTCCGCCGGTGTGGCCGGCCGCGGCGCCGTCGCCGTCATCGGCGACGGGAGGGGCGGGCCGTGACGGCCTGCTGAGCTCGAGCTTGAGCACGGTCGGCTCGGTCTCGGCCTCGATGGTCTGCTCGACGTCCTTGTAGCCCGCGGCCTTGACCACCACCTTGACCTTCTTCCTGGTGGTCCCGGGATCGAGCTCGACCTCGGCGGTCGTGCCCGTGATCTCCTTGCCGTCGACGAAGATCTTGGCGGTCTGCGCCACCGCGTCGGGCTTGATCTCGACGACCACCTTGCCGGTCCGGATCGCAGGCTCGGCGCTCGAGCCCGCCGCGCTGCCGGCGCTCGAGCCCGCCGCGCCGCCGGAGCCCGCCGCGTCCCCCGCCGATCCGGCCGTCGCCGCGACCGCGGAGCCCGCGCTCGATCCGGCCTTCGGCGCGTTCTTGTCGGCGACCTTCACGTTGGGGTTGGCCTGGGACTCCGGCACGAACGCCTCATCCGCGCGCTTGACCCCGTTGCTGGCCTTCTGGGGCTGCGCCGACGCATCCCGCTTGCTCGTGCCCAGGCCAAACAGCAGGCCGCAGAACACGCCGACCGCGAGCCCGGCGGACACCACGACCGGAATGACGCGCGACATCCCCTGCTGGATCGGTGGACGCGGCGACCGGCCAGGCATCCCCATCGGACCCATCGGCGGACCACCCATCGGCTGCATCGGCCCACCCATCGGTGGGCCCATCGGTGGATACGGACCTGGATTTGCCATACGACTCCTAGAACCACCCGGCGATCACCACACCACCGGACTGAGGTTGGACCCACGGGGCTGCCGCGAGCTTGGACATGAACGACGCAGACTCGCGGGGGCTGGAGCCCCCAGTCGCGACGACCGCGGCGAGCGTGAGCCGTGCGATGCGGCGGCCTGCCATACACCCCAGTGTACTACGCCGCCGTCATTCCTTGGCGCGCCGCCCCGCCGCGCCCAGCTTCGCCAGGTATTCGAGCGATCGCAGCGGCCTGCCGACCCGGCTCGCGACCATCGCGACGAGCGCGTCGCGGCCGGCGGTGCGGTCGGCGGTGGTGAACCGCGGATCGGTGTCGACCGCGCGCGCCGCGAGCGGCGTATCGAGCTCGATCACGGCGTGGAGGTACGCGCGGGTCGCCGGATCGAACGGCCGGACGCCGGCGTTGCGGCTCTGCGCCGCGCACCTGCGGCAGATCGCCCCACCGCGCTGCGGATCGAACACCGCGCCCTCGCCCAGGTCCGTCGAGCCGCACGCCGCGCATTGATCGATCGCCGGGCGGTGGCCCGCGAGATCGAGCAGCGCGATCTCGACCGCGCGCAACGCTCCCGGCGATGGGCCACCCGCCGCGAGCGCATCCCACAGCGCGACGATGACCTCGAGCGCGTGCGGCTCCGGAGCTTCCGGCGGGAGCAGCGCGCCGACCAGCTCCGCCACGTAGCTCGCGTGTGCCACCGCGACCACATCGCTCGACAGCTGCGTCCACTCACGGACCACGTCGGCCGACTCGAGCCCCCAGAGCTCACCGCGCGGCCGTCGACCGAGCTGATAACGCCCGAGCACGAGCAGCGACAGCGCCCCGGCGAACCGGCGCTGCGACCTCCGCGCGCCCCGGGCGACCGCGGTCACCCGGCCGTGGCTATCGGTGTAGAGCACGACGAGCAGATCGGACTCGCGCAGCGCCGTCGTGCGCAGGACCACGCCGAGCGGCGGCGCTGCCGCGGGATCGCTCAACCCCGGACCGATGCGGCGAGGTCGCCCACCGGCGGGTCTCGCCGGGTCACGCCATCGCCGCTCGCGCTCGGGCGCCGCATCAGGTACGACAGCGTCAGCGTCGCCGCGATGAGGAGGAGGATCACGGCGAGCGTCAAGCCGCCCTGGCGCGCGGAGCGATCTTCGCGATCGAGCAAGATCGGCGGCAGGAACGTCCGCCGCGGCGCCAGACGCTCGGCCCGCTCCTCGAGCACACGCTCGGCGCTGTCGGGGTCGGCATCGTCGATCACGAGGCTCGGCGCGGCCAGCGCGGCCGAGGCTGCATAGGCCGGCCTGCGCCACGGCACGCTCGGAGCCACCGCGATCGGCGGCATCCTCGGTGCCCAGCTCCCGGTCGCGATCGGCTCGTCCGCCGGGGTCGCAGGTTCGGCCGCCGCGCGCATCACCGTGCTGTTGCGCCGCGGGCGCTCGCCGCGCAGATCCGGGGCGGCGCCCGGCGCCGTGGCCGGATCGGAGGCGGCCGTGTCCGCGCTCGACGGCATTCCGGTCGCTGGCGCCGACCCAGCTTCGCGGGGCAACTCGGGCGCCGCAACCATCGCGGCCAGCGCGCGCGGCAACCCGGCGAGCGAGATCCTGGACGCGCGCTTGCGGGACCTGCCACGACGCCGCCGCTTCCTGGGCTCGAGCGGCGCGGGTTCCGCGGCGACCGCTACCGCGGGTGACGCCCCCACCCCCCAGGCCTCGCCCGTCGACGGCAGGAGCGCCGCCTCGGCAGCCCAGGCTCCCGGCGGGGCGGTCACGATGACCCCGGTCTCGGTCGCCGACGCTCCCGGTGCGCCCGTCTCGCTGGCAGCGGCTGCCGAACCGGAGGTCGGGCCGCTCGGTGGAGCGGTCACCGTGGCCGTGGCCTCGCCTGCCGAACCGGAGGCCGTGCTGCTCGGCGGGGTGGCCACCGCGGCCGTGGCCTCGCCTGCCAACGCGGAGGCCGTGCTGCTCGGTGGGGCGGTCACGGTGGTGTCGCCTGCCAGACCGGAGGCCGCGCCGCTCGGCGAGCTGGTCACGGTGTCCGTGGTTCCGGCTGCCGTCGCCTCGACGGTGCCGCTCGGCGGGGCGGTCACGGGACCCGCGACCGCCGCCACGTCGCTCGTGGCGCCGGACGTCGCCTCTGCGACCACGTCTGGCTGCGCCGGCATCGCCGCCGCGGCGATCTCGGGCTGCCGGGTCGTCTCGACGGCGGTCGCGCTCGCCAGCTCGGCGACGTCCACCGCGAGCATCTTGCGCGGCGTGCCGCGCGGCGTGGTGCTGTGCTTGCTCGGGCTCGCCCCGCTGCTCGGGCCACGTGATGCGCTCGGGCTGCCCGACGCGCCCGACGCGCCCGGGCCACCCGGCGCCAGGTCCACCATCGCGTCGACGATCGCGCGCACCGTGGGGGTGAGGTCGGTCGAGCCGGCTGCGCCGAGCGCGCAGGCTGCGTGGCGCCGCAGCGCCTCGCCTTCATCGAGGCCGACGCAACGCGCGAAGCTGCGCACGAAGCCGCGCACGAACACGTCCGCCGGGAGACCGTCGAGCCGGCCAGCTTCGAGCCGCTCGAGGATCCGCAGCTGGATCTTTGTCACCTTCGCGACGTCATCGAGGCTCATGCCTCGCTGAGCACGACCCGCCCGCAACCACAGCGCCAAGCTCGTCCGCGCGTCGACGTCCGTCTCCGATCGAGTGCTGTCGCTACGTTCAGATCGGCGCTCCATTGCTCCCCGTTATGGATGGGCCGCAGCGGTTGGTGTGCCCAGGCCGCGACCATCAGCGCGACACTGCGCGGCGAGGCAGCTCCGGGGCGAGATCCTGAGACACGCATCGCGGGCGCGTCGCGCGTCGTCAACAAGCCCTTGCTGCATCCGCGTTTTCATCAGGTAGAGGCTGGCTTCCTGAGACCCGCACGACGGGTCGTCGGACGTCGTTTGAAAAAGTTCCGCCGCTTTTTCCCATTCCTCACGAACGAAGTAAACCCTCGCCAGGCGATAAGTTGCAACACACATGTTGGGTTGGAACTGAACCGCCTGGCGAAGCTCCTTCGCCGCGTCGACGTACTTGGCTTCGTGGAACAGCGCCCACCCCAGGTGAGAGCGGGTCAGCCCCGGGCTGTCGAGCCGCATCGGATTGGACAGCGCCTGGGTCAGATACTCTGCGGCGATGGCGTAGTCCTCGAGCAGGTTATGGACAACCCCGCGATTCGACCATGCCTCTCCATACTCCGGGTTCAGCTTCGCGGCCGCGGCGAAGTCGGCGTCAGCCTTGCGCAAGAATCCGTCGAGATCGCGCTCGGTCGCCTCGGCATCGACCCCGGTCAAGCAGGTCTCGATCTCGAGGGTTCGTTGGGTGTCCAGTGCTCGTATCATCGCGACCAGGCCACGAACATTGTACGCCTCGTCGTTAGCCGGATTGAAGGCGAGCGCACGATTGCACTCCGTATCCGCCGCCTCGAGCTGGTGCTTGCGAAGAAAGTCCTTGGCGAGGTCGAGCCGGGTCGCGCTCTTGCCAGCGTCTCGGTCATCACGCTGAGGGCATCCGGCCATCGCACAAATCACGAGCAATCCAAGCGCGTTACGTGACATGGCTTCGACCGTACGCAGAACCGGGGGCGCGGGGCAACTTACGAGCAACGTCGCCAGATCTCCGAGCCGGTCGCCCGAGTAAGATATATAGAAGTCCTTCATGAATGACGCACCCGGTCCGATCGCTCCCACGTCGACCCAGACGATCTCCGGGCTGTACACCGAGACGTTCCGTCCCGCCGGACCACCCAGCGGCGTGGTGGTGATCACGCACGGCTACGCCGAGCACTGCGGGCGCTACCACGAGGTCGCTCACGTGATCGCCCGCGCCGGATGGGTCGCGTTCGCGTACGACGTGCGCGGTCACGGCCGGTCTCCCGGCGAGCGCGGCTGCATCGACCGGTTCGAGACCTACCTCGGCGACTTCGCCGCGATGCTGGCCGCCGCGCGCGACCTGGTCGGCGCCACCGCGCCGATGATCTTGCTCGGCCACTCGCACGGCGCGCTGATCACCCTGCGCGCGCTCGCCGACGACCGGCCGCCGAACGCGACCGCCGCGATCCTGTCATCGCCGTTCCTCGCGCTCAAGCTCGCCGTCCCGGGCTACCGCCGGCTGCTCGCCCGGGTCGCGAGCACCCTGGCGCCCCGGCTGGCGCAGCCCAACGCGCTGCGCGTCGAGGATCTCACCCTGGACCCACAGAAGCAGGCCGAGCGCCTGGCGGACAAGCTGTGCTTCGATGTCGCAACCGCGCGGTGGTTCACCGAGGCCGCCGCCGCCCAGGACCACGTGTACGCCAACGCCGGACGGATCAAGCTGCCGTCCACGTGGCTGGTCGGCCACGATGACCCGATCGCAGATCCTGCCCGCTCGCGAGCGGTTGCGTCAAAGGTCGCAGGTGCGAACTATCACGACCTCGCCGGCATGCGGCACGAGGTGTTCAACGAGGTAGATCGCGGCAAGGTGTTTTCGGAGCTCACCCGCGCGTTGGCATCGACGCTTGCTCCGCGAGCCAGCGCGTCAGGGGACTAGCGTCCTCCCCCCACGCACACGCTTGGGTTGGGCGGGCCCGCCGACGAACCCAACAAGCGTGCGGCCTTACGTCGCGGAGATTGGCGAGGTCAGAGCGGACCTTTATACTGCTGGTACGTCGAGGGTGACGCCCTCGGGATATAAGTTGTGCCCGTCGTTCTTTGCGTCCATGGCGCCTCGCGATCGTTGACCGTCAGCAGCCGACGGTTCGCTCGTTCTGGCTGCGGAGTCTCCGCAAATGAAGCTCTTCGCTTGTATATGCAACCAACCTCAGCGCCTGCCCATCGCGCTCGCACCCGTGCGTGCGGCGCTGATCGCGCAGCCGCCGGTGAGCCGATGGGGCCTTGGCTACATCCAGGGCGGTGACGTGTTGCTCGTGCGAACGCCCAAGGCGAGCACGGTGCCCGTCGACCTCGCCGGGCCGCTCACCGCCGAGATCAAGACCGACTGCGCGATCGCGCAGGCC
>Ga0307508_10005640_pt1 | contig 11864 bp, 5 predicted proteins | sample 9_EM_MG_FD_203089 | JGI IMG/M metagenome (GOLD analysis project Ga0307508, IMG submission 203089) | Populus trichocarpa ectomycorrhiza microbial communities from riparian zone in the Pacific Northwest, United States - 9_EM | ecosystem: Host-associated > Plants > Roots > Unclassified | place...
CGAGGAAGGGTCAACGTGACTTACTCGTTGAACCACATATAGCAACAGAAGAACTTTTTCTTTTGAGAATTGAAGAGCCGGGAGGCGCATCTTTGCTTTATTTATTTATTTATTGTTTATGCTAGTTGTTTTTGTTCAAATTTAGAAAAAAAAAATATAATTTACATTTATACTGTTTTTGTTTATTTCACATAATAAATATTATCGAGTCAAATTGTACATCCACTAAGATTAAGAGGAGTGTTTTGAAATGTGGTAACAATTATTTTTCAAAGTGTTTTTCACTCGAAAATGCATCAAAATAATATTTTTTTTATTTTTTAAATTTTATTTTTAACATAAATGCATCAAAATGATTCAAAATCATTATAAAATATTAATTTGAAGCAAAAAAAATCAAATTTTAACAAAAAAACAAGTTGAAACTTAATGTCAAACACCCCATAAATCTTCTCATACAATCTTAAAAACATACCCCTCAAATGAGTCTGATGCATTTTGAATAAATGTGCCATTTGAACCCAAAAATTCAAGTAAGGAAATATACATCTTCAACCATTTGAAGTTATATACATTTATATAGTTTGAAATACAAGCCATGCACCTAAGAGAAAAGGAGGAAAAAAATAGATTTTGTTCTCTAAATTTACAAGTACTATCGATCTTTAGAGTATGGAATTTCTCAACATTCTCCTATGATTTTAAAAGGTCTTGATTTTACTTCTAATAATTAAATAGCTAATCAACACTAATAATAAGCTAACTTTTTAATTTCTAAATATTCATATGAGATATTAGCATATCTATACGAATTAAACAGGCTAAAATGAGAGAAAAAACATACTTATAAAGATACAAATCATGAATATTTTGAGTGGTAGTTTAAGAGGCATGTTCAATTTCTTAATTTTTTAGATTCAAATTTAGAGTCAGCACCTTAAATTTATTTGGATGCTGATATAAAAGTGCGCCTTTAAGATAAATTGAAATAAGAAGTGAGATTTCTTTTGATAAGAACTTGGACCTAATTTAGGATTGAAATCCAACCATGGTTTTGAAAAAAAATTAAAAAAATATATCTTTAAATTAATTTTTTTAATATTTTAGATACATGTTCATGTCAAATATAATTTTAAAAAATATATATTATTTTAAAACATTAAAAAAATATTTTAAAAAATAATCTTACCTATTATAAAAATACCCTTTCTCTGACGAGTAAAAAACTCATCAGAGGTTGTAGGAGTGACATGATTGAACAGGGTGTAAGCGTGAAAAAAAAGACAAACCATTCGTGTACCAAGCAAGCAGACATCCATGATTAGTGGGGGTAATATTTTAAAATAAGAAAGATAAAACAATCCCATGCATCAGGAAAATTCCGTACTCTCCTAAACACAAAAGCTGTTTCCGCCTGGTAACATTTTTGTACAGTCACGATCATAAATTAATTACCTCCTCCCTTTTTACATACTTAAAAACTTGTACAGGAACTCTTTATCTTCTCTGCAAGGACTCGGCATGCTCACCATCAGAGCCCCAGCTAACCTGATTCTAGGTATATCCTCAAACTAAACATGTACAGTTTTTAGTACAACAGATAGTTCTTATTTTCATGAAGCTCCAATCTATCCAACAAATAGACAGAGCCCTTACTAGATATGAAAAGAAATAACAGAGAAAGAGGCGTTCAATACTATCCTCAGTTAGCTGTACAACGCTAGCCATCTATGCAGTGGCTGGATTCAGAGTAAGGAAGCTAATTCTCCTCTCTGCAAACAAAGCAAAGAAGAGAGGACTTGTTAGAGTCATTTCTGCACAAGAAATGCAATAAAATGCAACATTAATCTTTCGAGCCTGAAAATCTTGTATGTAGGTAAGCATCAGTAAGAGGAAAAGGAGAATATTAGACAAGGAAATTGATAACGTGAGCCCTTCATGTCATGTAAAAAAGAAAAGGGAAAAGTTGGATGCAGAAGAACTCTAAAAGATCATTTGAAGATATTCCGAAAGCATTCTCTCTTTAATTTAGTGTGAGAAAATGCATTAATATCAAAAGATTCCTAATTAGTGTATGAGGCATGCTTATGGAATCCAGGCACTTGTGTGGGAAAAGCTTGCTTTTGGCGAACCTCAAAAATCTAATATTTACCTGCATGATTTAAGTGTAACATAATAGAGTTTTCACTGATTACAGAAACAACAAAACATGACATGAAACATCATTAATCTTCCCACTCTTCTTGCTCATTGAACACCACAAAATGCTCATCCAAACACTAATGTCCTTAATCAACCATCAAACACTGAGCATACAAAATGAGTGTGGAAAAAAAATCAATGAACCAAAAGTTTGCAGCATTTATGGATGTTTTTCCTTTAGTGCAAAATCAGATACAGGAGAACCACATGTAAAAAAGCAGGAAAGGGGAGTCTCTGCTTACCTCCAGCTGCAACAAGTTTCTCTACACGCAGAACTATATGTTTCCCATAAGTATACTTCTTCAGAGCATTTAAGTGAACTTTTATTCGACTGAGTATGAGTCCAAGTTGCTGGTCATCACAAGTTTCCAGCACTTTCTGTACAACATAATTTGCAAACTGATCTTTCATCATGGCCTGCATATAACAAGAAACAGGAATCGAACAGGGAATCAAAGACTACAGAGACATCGATACATGAGGATCGCCATTTCAAAACAAATTGCCAAATAAAGTCCCACCAGAATCATATTATATTAGCTAAAGCAGAAGAATGTGCTACTGTGAATAGAATTAAAACTTACAATATAGAGAACGAAACCTAATCATCTTACTAATTAGACAAATAGGAATAAGTAAAAACACACAAGGCAAAGTTAGAGAATGCAATATGGTAATAAGCAAATACATAAGCAGAAACTTTAAATGCTTCTTCGCATGTTTAGTTATGAAGGGAGTACAGTACACACACAAGTCACAAACCTGTAGAGGCTCATTCTCATCAGTGGTGCCAAGCATCTCATCCACCAGGGCCTGACGTTCTGCAGGAGTGCCAAAAGTTAAGCATTTCTCTATTACATTGGAGGCAAACTTCTGCTGGCTCATTTGAACTATCTGCCCAGTTAATTTCTTTATTATTGCTGAACGCTCATGTGGTTTCCCATGCTCCAGGACATGCTGCAATATTATTTGAAAGTAACTAGGACAGATAAGTTTAAAAGTAAAATGGAACCAAATATGCATTTAGAGAGAGAGAGAGAGAGATTGCAGTTATTATAATAATCTGCAGAACAGGTTGGTTGACATGAGTTATGTCTGTAACAAGGGAAATACAGACATTAGCAGCAAATAATGGCCAAATGCTTCAGGCGCTTATGGTATGGCAGCAATTGAACTTCATGCTAAACTTCACATGTGATGTTATTGGTTAGAAATCCCACAAATTTAGGCAGGTATAAGAGGGTTTATCCATTATGTTCATTTAACAGGTACAACAGGGTAAGTTTCCACAAAAAATATGACGACTAAATGTTTTCTTGTCAACTGAACAAACTTGAGTTCACAATGGTGAAGAGATCAAACATAATGTTCTTTCATGGAACTATACACAAGTTATCTAGCATTGCTCGATCATATAATTAAGGGTGGATACCAGACTACTGCCAGCTTGAAATCAAATATCTCAGCCAGCAGAAAATGCCATAAAGCAGTGATGCTTCAACCTGGGAGCTGGGGCTGTACCCAATATGTCAGATATCAGCACTTCTTTGACACATTGCAGATGCTTGCCAAGCATGTTCAGAACATGAAAATTACACACATGCCCCCACACGCTATCCCTAGATCGGTATCCATGCTTAATTAATGTACTTTAAAAAGCATTCATATATGAACAAACCTGTACAACATAATTTCCATATTGGTCTTGTGCCAACATGCAAACAGACTGCAAAATCTCATCCATCATTATACGCTGGGTTTTGGTGTCATGGCAGTGCTCCAGCACTCTCTGTCACATAAAATTCATAACTATTTATAATAACAGTTGGACCTCTAAAATATATTCACAATAGACAAGCATACAAAGACATTCATAGCAAGTAAAAACAGAGTTTACATACCTGTATCACACGGCACCCATATGGATGAGTGGACAGCGTCACAACTTGATCATAAAATGTAGAAACAATAAACTGTATGGCATCTTCAGGTACACATTCAATACACTTCTGAATGACATGGTTTCCATTCTGATCACGTACACATCGCAAGATATGACCATTAAGCTCTGTGACCATTTTAGTCTGCTGGTCCAGTTCAACCACTTCTATAGCCTTGTTATTAAGATCATAGTGCATCGAACCCAAGAAGTTAGGTTTTAAGCAAAGTCAGACACGTCATTCTATATTTAATCAAACATCAGTGCACAAGTAATAGAAAAAAAAAAGGGCTTCAGTAAGATAAGAAGAAAAGTGATTTGGTCATGTCTTCAACTTAGCTTATGGCAAATACTAAACAGACAGAATTATGCAAGCACAAGGCATCACTGCAGATTATAGAAGTGATGTGAAAGAAGATAACCTATCTACAGAATATTTAAGATGCCTTCAGAAATAGTACAGGTTCCATAAGCAAGGTAATTGAAGTGTACCTTTTGGATAACACGACAGCCATACATTTGAAGGCTAAGGGTCAGCACATGGCCAGTTAGCTGATCAGCCAGTTCTCTTATTTGGGATGCAGATCCATGCTCAAAAAACTGAAGACAGACAGGAAAAATTCTATTCGTAACTCATTTTTTTCCTTCTTAGATGTAGGTGAGGGAGTGTGATGGGACTTCAGCACATGATAAGCATAAAAGGACATGGTAGTAACAAAGGCATGTCAAGCACAGCATAAGAGAAAATACCTTCTGAATCACATAATTACCAAAAACATCAGTCATTAGTGAAAGGGCTTGGGGCATAATTTCATCAAAAACCATGTTATTCTCTTCTGCCGTGGCAGTCTCAAGCTTCTGTTGAATGAATCGGCTCCCATACTGATCAGCGCTGTGCATTGAAGTTCGGAAAATAAATAAGTAAATTCCGGAGGCCTAAACTACGAAGATAGAAAAGTTCAATCAGGTTGCAATATATACCTGAACTCAACAACATGACCAGCAATTTCTGACAGTTCAAAACATTTAGTTTTATTGCTTTTGAACTCATCCAGTAAAGAGGAAGGAAAACTTTCATCCAGGTTACTACCAGCTTCTGAATGCCATGATCCCATGACACCCCCAGACAGATTCCTCATCCCAGGAGAAAAACGCATATTCCGTTCACTGTGCCTCACAGGACCACCAGATCCAGCAAGCAAATTTGGAAGAACGGGCCCCCCTAATGGGCTTCCAGAATAGGACATGCCAAGACCAAATCCTGTGTTTCCATAGTAATTATGGTTCAAGCTACCAGATTTGCCAAGGTATGGAACACCATACTGTGAATTTTGAGAGGACAGCAATGTCTCTAATTGAAGCTTTTGGAGGAGATCATATGCATTACCAACATACTCCCTGTCCAGCATGGGTTCATTGAGAGCTGCAAGCTGGGCAGTTGCAAGCTGGGCAGCTGCATACTCATCTGATCTCAAGTACTGAAGATATAATGGGTCCACAAGAGGCACACCTGCAGTTTGATTCCCAAATCTACTAAGATTTTGCAATTCTGCTGCTGAAGCCATTAAGTTCGGCCCTATTGCACCTAGTGCTTGAGAATCCAACCCACTTCCAGCCATTGCAGCAGCAGCAGCATTTCCAAACAAAGGTGGCAGACTCCCATTCGCAAGAGCACTTCCTATCATGGACGGCGATGAAGGATTCACAGGATACCCACTGAAGCCATAGTTAGCATATGGGGAATTCATGTTATCTGCATTCTGGTGATTAGAAGGAGAGCCTCCTCGACCACTCAGAGTCAGAGTTGAGGGTAATTTAAGGTTTGAGCTAGCAGATGACTTGTTTAAATATGATTGTTGCTTGACATAGTTTTGATCACCTTGCAAATTGAACAGGTTATGGCGATCATCAATTTCATGTTGGCTTCGTGACTGTGAGTGGTTCTCTTCATCAACTAAACCATTTGTTGACATCTTCAACCCAGACAATGCAGCTACGAGCTCAGAATCATTGAAGCTTGTTGAGATGCCATTAAATGAGTGTGAACCACTCACATCTCTTTTATCCATGGAATTGGTCCTACCTCCTCCAATGGGTGGAATGCGAGGGCTAGGAGCCCTCGCTACAAGCTGAGGGTCAGGTGTGGTGCTTCGAGACAAGGTGGCACCTAAAGCAGAAGCGTAGGTATGAGAAGCTGATGCACCAATGTTTTGAACTGCAGACATGCCCTGTTTGTTTGAACTGGAGCGTAGAGCATCAAGGGATGCCAAATCACCATGCAGCTGACTAAACTGAGCTTCAGAAGTTTCCATATCATCATCGAATGCATTGCGGCTAGCAGGACGTGAAGGGTGCCTTGAGATCGGGTTTGCATGACCCATATCATTCTGTATTGCAAAATTAAACAATTAATCTATCATCAAAAATGCAAGTGAAAGACAAGATATTCAGTAAAATTTTGAGCGAATACAATAAATCAAGAATAACAGGAATGGAAAAGGGAGAAGCTCTTCCAAAAAGAGATTAGTTTGCTTAAAATGAGTCAATCGCCAAAAACCATCATCTGCAGATTGCATCAAATATCTGAACAAATCAAAAAAATCAGGGAAGAATCTGGTGGTCGACTATAGATATTTTGTAACAATGAAGCCTTCTGTTTCGTTAGGCTTGCCATAGAAATCATGTATGCTTGAACATACAATAACAAATGCTTGCATAAACACATTTGTGCATGATTCATGCAACATCCATAGGGGCTACAAAAGAGAATAGTGAACACGTCTGATCTAGATACATATATTTTCAGCACTACAAGTGATCTCAAAGCAAACAATTAGAAATATAAAACAAATAAAAGAAGCACAAGGATCAAATAACAGGTTCTCATTCTCAGATCAACATCAAACTAGATTACCCTAACTTTCCCTTTCTGGAAATAGACAAGTTATCATGGGGAGAGAGACCTCTGTCCCTCTCCAGTGCCGCAACTCACTTCTCAACACATCGGAAGATTGCCATTAAAAAAACAATATCAGTAGCAGCACAACATGTTCTTCTTTCCAAAGATAATGACAGGCGCATCTTTTAAAAAGCAATATGTAGTTGTCAAAGAAACAAAGCAAGAGGAGCCAAGCTGGGAAGAGCCACAGCTGCCATTGAGGAGAAACAAATGAGCATTAAAAAACAGAAAATTAGATGAATTAACTCTTACAAAAAAAAAAATGATACTTGGCCGAGGTGGTAAAAGAGGATTAAGCATAAAAAATTCGCAATACCTTATAAAAAAATATTGGATTTAACAAAACGGAATGAAGAATAGAGATCCATGTATTTGAATCCAACTAGCTTGGGAATAAGACTTCAGAGTTGAATTGTTCTAGTCTTGCAATAAATTCTCACAAAGAAAATAACATACAAACTGGAAATTAAAAATATGAAGAACGCAGTATACCAGTGAGCCGCATACAAATATGCATAAACACCTACAAAGATTGGTATTGTATAATCATGTCAACTAGTTATAAGAAGAATTGGAGTTTTCATATCATCAATAGTTATACAGATACAATAAAAAGAGACAAAAAAGCATAAAGTGGTTAGATTAGCAAACAAGAATTTTGAATTGCTCTAATGAGTTGACTTTAGGCAACTAAGATCGACATAAAAAGAATGATGGCGTCAAAAATATTGCACCCAATACAGCATAACATCTTTATCAGATAATGGAAAAGTACAATACCAACAATCAATCTTCCAAATACCAACACAAACCGAAACAAAAAAAAACAAAAGTTTTCAGGCTTTACCTGAATGATCTCTGCAATGCTCTTTTGCCTACTTCCCAGCCCCAATCCCGGCAACCCAATAAGCCCATCTCCTCCCCACTCCACTCCATTCTCATTCCCATTCTCCTCCATTCCTCCTCCAAACCCTGGCTGCACTGCAAAAAGTGACCTATGCCCTTCATTTTCGCCGCCTCTACTTCCCCTCCTTCTATCCCCAACCACAGAATTAGAACCACCGCCACTTCCATGTAATCTCTGTGCAAATCTCCAATCCTCCTTTGACAATGATGGAGGAGGCAATCTTGGATTCAAGTTCACATTCGAATAATAATAATTAACATAAGCTGGGTCAGACCTTAGGACCTCTTCACTCGAAAAACCACCTCTATTGCTATTTTTGATACCAGGAATCCCTGTACCATCAAATAAGCCTCCAATAGAACTTAAAGAACCTTCTACTGTAGGCGGGGCTGAACCACTTCGATAAATATTGAGTTCTTTCTCTATTTCACTTGTTGCCTCTTGTTGCAACCTTTGCTCTCTAATTAGCTTGCTCAAATCCTCGTTTTTCAGCATTGATCGCTTTGAGATATCAGGCAAAACCTTTGAATATGTGTCAGTGATCATTAGGTACAAGTGTAAGGATTAAAACTTGGAATTCAATTTTAGCTAAAAAGTGATAAAAGAAAACTGAGTTTTGTTGGTAAGGCTCAGATAAGTAGGTTTTGTTGATCAAAACCAAGAACCCATGTGACCTCAAAATTAAAACTTACAGAAAAAGATAAACGAAAACCCAAGTTTTGATTTCGTGTTAGAGTGTGGATTTGAGGTAAAGATTGGAACTTTTGGTTATAAATACCGCGATCAGAGTGAGAGTGGCAGGTGGTCAATGAAGAAGGTGGCTTCAGCCATGTCTCTTTTTCTTTTTTTAGAGAGAGAGGGAGAGAGTAGAGTGAAGTGAAGAAAAGGGTGGGTGATAAGCACTAACGGTGGACAGATCTAAGCCATTGGATTTGTCAATTAAAGGCAAGGATGGATTCTTCCAAGATTTGTTCTTACAATGAGAGTCTTTAGGGTTTTATTTCAGATGGTTTTATGCCCGATTATTACTGATTTTTGTTTTTTCTTTTTATATTTCTGACCGGTATCAGTTTGTTTGGTAATAACAACAATAAAAGTCACGTTTGTTTTCTAATGTTGATTTGGTCGTACTGGGCTCCTAACCCTTTTTTCCCCTCCCTATCTTAGGTGTTAAAGGCCCCCCCCAGCTATCTATCTGTTCGAATTAGCAAAACATGGTGTGGGATTAGTTTAACGGTTCAGATGAACAATGACCCGGTTTATATTTTTTTTAGTCGTTTTATAACATTTTTATCTCTTAACTCGGGTGGTTATCACATGTATCTCAATCAAGGTTGCGGATTTGAAACACACCGGGTTTTATATGATAATTTTTTATGAGTTTGTTTTGGTATTTTAAAAGTATTTTTAAAATAAAATAAAATTTTTTTATCTTTTTATTTGTTTCAAATTAATTTTTTTATGTTTTTAGATTGTTTTAATGTGCTGATATCATAAATAAATGATTTTAAAAAAAATATTATTTTGATATATTTTCAAGTGAAAAACACTTTGAAAAAACAATCGCTACCACACTTATAAATACCCCAACATCCACCGTATTTGCCACTTGGGCTCACGCATCTCGACTTTTTTTTTATTGGTTTTTTTGGTTTTTTTTTATATATTTTTTAATTTTTTAATTTTATCATTTTATATTGTGTTTTTATTGAATTGTATTTTTCAGTATTGAGTTTATTCTAAATTAATTTTAATATCTTTTATCATATAATAAAATAAAAATAATTCAACCCGATAGAGTTCATAACCTAAATTGCAGGTTTGACATGTTGATCTGAGTAAACCTAACTTTTTTTTCCTTTGAGTTTTTCTCTGGATTTGCCACGTTGATAATATCACATTGGAATAATTTTTACATAATGTAATTTAAAATTTAAATTTTCCCGGAGTTTTAAAATTTAAATCAGTGTACGGAATTTAAAGATATTGTTGAATTTTTTATACAATCCATAAATTATTTTTTTTAAGTTTACAAGAATTCTTGTCTAGCCCACGGGCGTGGAAAATAACAGTCGTTTCCTACATGGCATTACCAAAATTGAAAAAAAAAATCTCCTGATTATGCTCTACAAATAATGCATGATTTCATTGTTTTGAACTTTTGCCTGTTCTCAGAATTATCAATGTCTCCGTTTTTCTTTAATTCTCAGAGAGGCAAATGTTCACACACAAAACTTTATTTTCGTGCGCTTTTCGTGGATGAATGAAACAAATATTTTTGGGTGTAAAATAACTAAATTAGTGTCTGAAAACTAGCGGGTAATGTTTGATTATGTAGTAATAGCTAGAGGAGAGCAAAATAATATATATAGTATTATGATAATATTTATTTTTTAAAATATTATTTGTTTTTAAATATATTAAAATAATATTTTTTAATTTTATAGAATTTATTTTTTATACAAGTACACCAAGATGATTTAAAAAATAATTTAAAACAAAAAAATATTTTTTTTCCGAAACACGGCCAGCCATGTAGCAAACGGAATCTCAAGTGTAGCTAAAAACAATATACTTTGGTTGATAATCCCATGTTGGTGTACAGACCTTTAATCAATTGATGGAAGAAATAATATAGAACGAGGGCGAAGCACTCTGGTTTTACAAAGTGTATTGTTTTCATGTGAGTTTTTTATTTTTACCAATAATATTTTTTAAAAAATATTTGTTATTTAAAAAAAATTAAAAAAATTATTTTAAATTTTTAAAAATAATATATCAAAATTATTTATCAATTTAATATTTTTTTCATGTGGCTTTTTTTAACCTCAAACTCTGATATATATATAATAATATATATAGTATTATGAAAAGAAAATGGTCGATAATAATAGAATGATTGAGGAATGACATCTGTAATAAAAACTTGATTTAAGACGTGGAGGTATTGGGCTCAAGCCCACTATCTTGATGGCTTATCCAACTAATTCTTGCGAGTCACCGAATCTTTTTCTACAAAATAAGGACAGGATGGACTTTTGCGTGATTTGACCCAAAAAAATCCAGAATTGTCAAACTAGAAATAGTTGTGGGGACCCAGGGACACTAGATATCAAATAAATAAATAAAATTGTATTTTTAAAGCAATTTCAAAACACCATGCTACTAGCTCAGGTCAGGTCACCATCGTCTATAATTGTAACATATACTAAAATTATTCAATGAAAGTGTTTTTACTGTGTAAATTCACAGTAAAACATTGAGTTTTTTTTTAATGCCTTTCATGTTTTTTTTTTAACTTCTTTCTTTGTTTTTTTTTTAATAAAATTTTTTTGTTTAATTTAATTTGTTAATGTTAAATTATTTTTATTTAATTATCAAACTTTCATGACACGAATCTTGAATTTAACGGGTTAACCTGGTTTGACGAGTTAACCCGGAGTTTTTTTTTTTTGCTTTTTTTCTTTTTAATTATTTTTTTTCGTTTAGTTTAGTTTGTTAATGTTAAATTTCTTTTTATTTTGTTATCAGGCTTTAATGATATATATCTCGGTTTTTACGGGTTAACCTGATTTCACGGATTAACCAAGTTAATTCTAGGTTAACCCGTCAATTTTTTTTTCTATTTAGTTATCAAACTTTCATGACGCGAATCCCGGGTTTGACGGGTTAACCTGGTTTGAAGGATTAACCCAATTAATTCAGATTTTTTTCTTTTTCTTCATTAGTTTTTTTCGTCATGTTAGTTTTTATTCATTAGTTTTTCTCTTTTTAATTAATATATTTAATTATCACACTTTTATGACACGACCTTACAGCTAGACTCACATTCAAGGCTTTTGGATCTGGTGTTGCAG
>Ga0307508_10005641_pt1 | contig 11862 bp, 7 predicted proteins | sample 9_EM_MG_FD_203089 | JGI IMG/M metagenome (GOLD analysis project Ga0307508, IMG submission 203089) | Populus trichocarpa ectomycorrhiza microbial communities from riparian zone in the Pacific Northwest, United States - 9_EM | ecosystem: Host-associated > Plants > Roots > Unclassified | place...
TACCTGTACCGGCTCATCGACATCGACGCGCTCGGTGTGCCTCCGCAGGCGGTGGGCGACCTGGTGCGGGCCGCCCGGGACCTCGGCTTCGACGGGCTGAACATCACGCACCCGTGCAAGCAGCTGGTCATCGAGCACCTGGACGCGCTCGCGCCGCAGGCCGAGGCACTCGGCGCGGTCAACACCGTCGTCTTCGAGGACGGTCGCGCGGTCGGCCACAACACGGACGTCACCGGTTTCGCCGCCTCGTTCGCACGCGGTCTGCCCGACGCGCCGCTGGAGCGGGTCGTGCAGCTGGGCGCCGGCGGCGCGGGCGCGGCCGTCGCGCACGCCACGCTCACCCTCGGCGCCGGGCGGGTCACCGTTGTCGACGCGCTGGCCGACCGGGCCGCGGAGTTGGCCGCGGCGCTGAACCGGCACTTCGGGGTGGGGCGGGCGGCTGCGGCCACGCCGGACCAGCTGGGCCGGCTGCTCACCGCCGCCGACGGCATCGTGCATGCCACGCCGACCGGCATGGCTGCCCACCCGGGCCTGCCGTTTCCTGCGGAGCTCCTCCATCCCGGGCTGTGGGTCGCGGAGGTCGTCTACCGGCCTCTGGAGACCGAACTGCTGCGCACCGCCCGTGCGTTGGGCTGCGCCGCTTTGGACGGGGGTGGGATGGCGGTGTTCCAGGCCGCGGATGCGTTCCGGCTGTTCACCGGGCGTGAGCCGGACAGCGTGCGCATGCTGGCCGACATCGCGGAGGTGGACGGGGTTGTCGAGAGCTCGGTGGGCTGGACGGGCTAGACGGGATTTTGGCTGCGGGCCGTCCGTGGCTGGTCGCGCAGTTCCCCGCGCCCCTGACGGGGCGTGTAGTAAGGCAGGTTGAAGGAGCAGGTTCATGCGTACGTCCATTGCCAGCGTCTCCCTGAGCGGCTCGCTCACCGAGAAGCTCACGGCTGCGTCCCGGGCCGGCTTCGACGGGGTCGAGATCTTCGAGAACGATCTGCTGGCGAGTCCGCTGACCCCCGAGGAGATCCGTGCCCGCTGCGCCGACCTCGGGCTCACCATCGACCTCTACCAGCCGATGCGGGACATCGAGGCCGTGCCGGAGGAGGAGTTCGCGCGCGGTCTGCGTCGGGCGCGGCACAAGTTCGAGCTGATGGGCAGGCTCGGTGCCGACACCGTACTGGTGTGTTCCAGCGTGAGCCCCCTGGCCGTGGACGACGACGCCCTTGCCGCCGAGCAGCTCGGCCAACTCGCCGACCTGGCACAGGACTTCGGCATCCGCATCGCCTACGAGGCGCTGGCCTGGGGCCGGCATGTCAGTACGTACGACCATGCCTGGAGCATCGTCGCGAGCGCGGACCACCCGGCGCTCGGTACCTGTCTGGACAGCTTCCACATCCTCTCCCGTGGGTCCGACCCGAAGGGCATTCAGGACATCCCCGGTGAGAAGATCTTCTTCCTCCAGCTCGCGGACGCACCGCTGCTCGCGATGGACGTCCTTCAGTGGAGCCGCCACTACCGCTGCTTCCCGGGCCAGGGCGGCTTCGACGTCGCCGGGCTCGTGCGGCACGTGCTCCGCACGGGATATGCCGGCCCGCTCTCCCTCGAGGTCTTCAACGACGTCTTCCGTCAGGCCGAGGCCGGCCCGACGGCGGTGGACGCGCACCGCTCCCTCCTGGTTCTCCAGGAGGCGGTGGGCCTGGCCGAGCTGCCCGCCCCCGTGGTCCCCACGGGCGTCGCCTTCGCCGAGCTGGTCACCCCCGACGCCGAGCCGGTCACGGACGTGCTGGGCGCCCTGGGCTTCGCCCGCACCGCCCGCCATCGCAGCAAGCCGGTCGACCTGTGGCAGCAGGGCGAGGCCCGCATCCTCATCAACACCGGACCGGCCGCCGGCCGCGACGGCACCGGCCTCGCCGCGATCGGCCTGGAGTCACCGGACCCGGCCGGCTCCGCCCGCCGCGCCGAGGCGCTGCTGGCACCCGTACTGCCGCGCCGCCGCGCGAGTGACGACGCCCCGCTGGACGCCGTGGCGGCCCCGGACGGCACGGAGCTGTTCTTCTGCGCCACGGAGCGGCCCGAACTGCCCAGCTGGCGGGCGGACTTCGAGGACGTCGAGCACGACCCGCGGGACCCGGGCGTGCAGCGCATCGACCACCTGGCCCTCGTCCAGCCCTGGCACCAGTTCGACGAGGCGACCCTCTTCCACCGCAGCGTCCTCGGTCTGGCCGCCCAGGAGAGCGTGGACGTCGCCGACCCGTACGGCCTGTTGCGCAGTCGTGCGGTGACCAGCGCCGACGGTGACGTCCGCATCGCCCTGTCCGTCGGCGCCGCGCCCGCCGACGACACGGTGCACGCCCAGCACATCGCCCTGGCGACGCACGACGTGGTGGCCGCGGCGCGGCGCTTCCGCGAGGCGGGCGGGCTGCTGCTGCCGATGCCCGCGAACTACTACGACGACCTGGCCGCCCGGTTCGCGTTCGCCGACGGCGAGCTGGAGACGTATCGCGAACTCGGCATCCTCTACGACCGTGACGCGTACGGGGAGTTCCGGCACTGCTACACGCGGACCGTCGGCCGCGTCTTCTTCGAACTCGTCCAGCGCGACGGGGAGTACAGGGGCTACGGCGCCCAGAACGCGCCCGTGCGGCTGGCCGCCCAGCACACCGCGCGCCGCCTCACTGGCGGCTGACGGTTCTGGTCACGCCGGTGACGACCGTCGTGGCCAGGATCCAGCCGGTGATGATCAGGGCGTAGGAGAGGTACTGGTACCAGCCGTCCGGCGCGAAGGCGTCCTCCTGGCCGAAGGAGATCACCGGGAGCAGGAGGTCGAGGGTGAAGAAGACCGGGTTGAAGTGCGGTGCTTCGGACGTCTTGAGCGCGGGCGGATGGTGCAGGCCGTACGCGATCGAGCCGGTCGCCAGCAGCGACAGCAGCCAGACGGCCGCGCGCAGGGGGCGGAAGCCGTAGCCGACGGTGGCGTCCTGGACGTAGCCCCAGAGACGGCCGTACCAGGCACGGGTGCTCCGCAGCCGGCGCTGCTTGGCGAGTTGGACGAGGCGGGCCGCGTGGTCGTCGCCGACCCGGCGGTAGGCGGCGGTCAGCTGTTCGTAGGCATGGGGGACATAGCCCTCGGCGTCGCGTTCCAGCATGGGGAGGCGGCGTTCGGCAGGCTCGTGCGGCGTGAGAGTGGTGTACACGAGGCTGCTGAGCTGGACCTCGTCCGGCACCACCTCCGGCTCCAGGAACAGGACATCCACCTGGGCACGGCGCAGGTTGAGCCGTCCTTCCAGGGGCGGGCTCCTGCGCAGCCAGAGTTCACCTATGGTGCAGCTGCTCGCCCGCACAGCCGCTTCGCCCGGGTTCGACAGGCGGGCGTGCGACAGGTCGAAGCGCCCCGCGACGCGTGCACCGCGCAGGCCGATCCAGCCGGCCGTCTCCACACGCCGCATCAGGAGGTCGCCCTCCACCACGAGCGTCTGTGCGTCGAGAACGGCGTTGCCGGGGTGGTGGAGCCGTGCGTCGTTGAGGTCGATCGAGCCGGCAACGGTGGCGCCGTCGAGCCGCACTTCGCCGTAGGTGCGCAGCCCCGGCGCACACAGGTCGTCCTCGATGGTCACGTGGTTGAGCCGCAGGACCGGACCGGCACCGGTCGCCGAGGCGAACTCCGCTCGTTCGAGGAACAGCACGCCGGAGATCCGCGACCCGCCCAGGTGCACGGACCCGCCGAACCGGCAGCGGGTCAGCCGGAGACTGCCGTTCACCCGGGCCCGCGCCACCAGCAGGCCGGGCAGTACGGAGTCCCGCAGGTTGAGGTAGGGCAGCTGGGCGCCGGAGAGGTCCGGGGTGTCGACGAAGTGGCAGTGACTCATGTGTACGACGCTGTCGACCGTGGCGTACCTCAGGTCCAGCGTGCCCTCGATCCGCGCCCCCTTGAGTTTGAGGGCCGCCACCTCTCCGGGCTCCCGGGGACCGTTGAGGAGCAGCGTCCGCAGCACGGAGGCCCGTACGGTCCGTTCGGGCCCCCAGCCGTCACCTTGCGCCGCATCCTCTTCGGCCACCTCGCGGAAGTCCACGGTCGTGCCCGTCGCAAACGCCCGCCACACCCGCTGCTCGGCCGGCGTCAGATCATTGATCTCCACAGAGCGGGACTCTAATCCCACAACTCCGCATGCCGCCGGTGCGTTTCGGTGAGCCCGTTCACGAAGAACCGCTCGTAGTACTCCCGTTCCACGTGGTGCGTCTGCAGCCAGATACCCGGCACGTGGATCGCGTCCGTGTGCGCGGGGAACCGGCGGTGCGTGCGGATGATGTACTCGCAGATGTCGCGGGCGCAGTCGATCACCCGCTCCTCGTACTCGCTCGCCTCCGCGAGATAGCGCTGCCCGTAGTCCTCCTTGTAGATACGGGTGAAGACGTCCTTGTCGGTGTAGATCCCGCCCGTGCCGAACTTGGCGCCGAGCACCGAATCGACCGCGTCCGACATCGACTTGTGCGCGGGCGGACAGGCGGCGGCGATGAGCGGCTCGCCCTCCCTCGACGTCAGTCCCACCGGGTGCGAGCGCAGGGTCGCGTACGCCGGCAGCGGCACGTGCCAGCGCCACACGTCCGCCAGGCGCCAGCGCGGGGTGACGAAGGTGAAGCCGAGCATCCGGCCGTAGGCGCGCGAGAACTTCGGGTCGCCCAGGGCGATCTGGGGATTGATCGACGCGTGGATCCAGGCACCGAGCCCCATCGCCTCCGCCGTCAGCATCAGGTTCTGCAGCAGCAGATCCGCCTCGATCTGCGTGCGCATCGGGCCGAGCGCGCCCAGCGGGAGCTTCAGGTCGCCGTTGAGGAAGCCGTTCCTGACCCACTTCTTCACCCCGGCGGGGCGATAGAAGTTGCGGTCGTCGACCAGGGTCGGGCGGGCTCCGTCCGGCTGCGTCAGCAGATACATCAACGCGTTGATGTACTGGTGCGACAGATCCACCACCGGGAAGAACACGGTCGTCCCGGCCACGTTGGACAGGAACCGGTTCGAGTCCAGGTACGCCGGGAAGTCCCGCTTGTTCTGCGGTACGTCGAGCCGGTGGTCCAGGACCCTCACCTTGGCCTGCCCGGCCCGCGCCACCAACGTCTCGGCGTCGAAGGGCTCTTGGGGCGCGGGCGGCAGCTTCCGCAGATAGTACGTACCCGTGTCGTTGATCATGAAGAAGTGGGTGCCCTGAGCGTTGTCCGGGCTGCCCGCGGTCCGCCCCGCCATGGTCAGGTTGGGCTTGGCCATGATGGGTTTGCCGTCGCGGGGGTCCTCGAAGGGGCGGTCCGGCATGGTGAGGCCCGTGCAGCCGGTGATCGCGATCAGCAGCGCCTCCTCCAGCTCCGACAGCGGCTGCTCGGAGTGCGTGGAGCGGTAGCTCATCGACCCGGCCGGCACCGACGCACCCCGGCTGACGCGGTGCGTACGGCGCTGCCAGACCGTCTCCAGGAGGGGCCTGGCGAGCAGGTCCGCCAGGCCCCGGTGTCCGTCAACCGTGGTCATTCACGCCCCCGTTGACGCCCTCGCTGCCGGTCGGCCGCACCGCCCGCCACGGCGCGAACGCGCTCGCCCCGCGCGGCAGCAGCGCCGCCAGCTCCGGGCAGTGCCGCAGGATGACGGAGTCCATGCCGCCCCGCTCCACCCAGTCGATGCCCAGCGGTGTGTACACCTCGGGCCGGTAGTCGACGTTGAGGAACCGGTCGGACTGCAGACGCCGGGTCGCCATCAGGATGAAAATTCGGAACGCCGTGTCGCTGAAGCCGAACCCGGTCGGCGGGTTCTCCCCGAACAGGCCCACCACCGTGTCGATCTCGTCGACCGAGCTGTAGACCTCCTTCAGCCGGGCCAGCGTCTCCGCGTTCTCCGTCAGCTCCTCGAAGGAGCGGATGCGCTGCTTGCGCAGGCCCTCGCGGAAGTCGTTGTAACGGGGCACGCCACGCCTACGGGTGCGGGCGAGGTCCACGACCGACAGGTCGATGATCTCCCCGTCCCGCTCGAAGTGCTGCAGCGAGCGCGGGTAGTTGTGCAGGGTGATCGCCCCCGGGTGGGCGATGCCGAAGGAGTACAGCGTGTTCGCCAGCCCCGTCTTGCGGATCTGCGACTCCGCGGCCCCGCCCTGGATGTCCAGGAAGCCCACCGTCTCCAGGCGCTGCCCGAAGTGATGCTCGCGCAGCTCGAAGTCGTCGGGGACCAACGGGTGCATGCGGTAGACGGTGACGAAGTCCTCCGTCAGCGAGTACGGCGCGGTGTGATGGTCCGGCAGCGTCTTCGGGATGCCCGTCAGCGAGTGCGCCTCGAACAGCCACAGGCCCAGCTGGTTGAGCCAGTTCCTCGGCGGGCCCTGCCAGTTGGTCTTCAGCCCGATGTCGATCGCCCGGGTGGCGAGGATGGCCGGCGTCCACTCCACGGTGTGGATCTTCGCGATCAGCGCGGAGACGACCAGCCGGGCCGTCTGGTAGATCCGCTCCTCGCTCAGCGACGGGTACTCGGCGCGCAGCGCGTCGCACACCGCGTTGTGCTCGCGGGCGAAGAGCGTGTGCATGGCGCTCAGGCCCATCCACCAGCTCTCGTTGAAACCGGTGAGGGGGATGCTCCCGTTGCTGCCGCCGGGCAAGTGGCCGTCCTCCAGGCGGAGTCCGGCGCGTCCGTCGGCCTCGCGCAGGAAACGGGCGGTCCGCTCGTCCTCGCCGTACACCTCCGAGCCGTCCCACCAGTGGGAGGCGACGTTGCCGAACAGGATCGGCGGGCGGCCCGGCACCTCGATGCCCTCGTTCTCCGCGAACCGCATCACGTTCTCGCCGGGACCGCCGGGCGTGTTGTGCCAGGGCCCGCTGCCGGGCGGCAGCGGCACCTCGACGCTGCGCTCGCCGGGCTTGAAGCGGCGGTGGTTGACCCAGTCGTGCACCTGGAACTGGATCCAGGCGGCGGCCAGCACATTGAGCGAGGTCGCGGGCACGAAGCTTTCCCGGTACAGGAGTTGGCGGCTGACCGTGACCGGGTTCGGGGTGTCGAAGAGGTCGGGGCGGTAGTCCGGCTTCAGGTTGCGCCCGAAGGCGGCCCCCACCGCGCCCATCTTCGGTGCCGACAGGTCGTTGAACGACCCGTCGTAGGACCGCTCGCCGCGCAGCTGCTCCGGTATCGGCGCCGGCACCCGCTGGGCCTTCGGCGGTGCCTCGCGCTGTTCGGTGTCGATCAGGTTGCGGCGGCGCAGCACCTTCCGCAGGATCACCAGGTTCAGCAGGCTCAGCTGCAACGGCAGCCGGTGCCAGGGGACATACCGGTTCAGCAGGGCGAAGGCCGCTTCCAGCGGGCGGCCCAGGATGCGGTTGCGCAGGGGCTCCTCGGTGACGAACCTCAGCCCCAGCCGATGCGCGCTCGCCGCCTGGTACGCGGCCTTCCGCGCCCGGTTGATATTGCCGAGCGGCCGGAACTCGTCCGTCGTGTACCAGGGGTTGAAGGCCAGGTCCTCGATCCGGCCCGCGGCCGCGCGGGCGTCGGCGGTGTCCAGGTCCTGAGCGGGAAGGGTGAGCCGGGCCACCGCGATCGCGGGCGACACCCCGTCCCGCCACTCCACCGAGGAGTCCTCGACCGGGGTGCGCCGCTCGTCGACGAACCGCTGTACGCACAGGTCGTAGCTGACGTCGCCCTGTGTCAGCCGGCGCGCGAACTCCCGGTGCAGGGCGTCCGCGTCCCGGCGGTCCTGAGCGGGCGCGGACGGGGTGCCGGGCGCGGGCCGGAACAGGAACCGCACCGGTCCCGCCTCGCCCCACAGCATCGCGCCGCGGCTCCAGAACGTCTCGTTGGCAAAGGAGTTGACGGTGTGCCGGCCGGCGGCCTGGACATTGCGGCGCATGCGGTTCGCGGTGCCGAGCCCCACGGCCAGCGGAAGCTTCACCAGCAGCCCGAACGCCTTCTGCACGGGGCTGCGGGCGCCCGCCATCGCCTTGGCGAAGGCCACGAACTCCCGTGCGTTGCGGGCGTGCGAGACCGGATAGCTGGTCGCCAGCAGGTCGTGGCTCTCCTCCTCCGACACCTGCACCCGCACGGCCGCCCCGCGCAGGTCGGGCGAGCCGTCGCCCTGCCGGACCCCGCTCGCGTTGGACAGCCGCACCAGCGCCGGATACTCGGCGCCCGGCTGGGCGAACCCCACCCGCAGCACGGCGGGAAGATCGTCGTGGAAGCGCAGCCGCGCGTTCTCCACGGCCACCGGCGCCTTGGCATGGAAGGTCCGGGCGATTCCACCGCCCCCGGCCCGCCGGTTCTTGACCTGCACCTTCATCAACTCGGCGGCCAGCTGCTCGAACACCAGCCGTTCCGCCTCGGGACTGCCGCCTTCGTACCGCTCGTACTGCGGTTCTTGCTGCCCGGTCTCGGCCATGGGTCGTTTCCTCACGTACGGATACGTACGGGACAGGCCGTGCACGCTACCTTCGGCCCCCGGCGCTCACAGCGATGGTTCGCGCCGATCTGCGCCATCTTGCGCCCCATGCGAACAATTGCACACCGGGCGGCATTTGGGCCGGTCAACCGGGACGGTGAGGGGGTCGTCACCTCCCGTGCGCGCCCCGTGGGCGCCTCCGCACCCCACAAACCCCACCCGGGCACCCCCGTGATGGCCGGGGAACGACTGCTTCTCGGTTGACGGTTCAAGGCCGCGGTGGTGTGCTCACCACCCGCAGACACCCCGGGGGAGGTCCCTCATGCGGGACACATACGTCAAAGGGCCCAGCTACACCGCGCTGCGCCCGTGCAAACCGGCGACCGATCCGAGCAGCTTCCCGGTCTACCCCGACCTGGTCGAGCGGCTCGTCGAGGACAAGCACCAGCCCGACCCGGACGGAGTCGTCCCGCATGTCCTGGCGACCTGTGCGGCCTACTCGTACGCCGGATTCGAGCAGCGCAGCGACCCCGAGACCCTCTCCATGATCATGACGCGGCTCGGCCTGGAGGAGAACGACTGCCGGGTGTTCGAGCAGCGGGTGGACGCCATGTACATCGCGTCCGCCGCCTATCTGATCCAGGACCGGGACCGCAGGATCGCGATCCTCTGCTACCGCGGCACCCCGCCCGAGGACATCATCAGCATCCTCACCGACGCCGACGTACGGCCGGAGATGCTCGCCGTCGAACTGGCGGGCCGGAAGTACGAGGTCCACGCCGGCTTCTACCGCAACGTCCGCGCCACCCGCCACCTGATCATCGAGGCCCTGGAACGGGCCGTGCGCGGTGAGTCCCTCGACCCCGGGGAGCAGGGCACCCGCGGCGGCGGCCTGGAGGCCCTCTACATCACCGGGCACAGCCTCGGCGCCGCCATGGCCGCGATCATGGCGGTCACCCTCGTCCACGAGCCGCGCTACCGACACATCGCCGAGCGGCTCAAGGGCATCTACACCTTCGGCCAGCCCATGATCGGCGGCCCCGACCTGGCCCGCGCCTGCCAGGAGACGCCCGGCCCGCACGACACGTACGTCCTGCGCGACCGGCTGCTCCGCTACATCTTCGACCGGGACATCATGCCCGCCCTGCCGCCCCGGCCGGTGGGCCCGTACGCCCAGTTCGGCCGCGAGTTCCACTACCGCAGGCGGCACGGCACGGTCGACGCGGCGCTCACCTTCGCCGCCGACTCGGCGATCGAGGGCCTGACCCTGCCGAGCGACGTCCTGCGCACGGCTGTCGACCGGGACTGGGGAGGGCTGCTGGTCCGCGTCACCGAAGGCGTACGGCGGTCCGTACGGCCCCTGCTGCGTCCCGGCGGCGACGGCTGGACGGAGATCACGGAACCGGGCCTGCACTACCCGCAGATGGACAGCCTGGCGGGTCTTGCCGTGGTGGCGCCGCTGGCGTTCCTCGCGACCCGCCTGGCGCTGACCCGCACCATCCCGTTCAAGTACTCCTTCGACGACCACGGCCCGGGCCACTACGTCAACGCGCTTGCTCCACCAGGAGTGTTGAGCGAGTTCGGCGACGTGCTGTAGCCCGGGCCGGTTTCGGTCCCGAAGGTTCTACGGTCGGCTGTTCCACTCGGCGATCACCGGGCGGTCGTGCTCGGTCGACAGGCGGCTGACGGTGCCCGTCGCGAGCTGGAAGAGCCGGCCCTCCGCAGCGGCGAGACCCAGCCGGCGGGCCGTCAGCACGCGGAGGAAATGGGCGTGGGCCACGAGGATCACGTCGCCGTCGGGAAGCGCCGCGTCCACCCGGGACAGCACCCGGTCGGCGCGTTGCCCGATCTGCTCGGGCGACTCGCCGGGGTGCCCGTCCGGGCCGGGCGGCACCCCGTCGGTCCACAGGTCCCAGTCGGGGCGGGTGCGGTGGATCTCGACGGTGGTGATGCCCTCGTAGGCGCCGTAGTCCCACTCGTGCAGGCCGGGCTCGACGGACGTCCCGGTGATGCCCGCGAGTTCGGCGGTGCGTATCGCCCGCCCGAGCGGGCTGGTCAGTGCGAGTGCGTAGGTCCGCTGCGAGAGGAGTGGAGCGAGGGACTTGGCCTGCTCCTCACCGTGCTGGGTGAGGGGCAGGTCGGTCCAGCTGGTGTGCTGTCCCGACACGCTCCACTCCGTCTCGCCGTGGCGGACCAGGAGAAGGTCCCCCACGGCGCACTACTCCTTCGACTCGACGGCGTGGCCGCCGAACTGGTTGCGCAGCGCCGCGATCATCTTCATCTGCGGCGAGTCGTCCTGGCGGGAGGCGAACCGCGCGAAGAGCGAGGCGGTGATCGTCGGCAGCGGCACGGCGTTGTCGATGCCCGCCTCCACGGTCCAGCGGCCCTCGCCGGAGTCCTGCGCGAAGCCCTTGAGCTTGTCCAGGTGCTCGTCGCCGTCCAGGGCGTTGACCGCGAGGTCCAGCAGCCAGGAGCGGATGACGGTGCCGTCCTGCCAGGAACGGAAGACCTCGCGGACGTTGTCCACGGAGTCGACCTTCTCCAGGAGTTCCCAGCCCTCGGCGTAGGCCTGCATCATGGCGTACTCGATGCCGTTGTGGACCATCTTGGAGAAGTGCCCGGCGCCGACCTTGCCCGCGTGGACATAGCCGTAGGGGCCCTCGGGCTTGAGCGCCTCGAAGATCGGCTGGAGCCGCTCGACGTGCTCCTTGTCGCCGCCGACCATCAGCGCGTAGCCGTTCTGCAGGCCCCACACGCCGCCGGAGACACCGGCGTCGACGAAGCCGATGCCCTTGGCGCCCAGCTCCGCGGCGTGCTTCTCGTCGTCCGTCCAGCGGGAGTTGCCGCCGTCGACGACGGTGTCGCCGGGGGACAGGAGCCCGCCCAGCTCGTCGACGACCGACTGGGTCGCGGCGCCGGCCGGGACCATCACCCAGATCACGCGCGGGGCTTCGAGCTTGTCGACCAGCTCGGGCAGTCCGGTCACGTCGGACAGGTCGGGGTTGCGGTCGTAGCCGACGACGGTGTGGCCGGCGCGGCGGATCCGCTCGCGCATGTTGCCGCCCATCTTGCCGAGACCAATCAGGCCGAGCTGCATATCAGTTCACTTCCTTGAGCTCGCGGTACGCGGCCACGAGTGCGGTGGTGGAGGGGTCGAGACCGGGCACGTCCGCGCCTTCGGTCAGGGCGGGTTCGACGCGCCTGGCGAGGACCTTGCCGAGCTCGACGCCCCACTGGTCGAAGGAGTCGATGTTCCAGACGGCGCCCTGGACGAACACCTTGTGCTCGTAGAGGGCGATCAGCTGGCCGAGGACGGAGGGGGTGAGTTCCCTGGCCAGGATCGTGGTGGTCGGATGGTTGCCCAGGAAGGTGCGGTGCGGCACCTGCGCCTCGGGGACCCCCTCCGCGCGCACCTCGTCGGCGGTCTTGCCGAAGGCCAGCGCCTGCCCCTGCGCGAACAGGTTGGCCATCAACAGGTCGT
>Ga0307508_10005642_pt1 | contig 11861 bp, 10 predicted proteins | sample 9_EM_MG_FD_203089 | JGI IMG/M metagenome (GOLD analysis project Ga0307508, IMG submission 203089) | Populus trichocarpa ectomycorrhiza microbial communities from riparian zone in the Pacific Northwest, United States - 9_EM | ecosystem: Host-associated > Plants > Roots > Unclassified | place...
CGTCCGGTTCTCAAACGATCCGCCGTACTCGTCGGTGCGGTGGTTGCTGTACGGCGAGAGGAACTCGCCGATCAGATAGCCATGGGCGCCGTGGATCTCGGCGACCTCGAAGCCCGCCGCCAGCGCGCGCCGCGCCGCGTCCGCGAACTGATCCACGATCTCGTCGATCCGCTCGGTGGTCAGTTCCTCCGGGACCGGGTGGCCGGTGTCGAACGGCACCGGGCTGGGTCCGAGCACCGGCCGCCAGCCCTGCTCCCCGGCCCCGAGCGGCCCGCCGCCCCGCCACGGCCGGTCGGTCGAGGCCTTGCGCCCGGCGTGGCCGAGCTGGATGCCGGGCGTCGTGCCGCGCGCCTTGAGGAACGCGGTGATCGGGCGGAACGCCTCGACCTGGGTGTCGTTCCAGATGCCCAGGTCCGCCGGGCTGATCCGGCCCTCGGGGCTCACCGCGGTCGCCTCGACGAGGATCAGCCCGGTGCCGCCGGTGGCGCGCGAGGTGTAGTGGGAGAAGTGCCAGGGGCCGGGCGCCCCCGCGTCCGGCCCGGAGGCCTCGGCGGAGTACTGGCACATCGGCGCCATCCAGATCCGGTTCGGGATGGTCAGCGACCGCAGGGAAAGGGGCGTGAAGAGGGTGCTCACGGCAGGCTCCGTATCAGGTTTCCACCAGGGATACCTAGTACGATAGGTGTCGTAGTACGGTGGATGTCAAACTACGAGAAGCTTCGTACAATGGTGGGTCCGGAACGACGCGACGAGGAGCAGCAGTCGTGCAGACGCAGACCACACCTCAGGCGCAGGCGCCGGGCCGTTCGCTGGAGCATCCGCGGCGCGAGGACATCCGGCTGGAGGACGTGCTGCACGCGCTGTCCGACCCCATGCGGCTGCGGGTCGTGCGCACCCTGGCCGAGGAGAGCTGCGACCTGTCCTGTTCGGTCTTCGACCTGCCCGTGAGCAAATCGACCACGACCCACCACTTCCGCGTGCTGCGCGAATGCGGCGTGATCAACCAGATCTACCGGGGCACCGCCAAGATGAACGCCCTGCGCCGCGCGGACCTCGACGCGCTGTTCCCCGGACTGCTCGACAGCGTCCTGGCCGCCGCCGCCCGCCAGGACGACCGGGCGGACGGCTGAGGCGGACACCCCTGGGCCCGCGCCGGTTCAGCCCTTCCCGCGTGCAGCGCCCAGCAGTTCCGTCCACTCCGGGATCTTCACCCTCGTACGGCCCAGCGCCTCCCCGAGCGTCGCCTCCGCCGCCTCGATCCGCAGCCAGCCGGTCCACTCGACCGGCTCCACACCCGTCGCGCGCAGCGCGGCGCGAGGGTCCTCGGCCACCGGCCGCGCCGCCAGGACGTCCGCGTCGGCCAGCAGCGAGGCGATCGTCTCCTTGGCGCACGGACGGTTGGTGCCGATCACCCCGGTCGGCCCGCGCTTGATCCACCCCGCCACGTACTCGCCGGGCGCGGGCACCCCGTCGCGCAGCACCCGCCCCGCCGCGTTCGGCACGGTGCCCCGCCGCTCGTCGAACGGCAGCCCCGGCAGCGGCACGCCCCGGTAGCCCACCGACCGCAGCACCAGCTGCGCCGGGATGTCCTCGAAGACGCCTGTGCCCGCCACCCCGCCCCGCCCGTCCGGCGCGGTCCGCTCGAACCGTACGGCGCGCACCGCGCCCTCGCCGAGCAGCGCCGCGGGCCGCAGGAAGAAGCGGAGATGGATACGGCGCGGACGGCCCATGGGCGCGCGCCGCGCCCAGTCGCGCAGCACCTCGACGTTGCGCCGGTTGGCCGCGGGCAGCTCCGAGGGGTCGCCGTACGCCGGGTCCAGCGCCAGCTCCTCGGGCGCCACGAGCACATCGGCACCGGTCAGCGAACCCAGCTCGCGCAGCTCCTTGGTGGTGAACTTCGCCTGCGACGGGCCGCGACGGCCGACCACATGGACATCGGCGACCCGGCTGTCGGCGAGCGCGCCCAGGGCCAGGTGGGGGACGTCGGTGGGCCGCAGCTCCTCCGCCCCGCGGGCCAGGATGCGCGCCACGTCCACCGCGACATTGCCGACCCCGACGACGACGGCGGAGCGCGCGCCGAGCGCGAAGGCGTCGCCGGGGGCGTCCGGATGGGCGCTGTACCAGGAGACGAAATCGGTGGCGGAGCAGCTGCCGGGCAGCTCCTCACCGGGCACGCCGAGCCGCCGGTCGGTCGCCGCGCCCACGCAGTAGACCACCGCGTGGTAGAGCCCGAGCAGCCGCTGCGGCACCAGCGGCGGGGGACCCACGTGCACATTGCCGAGGAAGCTCACCCGTGGGTGCTCCAGGACCGCGCGCAGGGTGTTCTGCAGCGACTTGATCTTCTCGTGGTCGGGCGCGACGCCGTAGCGCACCAGCCCGTACGGGCAGGGCAGCCGGTCCAGCACATGCACCGACACCTCGGGTACGGCCTGCTGCTGGACGAGCGCCTGGGCGGCGTAAACGCCGCTCGGCCCCGATCCCACGACGGCGACGCGAAGCACGGAGGAGCTCCTTCCGCAGGCTGTCTCCAGCATCGCACCCGGCGGGCGGCGGTGTCCGGCACCACGCGCCGGACGAGAATTCACGCCACCCGCTCACGCCACCGGCTCATGCTCTCCGCTCACGCCACCCGCTCGCGCCCTCGCTCACGGCGCTCGCTCACCTCACGAGCCGCATCCGGCGGATCTCGCTGGTCTGCTGTGCGATGACATCGGCGGCCATCTCCTCCACCCGGACGTTGTTGCCCCGGCCCAGCACATCCGTGGCCATGGAGACCGCGCCCCGGTGGTGGGCGATCATCAGCTTGAGGAAGAGCCTGTCGAAGCTCGCGCCCTCGGCGGCGCGCAGCGCGTCCAGCTGCTTCGGCGTCGCCATGCCGGGCATGTCCGCCATCCCGCCGTGGTCGTGCCCGCCCTTCGCCGCGCCGCCGGTGGTCTGCTGCCAGCCCCGCATCGCGTCGATCTCCGGCCCCTGCGCCGCCGCGATGCGCTCGGCGATCCGTCTGACCTTGGCCGATCTCGCGCGGTCCGGGGCCAGGTCGGTCATGACCAGGGCCTGCTGATGGTGCTCGATCATCATCGCGACGTACGCGCGGTCGGCGGCGTTGGGGGAGTCGTCGTCGCCCGACTTCGCCGCCTCCTCGGCCGACAGCGTCTTCGCCGCCTCGCCCGGCCGCCCCGGGGCGATCACCGCGGGCTTACCGTCCTGCCCCTTCCCGGTGTCCTGCCTGCCGCCCTCCGGCTCACAGCCGGTGAGGGCGAGCGTCACGGCGGCGGCCGTCGCCACAAACGCGAGAGATGTGGCGTGAAGCCTCGTGCGCCGGTGCAACACCGTTGCCTCCAGGGGAAGTCGGGATCTTGTTTACGACTATGTTGCCGCCTGTTGTGGTGTACATGAGAGGCGCGATACTGCCCACGTCCAATGAACCGTTCAACTCCGAGCGGGCACAAGGGACGTAAGGGAGGACGCAGTGAAGCCGTGGGAAAGATCCCCGCAGCGGCGTAGATACCTCGGTGCGGCCGTAGCCGCCTTCGGCCTGGTGGCCTCGTTGCTGGCGGTGAGCCCCGCCGCCGCGACACCGGACCCCGGTGACGCGCCGAGCAGCGGGCGGGTGACGAACAGCCAGGCATCCGACGACACCAGGGCAGCCATCGAGAGCGGCGAGATCCCCGGGGTGGACGAGATCGTTCACAGCGACAACGTCAGTCACCTCACCAACATCCCCAAGCAGGACCTCAAGGGAACCAACTCGGACCTCGCCTTCCAGGGCGAGTACGCCTTCGCGGGCAACTACGACGGCTTCGTCATCTACGACATCAGCCGTCCGAAGCGGCCGCGGATCGTCAGCCAGGTGCTCTGCCCCGGTTCGCAGAACGACGTATCGGTCTCCGGGGACCTGCTCTTTCTCTCCACCGACTCCTCGCGCAGCGACAACTCCTGCAACAGCACCACGCAGCCCGCCACCGAGAAGTCCTCGTGGGAGGGCATGAAGGTCTTCGACATCAGCGACAAGCGCAACCCGCGGTACGTCGCCGCCGTCGAGACCTCATGCGGTTCGCACACCCACACCCTGGCGCCCGACCGCAAGAACGTCTACGTCTACGTCTCCTCGTACTCCCCCAGCGAGACCTTCCCGGACTGCCGGCCCCCGCACGACGGCATCTCCGTCATCAAGGTGCCCCGCAAGGCGCCCGAGAAGGCCGCGGTCATCGACTTCCCCGTCCTCTTCCCGGACGGCGGCAACCCCGGCGGCACCACCAACCCGGGCGTCTCCCAGACCACCGGCTGCCATGACCTCACCACCTTCCCCAAGCTGAAGCTGGCGGCGGGCGCGTGCATGGGCGACGGAATCCTGCTGGACATCGCCGACCCCGCGAAGCCACGGGTCATCGACCGGGTCGAGGACAACGTCAACTTCGCGTTCTGGCACTCGGCGACCTTCAACGAGCGCGGCAACAAGGTCGTATTCACCGATGAGCTGGGCGGTGGCGTCGCCGCGACCTGCGACGAGGCGACCGGCACGACGCGCGGGGCCGACGGCATCTACGACATCACCGGCAAGGGCGACAAGCGGAAGTTGGTGTTCCGGGGCTACTACAAGATCCCGCGCCACCAAGCCGCCACCGAGAACTGCGTCGCCCACAACGGTTCGCTGATCCCCGTCAAGGGCCGCGACATCATGGTCCAGGCGTGGTACCAGGGCGGCGTGTCCATCTGGGACTTCACCGACTCCACCCGCCCCAAGGAGATCGGCTACTTCGAGCGCGGTCCGGTCTCCGCCGGCACCCTCGTCACCGGCGGCTCCTGGTCCGCGTACTACTACAACGGCTACATCTACTCGAACGACATCACCAAGGGCTTCGACGTCCTGAAGATCGACGACCGGCGCACGGACAGCGCCCGGTCGGTGCGGCTGCGCGAGCTGAACGTCCAGACGCAGCCGGACTACCGCTGACCGGCTGAACCCATCGGCCTGTCGACCGGTCGGATCGCTCAGACCGGCCAGATCGCTCAGACCGGCTGATCGCTCTCCGGTGTCCCACCGGGCGGTTCCCCGCCCGGTGGGACACCCAGCTCCCAGTCCAGCCCGTAGCGCTGGAACAGCTCCCTCCGCAGCCGCTCGGGCTCCATCGGCGCCCCCGGCAGCAGCACCGCGACCACCGCGCCCATCAACAGCGCCCGCAGCAGCCGGTAGTCGGCCTCCGGGTCCCGGGCGCCGTAGCGGGTCACCGTCTCGCGCAGCAGGGCGGCCAGCATCTGCTGCTCGGGGCACTGGATGAACCCATCCGCCATGAGGATGCCCGCCATATGCGTACGCATCAGCCGCGGTTGGTCCCGAGCGAGCCCCAGGATCGCGTCGATCGCGCGGGCCAGCAGCTCGCGCCCCGCGCCCTCGTCCTCCGGGCGCGGCTCACGCTCCAGGGCCCTGGCCAGTTCCAGGTGCATCAGCCGGTGCACGGCGGTCTGCAGCAGCTGGCGCTTGCCCGGGAAGTAGTACGAGACCAGGCCGCGGGCGGCCCCCGCCCGGTCGGCGATGTCGGCGAGCGTCGTCGCCTCGTAGCCGCGCTCACCGACCAGTTCGACCGTCGCCTGTAACAGACGGGCCTGGGAGCGGCGGCGCAACTCCTCATTGACCGACGGACTGCGGGGGGACATGCTGTAACTCCTGCGTTGGCTGGCTGCGAGCCAATATACTCAGGCGGCGAGATGCTGTCCGGCGATCTTTCGAGGATGGCTTGTTACCTCCGCCGGTTCGGGCGACGCGGGGGATCGTCCGAACCGGCGGTGTCCGTTTCGAGTTCATGGCGTTCCGGCCGTCCGATCGGCGGCGATGACCTGGTGGGCGAGTGCCACCAGGTCCGGGATGGCCGGATGTCCCAGCCCCTCGCGCCAGGCCAGGACGACGGGAATGGCCGGTGCGTCCGCGAGCGGGCGGAAGGCCAGCGAGGGGTGGGTGTGATGACTCGGGGTGGCCGAGGTGGAGATTCCCACCGCGCGGCCCGCCGCGATGGCGATCAGCCACTCGTCGGTGTTGGTCACCTCGATGGTCGCGACCGGCCGGGCCGCCGGCGGCCATAGGTCCATCGTGGTGGTGCCGGAGACGGTGTTGAGGGCGATCGGATGGGCGGCGAGGTCCGCCAGGGTGACCCGGGGGAGAGCGGCCAGGGGGCTGTCCACGGGCATGACCACCACCCGCTCCTCCGACATCAGCGACTCCGTACGGAGCCCGGCCGCGGTGACCTCGCCGCGCAGCAGGGCCGCGTCGACCTTCCCCTGGGTGAGGCCCGCGGTGCGGTCGTCGATGCGCAGCAGCTCCAGCGGGGTGCCGGGGTGGGTCTCGTCCCAGCGGCGCAGCAGCGGGACGGTGTGGTCGCCGAGCGCCGCCCAGGGGTGGCCCAGCCGCAGCGGCCGGCTCCGCAGGCCCCGGGGGTCGAGGGCGGTCTCGACGGCGGCCAGGGCGGCGCGGGCCTTGTCGCGGAACGTATGGCCCTCCGCGGTCAGCTCCAGGTGATGCGTGGAGCGGTCGACGAGCCGGGCGCCGAAGTGATCCTCCAGCTGGCGCAGCGTGCGCGAGAGGGCGGGCTGGCTCAGAGGGAGACGGGCGGCGGCACGGGTGACGTTGCCCTCCTCGGCGATGGCGAGGAAGGCGCGCAGATGCCGCAGCTCGATGGTCATGCCCGAGAAGCATAACCGCAGGGAATTCCGCATTTCCCACGGCGTGGGCCGGGTCCTTAGCGTAAGGGTCGTGAAATCCCCGGCGCCCAGCGCTTCCGCGACGACGACCCCTCCTGTTCTCCTCCGTCACGCCCCTGGCCGCGGCTCTCTGGGCGGCGTCGGCCTAGTGCTGGCCGGCTCCGTGTCCGTGCAGTTCGGGGCGGCGTTCGCCGCGCTGCTGTTCCCTCGGGCCGGGGCGCTCGGCACGGTCGCGCTGCGGGTGACGATGGCCGCGTTGCTGCTGCTGGCGATCACCCGGCCCCGGCTGCGCGGATACACGCGCACCGACTGGGCCGTGGTCTGCTGGTTCGGCGTGGCCCTCGGCGGCATGAACATCCTCTTCTACCAGGCGATCGACCGTGTCCCCCTGGGGACGGCGGTCACGATCGAAGTCCTCGGCCCGCTGCTGCTGTCGGTCGTCGCCTCGCGCCGCGCCGTCAGCCTGCTGTGGGCCGGGCTCGCCCTGGCCGGGGTGTTTCTGCTGGGCCATGGAGGCTTCGGCCAGCTCAACGCCGCGGGCGTGGCCTTCGCGCTCGGCGCCGGGGTGATGTGGGCGGCGTACATCGTGCTCAACGCCCGCGCCGGGGCCCGCTTCCCGAGGCTGGACGGCCTGGCGATCGCGATGTCCGTCGCCGCGCTGGTCAGCCTGCCGCTGGGCATCGGGGCATCGGGCGGAGCACTGCTGGAACCGGTGGCACTCGGCCTGGGCCTGGCGATCGCGGTGATGAGCTCGGGCGTCCCTTACACCCTGGAACTGCTCGCCCTGCGCCGCCTGCCCGCGGCGACCTTCGCGGTGCTGACGAGCCTGGCACCGGCCATCGCCGCGGTGGCGGGCTATCTGGTGCTGGACCAGGGGCTGTCGCTGCCGCAGTGCGCCGCGATCGCGATGGTGGTCGCGGCCAGCGCGGGCGCGGTACGCACGGGCAACCGCTGAGCGGCCTCGGGCGTCGAGCGGTTCCGGCGCGAACCCGCCCCGGAACCGCCGCCAGTTGACCGCCCCGGTCAGAGGTCGCGGCGGACCAGAGCCGACGGGGTCACGCCGGTTCGGGCTGTGGTTCCTTGGGCAGTGCCGGGGCGGGCTTCGGGTCCCACAGTCTGGTGGTCCGTACGTAGCCGTGGATCACCGAGGCCATCGCCAGGAGGAGAAGCGGTCCGAAGATCCACGGGTGTTCGGCCATCTCCACCGGCAGATAGCGATAGGACACCAGGAGCGCGGCGAAGACCGCTGTGCCGTGGGCGACCAGTTGGATTCCCGCCCGGTCCCAGCCACGGGCGAGCGAGCGCAGGACTGCCTCGATCGTGATCGTGAACACCACACCGGCAATGAGATCGACGCCGTAGTGGTAGCCGAATCCCAGCGTCGCGCTGAGCGTGGCCATCAGCCAGAAGGTGCCCGCGAATCGCAGAATCCGCGGGCCCTGGCGGGAATGAATGAAGATCGCCGTGGCCCACGCGGTGTGCAGGCTGGGCATGCAGTTGCGCGGGGTGACCTCGTCGTAGAGCACCGGGTGCGGGGCACCGACCGGCGGGGGCGTGTGCGGCCACAGGTCGGCTATCGCCCAGTGCACACCGCCGGTGCCGAACGCGCCGCCGCCGTAGGCGAAGATCGGGCCGACCACCGGGAAGATCATGTAAACGGCCGGTCCGACCAGGCCGATGACCAGAAAGGTACGCACCAGGTGATGGCCCGGGAAGCGGCGCTCGACCGCCACGTTGCGCAGCTGGTAGGCGGCGACGAGGGCCGCGGCCACCGGGAGCTGGATGTAGACGTAGTCGAGGACATGGGCGCCGATCGGGCCGGTGGCCGCGACGATCCGGCCTGCCGCCCACGAGGGGCTGCCCAGCGCGTGATCGGCGGTCGCCAGGTACTGGTCGAGCACCATCGGACGGGTCTTCGACGTGACGAGCAGCCAGGTGTCGCCGATCTTGCGGCCCGCCACCAGCAGCAGACCCAGCCCGACGCCCTTCAGCAGCAGGACGCGTTCGCGGCCCGTGCGGCGGGTGACGGCGATGACCGCGTGGGCCAGGATCACCCACAACGCGCCGTTGCCGAAGGGGTGGCCGTCGGCCGCCTTCGCGTCGACCGCCCACCGCACCAGGAAGAAGACGGCGTCGATGCCGATCGCGGCCCCGACCGCGATGAGCCGTTGCCGCCGGGTGAGCACCACCATCATCAACGCCATACCGGCATACAGCATGAAGCCCGATTTGGGGGTGAATATCACCTCTCGCACCTGGTTGGTGATCGGCCCCGGCTGGCCGTAGCGGCGTGCGGCGATCTCCATTGCGATGAGGAATGCGAGGGTCGCCGCACCCGCCGTGGCCCACAGAATCGCCCGTGGCTCACGCCACGCGGCGAAGGGAATTCTGCTGCTCATTCGCGAGAACATCCGCGATGGTATTCGTATCAATGGTGTGGCCGATTTGTGAGATGACGGTTGAGTGGATCAAAGGCGGGCGATGAGAGTACTCATCATGACTTCGATCATGTTATCGGAGCAGCGCGTCGAACAGCTGCGGGAAAGTCCCGGCGCGTCCCGGCGCGTCTCATCAGCGCGACCGGCGGGCATTGAGCCGGGCGGCCTGACGCGTCAGATGGTCGCGCTCGGCGAGGTTGGGCGCCTTTTGGGCCGCCTCCGCGTACAGCCGGGCCGCCGTCGTCAGATCGCCGTCGCGCTCGTGGAGGTACGCCGCCACCGCGGCGCGGCGGGGCAGACCGCTGTCGTCCAGCGCCGCGAGCGCCGCCAGACCGGCGCGCGGGCCGTCGGCCTCACCGACGGCCACCACACGGTTGAGCCGGACGACCGGGCTGTCGGTCAGACGCACCAGCTCGTCGTACCACTCGACGATCTGCACCCAGTCGGTCTCCCCGGCGGCGGGCGCGTCGGCGTGGAGTGCCGCGATGGCGGCCTGGGCCTGGAACTCGCCCAACCGGTCACGGGCGAGGGCCGCTTGCAGGATCTCGACACCCTCGGCGATCGACGCGGTGTCCCACCGGCCACGGTCCTGCTCGGCGAGCGGCACCAGGCTGCCGTCGGGCGCGGTACGGGCGGCCCGCCGGGCGTGGTGGAGCAGCATGAGGGCGAGCAGCCCCGCCACCTCGGGGTGGTCGATAGCGGCCGCGACCTGCCGGGTGAGCCGGATGGCCTCGGCGGCGAGATCGACATCGCCCGAGTAGCCCTCGTTGAAGACGAGATAGAGGACGCGCAGCACGGTGGCGACGTCGCCGGGCTCGTCGAACCTTATGCCCGAGACGGTGCGCTTGGCCCGGCTGATGCGCTGCGCCATGGTCGCCTCGGGCACCAGGTAGGCCTGGGCGATCTGGCGCGTGGTCAGCCCGCCGACGGCGCGCAGCGTGAGCGCGACCGCCGACGACGGCGTCAGCGACGGGTGGGCGCACAGGAAGTAGAGCCGCAGCGTGTCGTCCACCGCGGGCGCGGGCCCGGGCTCCGGCTCCTCGTCGACGAGGTCCTCCCGGCGGCGGCGGGCGGCGTCCGCCCGGGTCGCGTCGAGGAATCGCCGCCAGGCCACGGTGACCAGCCAGCCCTTGGGGTCGCGCGGGGTGTCGCCCGGCCAGACCCGGACCGCCTCGACCAGCGCGTCCTGCACGGCGTCCTCGGCCGCCGCGAAGGAGGCTCCGCGGCGGACGAGGATGGCGAGCACGCTCGGGGTGAGGCTCCGGAGCAGGGCCTCGTCCATCGATGAGGTCATTCCGTGACGGTGGGCGGCGCGGTCAGGAACGGGCGCAGCTCCAGCCACTCGTGGATCGGCTGCCCGCCCGCACCAGGGGCGGCCGACAGCTCCCCGGCCAGCTCGACGGCGCGCTCGTAGCTGTCGACGTCGATCACCATCCACCCGGCGATCAGGTCCTTGGTCTCGGCGAACGGTCCGTCGGTCACCGGCGGGCGGCCCGCGCCGTCGTACCGGACCCAGGTCCCCTCGGGGGCGAGCGCCTGACCGTCGACGAACTCGCCGGTCCCCTCGAGCCGGTTCGCGAAGTCCTGCATGTACTGCACGTGGGCCGTGATCTCCTCCGGCTTCCACTGGGCCATCGGCACGTCGTTGACCGCTGCCGGGGCGCCGCGGTAGTGCTTCAGCAGCAGGTACTTGGCCATCGTGATTCTCCTCGGTGCTGGTGCGACCCCCCATTGTGGTCGCGTTCACCCCGGGGACGGAGCCGATCACGGGTTCTCGACATCGTCATCCGAAGATTTTTTGGCGCCGGGTCTCCGACGAGCTCGTGCGGACTCGGGCCGCGCAGGGAGGTCGGGCTTGTACCCCCGATAAGCGCGGCCTTCCTCGTACGCGGCCACCAAGGTCTTCTGGGGGACGAAAGCCCGAACCCGTCCCCTCTGGAGAACCACCATGACCACGCGAGGAGAAGTCCTCGACGCCCCCGGCGACATAGATGTGGACGAGCGCGAGCGTGCGCCCGCCCGGCTGCCGCTCGTCATCCACGTGCTGGCGCTGGGCACCTTCCTGATGGGCACGACCGAGTTCGTGGTCGCGGGCCTGCTGCCGGAGATCGCGGGCGATCTGCGGGTGAGCGTGGCCCGGACCGGGCTGCTGATCACCGTCTTCGCGGTCGGGATGATCATCGGCGCGCCGCTGATGTCCATGCTGACGCTGCGGCTGCCCAGGCGGCTGACGCTGGTGCTCGCCCTGGGCGTCTTCGCCGTCGGCCATGTCATCGTCGCGCTCAGCTCCAGTTTCCCGCTGCTGCTGGCGGCGCGGTTCCTGACGGCGCTGGCGACCGGCGCGTTCTGGACGGTGGCCAATGTGGTGGCCTCCCGCGCCGCCGGGCCCGCCGCGAGCTCGCGTGCGGTGGGCGTCGTCGGCTCGGGCGCGATGCTCGCCAACGTCGTCGGCGTGCCGCTGGGCGCGTTCGCCGGGCACCTCGCGGGCTGGCGGGGACCCTTCTGGGTACTCGCGGCCCTCGCGGCGGCCGCCATCGCCCTCATCGCCCGCCACGTCCCGCAGGACGGCCCTGACCAGCAGGCGGTGTCGATCCGGACCGAGCTGTCCGCGCTGCGCTCCGGACACCTGTGGCTGACGCTGACGGCCTGCGCGACCACGACCGGCGGTGTGCTGTCGACGTACACCTACATCTCGCCGCTGCTGACCGACCGGGCGGGTATCGCCGCCGG